>Ga0172364_10004466_pt1 | contig 11139 bp, 13 predicted proteins | sample LakKivSesite10cm_FD_114545 | JGI IMG/M metagenome (GOLD analysis project Ga0172364, IMG submission 114545) | Sediment microbial communities from Lake Kivu, Rwanda - Sediment site 10cm | ecosystem: Environmental > Aquatic > Freshwater > Lake > Sediment | place: Rwanda: Western Province, Lake... | reverse complement strand
TGCTTTTGCAAGCCCCCTTTCTTTCAAACAAATCAGAATCCTTGATGGGTTCTCACCCATCAATCGGCTCTTTGAGCCGATGATGGGAATCGAAGACCAACCCGAAACTAAACTATAGCCTCGGCAGTCTTTGCTAACCCTTAACCAACTCTTTCTTTCAAACAAATCAGAATCCTTGATGGGTTCTCACCCATCAATCGGCTCTTTGAGCCGATGATGGGAATCGAACCCATGACCCCGTCTTTACCAAAGACGTGCTCTGCCGCTGAGCCACATCGGCTTAATCTTTAATTTTACTAGTTAATTCTTTAAATACTAAAATTTATCCCCCTCCTAAAGAATTATTTTTGAGCCTTCCCAGAGAATCGAACTCTGATCGACGGTTTACAAAACCGCTGCTCTGCCATTGAGCTAGGAAGGCAAAAATATCCAAGAGATAGTTAGCCTCTAACCAACAAGGCTAATTTTAGCATAAAAACCTACTTCCTTGCCAAAAACGTCTTCCTCTAATAAAATAAAGCTTATTAGAGGGCCCGTAGCGCAGCGGCTAGCGCACTTGTATGGCATACAAGGGGTCAGGGGTTCAAATCCCCTCGGGTCCACATTAGGGAATTCAAGTCCTTCCCTCTCCTTCAGAACACTTCTACCACTGTTCTATTATATATAGTAGGATAAATACATCATATGCCCTTAAAAAAAATCGATCGCTTCTGCCAAAAAATTCTAGAGATTAGTTTTGGGCTCCTTTTTACCATCACGCCCCTTATCCTCACTACCATCAATTACGAGCTATTTGAGTTTAATAAAATAGTTTTTGTTTATCTTATAACCATTCTCGTTTTAGGGGCTTGGTTGGGTAAAATGGTTATTCGGCAAAAAATCATCTTCAGAAAAACTGCCCTTTTCTGGCCGCTGATAATCTTTCTTGCTAGCCAAGTAGTCGCCACCATTGCCTCAATCAACCGCCATACTTCCTTTTGGGGCTACTATACCAGACAAAATGGTGGCCTCCTCTCTATTTTTGCTTACACCATCCTCTACTTTGCCCTAGCCAGTAATAGCATTAACAGTGAAAAAATAAAAAAATATCTTAACTACTCCCTCATTACTCTCGCCCTTGTTTCCTTATACGGGTTACTCCAAAAACTAGGTATCGATAAAAACTTCTGGACCCAAGACGTTCGAGCCAGAGTTTTCTCCACTCTCGGCCAGCCAAATTGGCTGGCGGCTTGGATCAACAGCCTAATTTTCCTAACGATCACTCAAGCTCTCCGACAAAGCCAAAACGGTAAGAATTTTTACTCCCTTGTCTTAATTTTTTCCCTTTCTTATGCTGTTCTTCTTTTCACTCGCTCTCGCTCCGGCTTTTTAGCTTTTTGGCTTATCTATCCCCTATTCTGGCTAATACTAGCCAGAAAAAATTTCCAAGCTGCCCTCCTTAAAAAAAACTTAGCCATATTTAGCTTACTTGCCCTAGCGCTAACAATAATCTTTCTTTCTCCATTTCCCCAGGTCAACAACTACCTGAAACGCTTCTCGCTCACCAATCCTCAATCTTTACCCAAATGGAGCAGCCAAAACAACACAGATGGTACCATCGATCCTGATTTAGGCAGCGCCACTGCCGACATCAGAAAAACTGTTTGGCAAGGTGCCATCAGCATTTTCAAAAACCATCCTATTTTAGGAACCGGGCCAGAGACATTTGCTTACGCCTACTACTGGTACCAGCCAAAAAGCCATAATTTACTCTCAGAATGGGATTTTCTCTATAATAAAGCTCACAATGAATACCTTAACTATTTATCAAACACAGGGTTAATCGGCTTTCTAGCCTATTCTACCCTAGTTATTACCGCCACTTTTTATCTTATCTTTCTAGTTAGGAAAAAGGGTCAAAATTGGGTTATTTATCTGGGCTTGTTAAGTAGCTACTTAACAATTTTAATCACTAATTTCTTCGGCTTTTCCGTTGTCGCCATCAACATTTGGTTTTTTCTTATCCCTGCCATAGGCTATTGTTTAAACAAAAAAACCAGCGCACCAAATGAAAACCAACCGGTCCTTAACCTTAAACAAAAGTTGTTGTTGGCGATTATTTTCCTTATTTCTCTTAATTTAGTTTTCTCTTTATCTTGCTACTGGCTAGCCGACTACTATTTTACTCAAGCCGAAAGAAAGCACCTCCAAGGGCAATACTCTCAGGCTCACCTGTTCTACCAGCGAGCCAGAAAACTTAACTCTAAAGAGCCCCTCTACCCAAATAAAATGGCTTACAATTGCGCTTACTTGTCGGTCCTGTTCCACAAAGAAGGAAATACTCAAGAAACAAACAATTTCGCCTGCCAGGCAGAAAGCTTAGCCAAGGAAACGATTAGCCTAAACCGCTACCATCTTAATTTCTACCGCCAACAGTCGCAAACCTACTACCTCCTTTCCCAAATCGACCCAAAATTCCTTGAAAACTCCCAACAGCTTCTTTTAGAAGCCCATCATCTTGCCCCTATAAATCCAAAAATTACCTACAACCTGGCTGTTCTGGCCTACAATCTAAACGATCTCGAACGGGGAATTGACTGGCTGGAAAAAACCACTATTCTGAAGCCAGATTACCAAGAAGCCTACTATTGGCTAGCAAAATTCTATCAGGAAAACGATCAAAATAATAAAGCTCTAGAAGCCCTAGATTATCTTCTTAGCCACCTTAACCCCGATCATCAAGAAGGCAAAAAACTTCTTGAGGAAATCCTTAAGTCGCCAGCCAAGAAGAAGTGAAATGTTATAATGTACCTACAAATGAAAATTATTACCGCCCCCAACCCAGTTCTAAATAAAAAATCTTCCCTCATTATTAATATCAATAGCCAGACCAAGGGCTTAGCTGATCTATTAATTTCTTCTCTGGCTAATAAAGGTATCGGTTTAGCTGCTCCTCAAATTGGTAAAAGCAAAACGATCTTCATAATCAGTCTTCCAAAAGAAAAGCCTCAAATTTTCATCAACCCCTCGATATTAAAACATAACGCCGAAAAACAATACTTCCTATTAGGACAAGATGAGCACTCTCAACCATTTTTAGAAGGTTGTCTCTCGTTGCCTCACCTCTATGGAACCGTCAAGAGATGGCCGAAGATTACCGCCCAATGGCTCGACTTAAAAGGTAAAAAAAAACAGCAAGAATTAACCGGTCTAGAGTCTATCGTCTTCCAGCACGAGCTAGATCATCTTAAGGGCAAACTATTTCCCCAAAGAATCGCCAAGGAAGGAGGGCAGCTCTACCAAGAGAAAGGCGGCCAATTAGAAAAATCCTAAAACTTCTTTTGAATACGGCTAAAAAATATGAAGAAGCGCGTCTTTTCGACCATCTTTTTAGGATCAGAAGAGGGCTCTTTAATCATTTTAAAAAAATCTCTCTCCCTCTCCTACCTAAAAATAGCCGCTGTCATTACTCAGCCGCCTCGGCCAGCTGGCCGCAGGCAAATTCTTACCCCTACTATAGTTGGCCAATTTGCTAAAGCCAAAGAAATTCTCTTAATCACTCCCAACAAAATAGAAAAAAAAGTTAAAAGGAAAGTCGAAAAATTAAAACCGGACCTGGCTATTATAGCCGCCTATGGAAAAATTCTTCCCCAAGACTTTATTAATATCTTCCCTCGAGGAATCATTAACATCCACCCCTCTCTTCTCCCACAATTCAGAGGACCAACGCCAGTATCCACAGCAATTCTCAATGGGAACAAAACCACTGGAGTATCTCTTTTCCTTATTGATAGCAAGATTGATCATGGGCCAATCATCGCCAAGAAAAAGCTCAATATTAAATCTTCCGACAATCAGCAGTCACTAACTCAAAAACTCTTTTATCTAGGAGCCCAGCTATTAGAAGAAAAGCTACTTAGTTATTTAGAAGGCAAAATTATCCCCCAGCCTCAAGGCCATCGAAAAGCTACGTTCACTAAGCTACTTTCCCGCCAAGACGGTAAAATAAAAATATCTTGCTTCAAAAAGGCAGTTTTAGGCAAGTCGCCCTGGCCCAAAAAAATCGACCAGGCGATTAGAGCCTTTTACCCATGGCCAGGGACCTACTTAATAGCCAATGGCCAAAGGGTAAAAATCTTAAAAGCGCATTTGGAAAACAACAAACTTAAGATCGACTTAATCCAATTCGCCGGCCAGAAGCCAACTGACAAAATCAAAAAGTTAATTGACATTCTTTCCCCACATGAAAGCTAAAAAAACAGTCTTAATTTACCTTACTTGTTTTCTAACCTCCTTAGCAATTATGATACTAGCTTGCTACTACAATAAGAAAAGGCCAATAATATCACCAGTTCCTACTATCGCTCAAATTATCTCCTCCTGGAAACAAGAAGAAAAACTCTGGTCACCCGAAGAACAACCAACCGATTTTAATATCAATTGTCTTGACATCCTAGCTCAATCCGCCCTCGTAATTGATCTTAATAATAATCAGGTCCTTTATGCTAAAAACGCTCATCAATCTTTGCCAATTGCCTCCCTAACTAAAATTATGACTGCTCTAGTTGCTTTAGAAACGGCGCCGCTAGACACCAAAATGATTGTTTCTCACCAGGCCGCTCAAGTCGGCGAAGCAACAATGAACCTATCTGAAAAAGAAAAACTTACTTTAGAAGAATTACTTTATGGCCTAATTCTAGTTTCCGGTAACGACGCCGCGACAGTTATTGCCGAAAATATTGCCGGCCGCGTTCCCCTTTTTACCAACTTAATGAACGAAAAAGCTAGCCAACTAAACTTATCCCAGACAAATTTTTATAACCCCCACGGCCTGGACCAAAATGATGCTCCTCCTAACCAAAGCACTACTTACGAGCTAGCCATTCTTTCCTACCACACCCTAAAAAAATTCCCCCAGCTAAAAGAAATCGCCGCTACCGACAATATTACTATCAACGCCAATAAAGATCATAAAGAGTTTTTTCTCAGCAACCTTCTTGGCTTAGATAGAACCTACCCTGGCCTATCTGGCCTCAAACCCGGCTACACCGACAGCGCTGGCTACTGTTTAGTGGGAACAGCCAAAAGAGAGGCAAAAGAAGTTATGATCGTTATTTTAAACTCTCCAAACTTAAAAGAAGACTTAACTAAGCTCTTGGATCACTTGCTAGCAAAATAGCTTTTAACCTTTCCTTCCTTCTTAAGTTTCTTAAGACAGCTTGCGCAAACAATCATCTTTTTCTCCCGTCCCGAAACAACAAGGGTAACTTTTTGCAAATTCGGTTTACGAACCACCTTAACCCTCTTCTTAATCCATTTCCCTGTCCCGGTTCTAATAACCCTATTTCCGACTGCTGGTTTTTTATGACAAATTTGGCAACGCATATTCCGAAAAAATCTTATCAAAGAAAACTACCCATGTGCTATACTAGCACAATAAAGTCTCTTTTTCAATTTAAAGCCATTAAGCTTATCCAAAAACCGTGCCCATTCTTAGCAGCTTAAACGATCCTTTCACCTTCTTAACTTTTGTCATTAGCCTTCTCTTTGCTCTCTCTGTTCATGAGGCTGCCCACGCCTGGACCTCAAACCAGCTCGGCGATCCTACCGCAAAATTCGCTGGTCGTCTAACTCTTAACCCCCTCGCTCATCTTGATCCTATTGGAACACTAATGCTACTTTTTTTCGGATTTGGCTGGGGGAAACCGGTTCCAGTTGACGAGTTTAACCTCGACAACCCCCACCGAGACGTCGCCTTAATTTCTCTAGGCGGACCAGCTGCAAACTTTCTCTCCGCCTCTATTGTTAGCTTTCTGTTTTGGCTAACTCTCCAGCTGGGCATAGATAACCTTATTATTAACAGGTTATCTCTAGAAATAATTCAACTCAATATAATCTTGGGAATCTTTAACCTCTTGCCTATCTATCCTCTCGACGGTGGTAAAATTCTAGTCGGTCTTCTCCCCGCTAGCGCTGCTCAAGATATCGATCGCTTCTTAAGACAATACGGAATATTTCTCCTGATTGTTTTTTTCCTGCCGATTTTTACCGGAAGATCCTTAGCCAACCTAACCATTGCCCCCTTAGCTACTCTAGTTATCAACAAGCTCCTTTTCTGGCTAATCTAGCCCCTTTTTTTGCCACTATAATCAAATTAGCTTAATCAAAAGTAATCTCGAAGAAAATCAGAAGAGAAAAGAGTGCACCAAAAGTCCCGCCCCTGAGGTTTCTGCAGAAGTGTTCCCCGGTAAACCCAGGTGGGCTCCTGTCTTATCTTCCAAGGAAGACAAGAACTTCCAGACCCCATACACTTTTGCTTGGTGAGGAAGACTCTCTTGCAGTCCCTTTTCCTCAACGGCAGGACTATTTTTATAGTAGCAAAATTAGCCGGTAGTGTCAATTGACCATAAACCAATCAAACCTTAACGTTAATACCCGGCCCCATAGTGGAGGTAATCACTAACTTAGTAATATTCCAAGATCCGACAGCTCCAATTAAAGTTTGCAAGTTTTTCTCCAGCTCAGCCTCTTTTTGATCCAGCCGACCAAAAACAACATGCAACAAAGGAAAGTTTTTTTCCGTTTTAATTTTCGTCCCAGCTTTTTCTAGCTCTCCTGCTCTCTTGACAGGATCATCCGTTATCGTCCCCTCCTTAAGATTAGGCATCAAGCCTCGAGGCCCCAAGAATCGAGCATAGGGAATTAATTGAGCCATCATCTTAGGAGTTGCCAACAAAATATCAAAATCAATATTACCCTTCTTAATCTTAGCCATCGTTTCTTCTTCGTCAGCAATAGCAATAACTTTCTTTTTCCCCTGACCGTAAGGAAAATTAACTTGCCCCAAAAAGCTTTTTTGCTTAATTACTAAGTGAGCCTCAGCTGACTCATTAAAATCAGCCCAGGCTGTTTTTATTAATAAGGACACTGCCTCGCCAGAAGAATAGACCTTGCCTTTATCGACTAGTTTCCTCGCTTCTAAATATTTACGGCCAAATCGGGAACTTTTCCTCTGTTTAATCTTCAAAGGTGAAGAAGATTTTTTCGCCTTAGTTACTTTCTCTTTCTCTACCACAACCGCTTCACTCTGAGACTTGGGGTCTTGGTTCTTAGAAACCACTCCTTTACTACCAGCTTCTTTTACCTTACTGTCAACCTGATCTTTGCCGACAATAGCAACCTTCTTTTTTCCCATTATTTAACCCCCACCCCCATACTTTTAGCCGCACCAAGAACAATCTTTTTTGCCGCCTCCAAATCGTCAGTATTAAAATCGGGCATCTTTTCCTTAGCAATCTTTTCCACTTGACTTTCTGTTAAAGAGCCGGCCAGTCCTCGCCCCGGTTCTGAAGATCCTTTAGATAAATTCAACGCCTTTTTAATAAAATCAGAGATCGGCGGCAGTTTCGTCACAAATTCAAAGCTTCTATCTTCGTAAACCGTGATTTCCACCGGAATAATACTCCCCTTCTTATCGGCAGTTTCAGCATTATATTGCTTAACGAAGTCCATAATCGGAATACCATGCTGACCCAATACCGGCCCCACTGGCGGTGCTGGCGTCGCTTCCCCAGCTGGCAAATTTAACTTAATTTTAGAAACAATCTTTTTGGCCATAAAAATATTTTTTGTTCTCAAGCCTTCTTAGCCTGTAAAAAATCTAACTCTACCGGAGTCTCTCGACCAAAAATAGAAACCATTACCCGAAGTTTGCCTCTTTCTTGATCAATGCCGTCAACCGTTCCCAAGAAACCAGCAAACGGACCATCGGCAATCTTAACCGCTTCGCCAACGGAAAAATTAACGGTATATTTTGGCTTCTCAGCAGCTAGGTAATTCTCAATCACCTTAATTTCTCTTTCCGTCACCGGCGTTGGTTTATCGCCGGCGCCGACAAAGCCAGTTACACCTTCACTACCCCGAGCAACTGCCCAAGAATTATCATCTAAAACCATCTTAACAAAAACATATCCTGGGAAAAGCATTTCTTCCTTCGTAAAACGCCTTCCTCCTCTAATTTTTAATCGCTCCTCAGTCGGAATTAAAATCTCAAAAAATTTATCTTCCATCTTGAGCGAATGAATCCTCTGTTGCAAAATCTTCGCAACCCTAGACTCCTGACCGGAATAAGTATGAAGGATATACCAATCAGCTCTCGAGTCGTCCTTTTCATTGACAACCCAATAATTCTTCGCCTTTTTCTTCTGCATAAAAATTATTTAATAACCAGCAATTAATCTTATTAACCGACTAAAAATAAGGTCAGCACCAGCTAAAAAAAACCCAACTAAAGCCGAGGCCAGCACTACCACCGTTGTTAGCCTAATAATTTCCTCTTTCTTGGGCCAAACAACTTTTTTAAGCTCACCCTTAGCTTCAGTCAAAAACTTAGCTACATTTGCCATACGCCCTATTTTATCACAAGCTTCCCTAAATAAAGCTTTATTTTAACTCAACTTTACCGCCAGCCTCTTCCAGCTTTTTAGCGGCCTCTTCCGCCTCTTCCTTCTTCACTTCCTTCAAAACCTCAACCGGGGCGCTTTCGACCAACTCCTTAGCCTCCTTAAGGCCTAAGTTCTGGTTAATCTCTCTTACCGCCTTAATCAAGCCAATTTTGTTAGAGCCAACTTCCTGGAGCAATACCGTATAGGCAGACTTTTCCTCGCTGCCCGAGGCACCACCAGCATTACCGCCAACGGTTGCCTGAGCTACTGGAGCAGCAGCAAAAGCAGAAACACCAAACTTCTCTTCCAAGGCACTAACCAAATCCGCCAACTCCAAAACTGATAAGGAACCAATTTCTTCAATTAACTGGCTAACTTTCCCTGATTGCTCTTTTTTCTCTTCTTTAATATCAGCCACTACTTTTCACCCCCTCCTTTACTCTCTAAAGATTTAATTATCAAAAAAAGTTTTTGCAACGGCGCGTTTAAAACATTTAACAAACAACCTAAATTCGCGGCTAGGCTAGCAACCAACATTGCCTTCAGGTCGCCGGCCGAAGGTAAACCAGCCAAGCGAAAAGTTTCCTGTTTATCAAGCGTTTGCTTCTCGCTAGTAAAAAACCCTAATTTAAAATCTGGCTCCAGACTATTCTCTTTGAGCAGGTTATAGAAAGCGGAAAGCGGCGCTACTTTATCAGTTAAGCTAAACAAGCAAGCGGTTGGGCCAGTTATTGGTTCATCGACATCAACAAGATCCTTAATCGCTCGGGTAAAAAGACGATTGCGAACGACCCTCAGCTCTCCCCCCTCTTTGCTAACCCTCTGGCGCAACTGATTAAATAAGTTTGCTCCCCACCCCTGATAACCAACCAGAAAAAAACCCTCAGAGTTATTAATTCTTGCCCTCAAGTCTTCAACCTCGAAAATTTTCCCTTGATTAACCATCTTTATAACTTATACTAAAGGCACATAAAGGCACAAAAAAACACCCCATACCGAGGTGTTTACAAAAAACCAAAAACCTTATTTATTAATTACCTCGGCAGGAAATTAAGCTAGTTTTAAAAGCGCCTGCTGTCTTTGGTAAAAGACAAGCTTATTTTTACCATAAGCGCCTATCAAAGTCAATCTCGCGACATGTTTTTCCTTCTCCGACAATACTTGGCTAATCCCAAGGTCTTAAATAACCTACTCTTCTACTAACTAATACCTCAAAATAAATCTTTTACTGCTATTTTTCCAAAGAAACTTTTTCTCCCCTTGACAAAATAATTGATATTTTGATACATTTATTTCTAGAAGATTGGTTTAAAAAACCTATAATAATAAAGCTAAAAATAAACTATTATTTATGCCTAGCCTAACTAAAACTCAAAAGCTTTCCCTCAACGACTTGCCCGACTTGTTAACCGTTAAAGAGGTGGCCGAATTATTGCGAGTCTCGCCGCTAACAATCAAACGTTGGGGAAAAAGGGGCAAACTGCCAGCAATCAGAATCAATTCTCGTGGGGACCGACGCTACCGAAAAGAACAGGTTCTTTGGCTCCTGGGCATTCAGGAGAAAAAAGAATAACTCTTAAATTTCTCCTTTGCTACCAAATAGACAAATTTTAATAACGCTGTTTGTCTTCGCCAGCGCCAAGGTTCCTTAATCAAGCGCCACAACCACTCCAGGCCAAACTGCCTAATTATTTCCGGAGCTCGATTAACTTCTCCGCTCAAAAAATCGAACGCTCCCCCTACTCCCACTGCCACTTTTACCGGAATTTTTGCCAAGTTCCGCTTAATCCACTTCTCTTGCTTCCCAGCCCCATAAGCAACAAAAATAAAATGACAGCCTTTCAGACCAATTTTCTTCTTAATTGCCAACCGATTTTCATCATCCCCTAGCCTATCGGCCCAACCAGAGTGGGTTCCTACAACAGCTAACCCGTATCTCTCTTTAAATTTTCGAGCGCACTTTTCGGCCACTCCCTCCCCTGCACCTAAGAAAAAAACCGACCAGTGCCTCTTATTAGCCACCCGGCAAATCTCCATCATCAGGTCAACACCAGTAACTCTTTCCCTTAAGCTCTTCTTTCTCCCATAAAGAAGCCTCGAGGCCAGAACAAGCCCAACACCATCCGGAACCGCTAAATCAGCCTCAGCCAAAATCTTAGCAAATTGCTTATCTTTTTGAGCAAGAATAACAAATTCTGGATTCGGGGTAACAATATAATGCCTCTTCCCGTCGGCTACTAGCCGAGTAATTTTCTCTAATACTTCTTGTTTGCTTCCATTGTCAACGCCAACTCCCAAAATACTGATCCTTTCCATATTATTAGTGTTTACTAATCGCCCTTTTATATAAATCAATATTTTCAATCGCAATTCCTGTTCCCTTAGCAACGCAAAGTATTGGGTCAGGAGCGACAAAACAAGGAACCCCAATTTCCTCAGTCATAAAGCGGTCAATATTATTTAGCAAGCTTGTTCCACCAGCCAGGACGATTCCCTTATCAATAATATCTCTGGCTAACTCGGGTGGGGTGTCTTCTAAAACACCCTTAACCACTCCAATTATTTGATCCAAAACCGGTCCAATCGCCTCATTTACTTGGCTACTGGTTAGCTCTATCGATCGCGGCAGCCCTAATAAGGAATCCCGACCCTTAGCTTCCATCGTCATTTCCTTCTTAACCTTCGTTGCTGAGCCAATTTTAATCTTAACCTCCTC
>Ga0172364_10004460_pt1 | contig 11145 bp, 10 predicted proteins | sample LakKivSesite10cm_FD_114545 | JGI IMG/M metagenome (GOLD analysis project Ga0172364, IMG submission 114545) | Sediment microbial communities from Lake Kivu, Rwanda - Sediment site 10cm | ecosystem: Environmental > Aquatic > Freshwater > Lake > Sediment | place: Rwanda: Western Province, Lake... | reverse complement strand
AATCATCACCGTGGCGCTCCTCGAGCTGCCGATCATGAGCCGGGCAATGGATGAAGTCATCCGCCTGGTTCCCTTTGAACTGCTGGAGGCATCCTATTCCCTGGGCGCAACCAAGCTGGAAACGGCCCTGAAGGTCGTTGTCAGGCAGAGCCTTCCCGGCATCCTGACCGCCATCTTGATCGCTTTTGGCCGCGGCATCGGCGATGCCGCCTCGGTCCTGTTCACGGCCGGTTTCACCGACCGTCTTCCCACCTCCTTGCTCCAGCCGGCAGCCACGCTGCCTCTGGCTATTTTCTTTCAGTTGGGAACGCCCTTCCCCGAGGTCCAAGCCAGAGCTTATGCCTCGGCGGCTTTGCTGACAGGCATCATCCTGCTTGTCAGCCTGCTGGCCAGAGGCCTCATTAAGAAATACACAAGACATGTGATTTAGGTAGATGGATTGAGAGGTTAGAGTTATGGAACAAAGGTCACACATCAGGATCCAAAATTTAAGCGTCTTTTTCGGCAGACAGAGGGCGCTGAAAAATATTACCATCGATATTCTGGACAAAAAAATTACGGTCATCATCGGGCCCTCCGGCTGCGGGAAGACAACTTTGTTGAAGTGCCTGAACCGGCTGGTGGAACCCCTGGATGGCGTCAAGGTCAGCGGAAAAATATTTGTCGATGGCGAGGACATCTACGACCCGAAAATGGAAGTGACCCACATCCGGAAAAAGATGGGCCTTCTTTCTCAGAAACCTCAGGTTCTTCCCATGTCTATTTATGATAATGTGGCTTACGGGCCTCGCCTCCACGGCCAAAAAAACAAAAAAAAGCTGGGCCAGATCGTCGAGCACTATCTCCAGATGGCGAAACTCTGGGAGGAAGTCAAGGACAGGCTGTCCGAGCCGGCATCTCGACTTTCGGTCGGCCAGCAGCAGAGGCTTTGCCTGGCCAGAGGCCTGGCTGTGGAGCCAGAGATTATCCTGGGGGATGAGCCGACCTCAGCCCTCGATCCTCAGTCAAGCCAGAACGTGGAAAAGCGGCTGATCGAATTAAAGAATGACTATACCGTGATTGTCGTCACTCACATCCTCCGTCAGGCCAAGAGGATCGCTGATTATATCGCTTTCCTTTATATGGGAGAGCTCATCGAGCACGGCCCGGCCGAGGACGTTTTCGCCAACCCTAAAGAACCCAGAACCAGAGCCTACCTGACCGGCGAGATTAGTTAGGGCCGCAGCGTCAGCGGATTTCTTCGAGAAAGGCGTAGAAGTTGATCTCGTTGGCGTCGAGGCCGTGTTTGTAGACGTAGCGGCTGGCCAGCTCCGAGGCAAAGAGGGCTCGAAGATAAGTCATCGGCACCCTCTTTAGGATCCTGGCAAACCCTGTTTCCTCGACCAGAACTGCCGGGATACAGCAGGAGGTCACTTTCCTGAAAAGAGGCCGGTTCTGCCACAGGTCTGACCGGGAGACCGCGTCCTTGATCAGGTTGATTTTCTCGCTGATGAGGTCGGAAAGAACCGAACGCGGCAGACCTTTGGCCTCGTTTTCGCGCCAGATAATATCGAACTCGAGCCGGGCATTTTCGCGGATGATGTCGAGGATCTGCTTGACGTATTTCCGCCGGAAGGCCGGGATGACACCTTCCCGAACACACATCAGCCGGTCGTATTCTGAATCCGTGAGGGCCAGGCTGGCCAGCACTTCAAGGGAGGATGAAGTGACGCCGCCCTTGTTGGCCGAAGCGTCTTTGTAGATGATGACCCCGCGTTCCTCCAGGCGCAGCCGGGCCTGCTGGCTGATGAACAGGTTGGCGCCCTCGACGATGATTTTGAACCGAAGATTGCCTTTCTCATCCAAATAACGCTCCCAGTTGTTGATGTTGACCGAGGAGGGCCGGCCGCCGCAGGGGACGAACAGGTCGGCTCGAAACTTAGGATGAAGATGGAAGGAATTCCGGAAATCGAGGCCAGATTCGATCTTTTCTCCGTCAGGCAGAGTCACATTCCGCTCCTTGAGGCCGATAAAAAAACCTTGGGCTGAAAGGTTGCCGCGGCGGAAATTTTCGGCCATTTGGCGCGCCCGGGCCAGGCGGACGAGCTCTTTCCTGTCCAGGCCTTCCGGGTCATAGAGAACGCCCGAGCCGTCGATGATGGCCAGAATCCTATCCTTTGAAATCAGAATTTCGTTGCTGCCCAGGTCGCCGTCCGGGCCGCCGGTCATGACTTTGGTGATCTTCTCTTCGCGCAACCCCAGCTTTTCCAGGGATTTCAGGACATACTCGTGGATGGAGTTGGTCGTCATCCCGTAAAGGTCATGGGGAATGCCGCCAATCGAAACTGGTTTGCCTGTCGAGAACGACCGCCAGTAGCGGTAGCCGCGGGCCCTGGCGCGCAGGGCAGCCCATTCCATGAGTTCAGCGGTTCCCTCGTCCGGGCCCAGGAAAAGAAGGATGTCCTGGCCACTAAAATCGACAACGCCGTCCTCGTTGAGCATGAGGTCTAACAGGCCGTCGATGTACTTTCTAAAGGCCTCCTCGGCGCAATGCTGGTATCCCCAGCGTAACAAGATCGTTCCCTTCGAGCCTCCTTCCGGGATGTCTTTATTCTTGTGCTGCTGGGTCAGGGCGAGGTTGTAGTTTTCGTCGAAAATGAAATCCGAGTTGTTGAGATAATTCTGCAAGCCGCTGGAGCGGATGATGCGGATACCGCCGCGGGCAATGTCGCGGAAGCGGATATGGAAGCCGCGCATTTCGGCGGCAATGATGTGAAAGATTCCACAAGGGATGACAGGATAGTCCACCTTGTTCAGGAAGCCGGGGTCGTACATGTAGGCTATAGATGTCTTTTCTTTGACGTAGAAGTTGTTCTTCAGGATGGCCTCGATGAAAGCGCAGACGGCCAGAAAGATATCCCGGTCGATTTCCACCGGAAGATTGACGGCGATGTCCCTTTTCAGGGCTTCCAGGTCTTTTTTGATCTCCCGGCCGGGCGAGGCAGGGCTAAATTTTCGGTCGAACAGACGAAAGAGTTTCTTGATTGTCTCATGATTTTCCAGGAAGGCATCCCAGACTCTGGCTTCCGTGTAGGTGTCCTTGACGAGCTTGGTCTTCAGAGTGCGCAGGATTCCCAGGAGCTCCGGCGAGTCCTTCAGGGCCTCGGCCAGCCGCAGGTATTCTTCGTTGTAGCCGGTCAGGAACTGGTGGGCGAAGCTCCAGGCTGAGACGCCGAAGACGGTCTCCTGGGCGCTGAGCTTTCCCTCCCGGAACAAGCTTGAGAGCGGCGACTCGGGAATGACATAGATCAGGCTGATATCTTCGACCAGCTCCTGGACCAGAGCTTTCTCTTTGAAATCCTTGAAATAAAAAGCGTAGGCCGTCCGGCCGTTCGAAAACTGTTCGACATACTTGCGGTTGGAGACCAGGCCATGAGAGTTGATAACGTCCGAGACGTTGGAGAAAAAGCGGTAACTGGAGTCGCGCTTGGTCACGACCGTGAGGCGGAGCTCGCCCGTCCGGGAGACGCGGCTAATATTGATGTGAGGGCTTTCCCAGTCGCTCGTCTTCGAGATGAGGGCCTGGTAGCGGTCAAAGGTTTCGGCCGGAGCTGTTTTGAGGAAGGTCCGGTCGGCGATCTTACGGAGGTCGGTTTCTCCGGCCTCCGGATGAGCCACCGGAAACCTGGGGAGACAGACGACGTACATCCTCAGATGCTCCAACCCCCTGGCCTTGCGCTGAGTCCGGTAGGACTGGAGGCGGCAGTTCGGGTACTTCTCCTCGATCCGATGCTCGATTTCGAGGGCCCGGCTATGGAAGTCGTCGACAAGATAGATGGCCTCGTTCTCGTGCTCGGTGGCCAGGTCGATCTTGACCGACTTTTCCTGTTTGATCGTGGCGATGATTTCGGCGGCCTTGATGGCCTGGATGTGGTTAGCGATCGTCTTGAGGGGTGTGGTCCGGAAGTAGTAATCGTTCATGCCCAGCCCGGCGCAGAACCAGTCTAACTCCTCGCGCACCGCTTTTGGAGTGTAAGGTCCCTGACGGAGGATTATCTGCTCGAGCTTCCTGAGCCGGGCCTCGGAAAGGACCGATTTGGCGGCGATCTCTTTGAGGCTTTTCATCGGTCGTCCCTCCAAGTACTATCGGCTGCCTATTATACCATAAAGATTCTGGCGCCTGGCGGCATCTGCTCTCAGTTAAAATTGGCTGTCCTGGATGATAAAGGCACCTTGGTTGTCTTTCCCCAGAGCAGTTTTGCTTGATTTTCTGGGAATAGAACAAGGGGCTGGCTTGTCTAATATTCTATACAAAAATTAACGTGAGGTCAGGCATGAGAATAAGGAAGACGTATGGCCCCAATTTGCACGTTGGCCCTGGGATCTTCATTTTGATAGGGATTCTGGTGTTTTTATTGGCCGGCTGTGAGAGCATATTCGGACCAAAAGCAGAAGAGGAAGAAGAAGAGGAAGAGGAAGAAGAAGCAAGGATCATCATCGACAATGAATACGGCGAATCCTTGGATATTTATATGGATGGAACTTTTCAATTCTTAATCGGGCACACAGACACTAAAAAAATTCGCCATGTCACCAAGGATGAGCATGATTTAGAGGCGAGAATTCCGGGTACCAGCACGGTCGTCGATTCAACGACAATTGATGTCACTTCTTATACGGATTATACATGGACAATCGATGATCCTCCGGATATCAACGTAACCAATTACTACGGGAAGACGTTGAAGATTTACATGGACGGGAATTATCAGTTTGATCTCGTGGACAAAGAAAACAGATGGATTATTGACGTCGCCATGGGCGAGCGTCATTTGAAAGCGTTAAAGGCCAGCGATAATAAGGAAGTCGCTTCAACGACGATCGACGTCACAGAAAACAAAGATTATTCATGGGTTATTGAATAATCCATCGAAGGAACGACTTTTGAGCGCTTTCGCATGGTTGAGACGATAGCAGAGAGGCGTAACATGTCCAAGCGTCTGATTTATTTCTTGATGACCTTCATGATCATCGCCCCAGGAGTTGGTGAGGCCGGTTTCTTGAATAGATTTGGCCTGAGCCTCAATCCCGGAACGGTCCTGGCACTTCATGGGAATTATAGCGATTCTAAAAAGTTGAAGGACATGGTTATCCCTGGGGCCGGCCTGGGTTTGATCCTCAGATACAAAATCAACGAGAATTTTTTTATCGATGCCGGCTACAGCTACAATTGGCTGTTTATCAAGCAGGATGAAAGGCCTTCCGCCTATGAGGCAGATAAACCCGCTTTTGTCCTCCCCATGTACACGCTTAATGGAACATTCTTTTTTGTGTCCGGCCACAGCTTAGAACCTTACGTTACTTTGGGGGGCGGACTGTATCCCTGGCGGTTTAGCTCCGAGGCCATAAGGGGCGAGGTCTGGTCGGCTCCCGAAAACACGGAGAAAGAATTCTCAAAATCCAGTCTGGGGCTAAACGGAGGTGTGGGAATCGAACTCAAGATCTGGTCAAAGCTGGCCGTCTTTGCTGAGGCAACATATCTTTATCTTTTCGCCAAGGATGAAGAGAAGTTCGGAGCAGGCGATTTCGGCAATCAAGGCCTTCTCGGGATACGTTTAGGCATGACGGTTTATTTCGGCCGAAAAGAGTCTTTGTCAGTGGATGAGGGGCAGAAGCAGTGAGATTGGAAGGGGAAGCCAGTAGATCAGGCAGGGTCAAGCGCCTGGCTGTTTTGATCGGCATTCTCATCATTCCGTTAATCGTTTGCAAAAGTCCCACCAGCCCCAATGGACAAGGAGAGGCCGATATCATTGTTTCCAATGAATACGGCGAAACCGTGGATATCTATATGGACGGGAGTTTCAAGTTTTCGCTCAGACATAAAAACTCTATCGAGATCGACAATGTTTCGCTCGAGGAACATGAACTCGAGGCCAAAATAGTGGGCACAGAGACAGTCATTGATTCGGAGACAATTACTGTCGAGGAGAAGACTGATTACACCTGGACAGTCCAAGACCCTCCCGATATTAACGTGACCAATGAATACGGAGCGACCTTAAAAATCTACCTGGACGGCAATCATCAATTTGAGCTGGTGGATAAAGAAGATAGATGGATCATTGATGTCTCTTACGGAGAGCGTTTTTTAAAAGCCGTCAGAGCGAGCGACGGGCAGGAAGCCGCCTCTACTACGATTAAGGTCGATGACAACACGGATTATTCCTGGACGATTACAAAAATCAGCGCCGTGTTTTAGGCAGAACCAAGCGTCGAGGAAGGAATGAGATGCGAGTGAACAAGCACATAGTGGTTGCGATGGCGACCGCGTTGGTCGTCGTCTCAACCGGCGAGGCGTCGGGTGTCGCCGAGAGGTTCAGCCTCAGGCTCAGCCCAGGAGGAATACTAGCCCTCGGCGGATATTACAACGACAGCCAGAAACTGAGCAAGATCGTGAACATGGGGATCGGGCTCAGCGGAGGAATCAGATATAAGCTCAGCGATTTTGTCTTTATCGACGCCGACTATGCTTTTAACTGGCTGTCTGTCAAAAAGGATGAAAGACCCTTTGACTACAAGGAGCAAAGCCCCGCTTTTAACCTGCAGGCGTTTTCGCTTAATGGAACGTTCTTTTTCGCCTCTGGCTACACGATTGAACCCTATTTTACCCTAGGCGCGGGAATATGCCCGTGGAGATTCAGTCAGAATCCCCTCTGGGGGGAAGCCTGGCCGGCCCCCGCCGATCCGGAGAAAAGCTTTTCCAAGACCAGCCTGGGATTGAATGTTGGCCTGGGAGTCGAGTCCTATCTTTTTTCAAAGGTTTCGGTCTTCGCCGAAATAAAATATTTTTACATTTTTGCCCGAGATCCCGAGAAGTTTGGGACGGATGATTTCACCGAGCAGGATTTCTTAGGATTCAATATCGGCCTTGTTTATTATTTTGGAAAAAAGTAAGGGTGGCTGAGGACAATGAGACCGCTGACGACGGTGTTTGTGCTTTTTTGCTTGACTCTTCTTCTTTTTGGACAGGAGGTCATAGAGAAGATTGAAATCATCGGCAACGACAAGGTCACTCGCGAGACTGTTCTCTATTATCTAAGCTCAAAAGAAGGGGACCTCTATGATGAGGATTCGTTAAGGCGGGATTTTAGGGTCTTATGGTCGACCGGATTTTTTGCCAATATCAGAATGGAGGCAGATCCGGGAGAAAACGGCAAGATCCTCAGGATTATCGTGGAGGAGAATCCCATCCTCAAGGAAATCGCCTTCAGGACAGGCAAGGCGTTGAAAGAAGACGACATCGTCAATAAGCTGAAAGAAAAGGACGAATACATCCTTCCCTATTCTTATTACAGCCCGTACAAAATTCAGAGAGTCAAACAGACAATCGAGAGTCTGTTATCAGAGAAAGGCCTAACGGGTGGAGAGATCAATGCCAACATCGACAGAAAAGGGAAAAATGAGGTCGGAATCATATTCCAGGTTAAAGAAGGATCGCGAATCAAAGTGGCTGAAGTCATCTTTGAAGGCAGCCCCAAATTACATGATCAAGCCCTCTTGGGGGCGATGAAGGAGAACAAGAGGCACGGCTTTCTCTCGTGGATAACTGGGAAGGATACGTTCAAGGAGAATAAGCTCAGCGAGGATTTGGCCAATCTAAAGAAAAAGCTGCAAGAAAGCGGATACATGGAGGCCTCAATCGGCGAGCCCAGAATTGAAGAGACGGCAAGAAGAACAATTCTCCTGAAGAAACAGAAGATGAAAAGAATTGTCATTCCTGTCCAGGCCGGCGAACGCTACTCTGTCGGCGACGTTAAGGTTGAAGGCAATAAGCTCATTTCCTCGGAGTATCTGCGCTCGCTCCTTAAGTTCAAAGAGGGCGACGTTTACAGCGCCCGGGTGAGAGAAAAAGCCGTAGAGAAAATCGGCGAGCTCTATCGAAATTTTGGCTACCTGTATGCCCAGGTCATTCCGGCTGAAAGCCTCGATCCCAAGGGGAAACGCGTCCATGTCACCCTCACCATCTACGAGGGAGAAGTCGCTTACCTCAACAGACTCGAGTTCAAGGGCAACACCTACACCAAAGACAAGGCCCTCAGGCGAGAAGTGCTTTTAAGAGAAGGAGACCGGTTCAGTCTTGAGCTGTTCAAGAACAGCGTTTTGAGGCTTAAACAATTAGGGCTTGTCGAGGTGGAAAAGGAGCCGGATATAAAGCCGGATCCAGATGATCCCACCAAGATTGACGTGACTCTCAACATCAAAGAACTGCAAAGAAACAACATCCAGTTTTCGGCCGGATACAGCGGTTATGAAGGGGCCTTTATCTCGATGAGCTATTCGACTGTCAACTTTTTGGGAATGGGCGAAAACCTGGAAGTCATGGCTCAGTACGGGAAGAGAGTCAAAAACTACCTGTTCAGTTTCACCGAGCCTTACTTTCTTGATTTGCCCTTAAATGTGGGTCTGAGCATGTATAACCGCTATTTCTACTACCCAGGCCTGTACAGTCAGCAATCCAGAGGGATCAACTATAATTTTGGATTCCGAATAAAAGGATTTTGGAAGTCAAACCTGACGTACGGGTTTGAATACCTGGACATCGGAGCTGCCCCCGAAGAGGATGAAGAAGAGACCTATGTTTATAATCCTTACTATTACGGCGGAACCTATGGGTATGGAAATTACTACGTCGGAAGTCTCTCCACGGTCATCTATAGAAGCACTGTGGATAGTCCCTTGACGCCCTCGAGGGGGACGATGTATTTGGTTGGCTGCAAGGTTTCGGGAGGAATTCTGGGAGGAGAGATCAGTTTAATCAAGCCTCAGTTTGAGTGGACCTTTTATCACCCAATCGTCAGAAATCACAGCATCGGTCTTCATGTCGATTATCAATTTATTAAGCCTATCAAGGGTTCCGAAGTGCCTTTCTGGGAGAGATTTTATCTCGGAGGAGAAAGGTCCATCCGAGGCTACGAAATCTATTCCATCGGGCCGCGTGACGATGAGGGAGTAATCAGGGGCGGCGAGAAATCGCTCGTTTTCAACGCCGAATATATCATCCCGGTGGGAGGCCCTCTGTATTCGATTTTTTTCTGTGATGTGGGCAATGCTTTTGCTCAGGATAAGAATATCAGTTTTAGAGATCTTTACTCTTCCAGCGGGCTGGAGATGAGAATATTTGTTCCCGCCTTGCGAGTGCCTCTCAGGCTCATTTTCGCTTACAATAGCCGCACGATCAATGCCAGTGATTCTCATTTCGCCTTTCGGTTTGCCATAGGGACGAGTTTTTAAAGAGCGCAGGAAGGAAGCATGATTGACATTGCTGTCTGTTTAGTTATCCTGTAAGTGAGCAAAGTCCGGAAGATGGACCTGACCGAATACGAGATCATCAAGCGGGCAAGGTTGGGCCATGAAGATGCCGTTAAGGAAATCATCGAGAGACATGAGCAGCAGGTGGCGGCAACCGTGATCGGCATATTAGGTTTTGGGCCCGAGGTCGATGACATCGGGCAAGAGACGTTTGTCCAATTTCTTAGGTCACTGAATAAGTTTCGCGGAGATGCTCGAGTGGGTACCTATCTGACCCGGATTGCAATAAACCTGTCGCTTAATGAGCTCAAAAGGCGAAAGAGATACGTCAGATTCTCCGGGGCCGACTTTCAAGAGAATATCTGTTCCTACCCGGACCGGACAGAACAGGAGAAGGCCAGCGATGCTAAGGAAATGATCAGGCAGGGGCTTCAAAAGCTTGAGCCGAAGTTCAGGACGATCATCGTCTTGCGTCTGATCAACGGCTACACGACGCGGGAAATCGCGAAAATGCTGCACCTTCCTCAGGGGACGGTGCTTTCGCGCTTGGCCCGAGGCCAGGCCAAGCTGAAGGAAATCCTAAAAGCATGATTTATCACGATTATAAATAAAGAGGAGAGAGAGATGGATAAAAGGATTTTAAAACTCCTGTACAGGTCTTTGGATTCCCCGTTGAAAAAGAAGGATAAAGAGCGGCTGGATAAGGCGCTTGAAGAATCAGAAGAGCTCCGGCATCACCAAATTGAAATCATGTCGATGCGCCAGGCAGTGGCTGAAAGCGCCAGCCGCTCTTTTCCACAAGGATTTGCGGAACGCATCATGGGCAAAATGCAACGCTCCCCAAACGCAAAAAATGGCCTTGTTGCCCAATTCAATACGTACACGGCTGTCTTCAAACCGTTCGCCTTCGCAACACTCACCATCCTTATTGTTCTGATTTTCTATAATATCGCTCATGACGAATTGTTGCCCAAGGACAAGATTTTTTATGTTTCCGACCTGATGATCGAAAAGATACTCCAAGTGCCGGTATTTTAGCTTGGGAGGAGAAAATATGAGCCCAAAATGGAAAATAATCTTGTATCTTGTTATTGTTTTGATTATCGGTATTGTCATTGGCGCGATGCTCAACAGAGCCCTCATCCAGAAGAGGATCAAGAATATCTTCAGGACAGAAATCGGCAGCTTGCTCGTTCGGGACGCGGAAAGAGTTCTGGCTCCTATGAGCCCGGCGCAGGAGGAATTGATTCGTCAGATCCTAGACAAACACGCCGAAAAATTGTCGGAGATCCATGAGCGCTTTGGGAACGAAATCCAGGCTGCTTTTAAATCGCTCAGAGAGGAAATCGATCCCCTCCTGACGGCTGAACAAAAGAAACAGCTCGAAGGTATGTTCCCGGGGCCGCCTCCTTTCCGTCGCCGTCCGCCTGAGGGCTTTCCTTTTATGAAAAAACCGTTTTCCCCGGAGTCTGAGCTCGCCGCTCTTCAAAGTGAGTTGAATTTGTCCGAAGAACAGGCCGCCAAGATAAAGGCCATATTAGAGGAATTTCAATCTCAAATACAGTCTTTCATGGGAAAAGAAGAGCCTCCCCAGACCTTGGACTCTTTCAGGCAGGCAAACGAGAAAAAGAACCAGGAGATAGAGAAGATCCTGACGGAGGATCAACAGGAGAAATTCCGGCGTTTCGCGAGACCACGGCCAGTCAGACGCGAAGATTGGAGATGAATTCTCTGATGATAAAGGTTTTAGGGAATAATGATGGCCGGACGGCTGTCTAATAGAACGACGAGTCGATAGCTCCTCAAGTCCCCTCCTTTTTCCCCTTTTCCTGGCCAGGGTAACCTGGCCATTTTTTT
>Ga0172364_10004457_pt1 | contig 11145 bp, 8 predicted proteins | sample LakKivSesite10cm_FD_114545 | JGI IMG/M metagenome (GOLD analysis project Ga0172364, IMG submission 114545) | Sediment microbial communities from Lake Kivu, Rwanda - Sediment site 10cm | ecosystem: Environmental > Aquatic > Freshwater > Lake > Sediment | place: Rwanda: Western Province, Lake Kivu... | reverse complement strand
TTACTGCGCAGGAGCTAACCAATCTGTGATATGCTGTTCAAATCACTCGATGATAACTGCATCTCAACAAGCCGAAATATGCTGCGCAGGGCCAGATAATGGTTCATTTATAGCAAATTCGAACGGAGGAAAAATTATATCGGGAAAAGCAGGAGGTTGTCGGTTAGAAGGAAATGCTATCATAAACACACTTGGAGCTGCAATATGTTCAGGTACTTGTTATTCTTCAATAATTAACAATGATGGTACTACTTCATTCTATGGAGCTACTTGTTTTACTAATTTTACCAGTTCTGATTTTGGTAGCCCATCAAGTACTTGTTACAATGTAACGCTTGGACTCGATAGTTGTAACGGAGCTAATAATACTACATCTGTGTATGGTATCTCTAAAAATGGAGGAACTTTTAACATCCAACATCCTGACCCCACTAAATCAAATAAAAATCTTATTCACTCCTTTGTAGAAAGCCCAACGGCAGGAGATAATATCTATAAATACAGGATTACTTCTCAAGGATGTATAGCTTCTTTAGATTTGCCTTCATACTATAAGTTTTTGAATTGTAATGACCACATTCATATTTCTCCTATTAACCACTACGGAAAAGGATATGGGGTGATGGATGCAGGACAAACTAAAATTGATTTTACAACAGACACAGACGGAGAATATGATGTAATTTTGATAGGTACTCGTAAGGATAAAGCCGTGCAAAACAACTGGAAAGGAGTTGAAAGATTAAAATACATTGATTAAAAACTAAAATATGTTAGTAGCCACAATTAACCCACCCGCAAAGAAAGTCGTACAAAGTACGCCGTTTGCCAGTACAGAGCTTACTGCCAATCAAATGATTGTAAAATGCTCACAACTTGTTATTGGAGGTGCGGCTGGAAGCAATTCCGACCAAACTCGATTTGAAGCAAAATTTGGAAGTGTAGAATACCAAAAAAATCCAGACGGAACAAATGGTAATGCAATTTTCAATACGCTGCTGCTTCATTCAACTACATTTACGCAGCAAGAGTTAGCTAACTGGGGTACGGATGATACAATCATCTTTACTTTGATTGCGCAACAACTTGGTTTTTCTATTGTAAAAACTGAAGATGTACCAACTTTGAACTTTACTAATTAATGCCTTTCTCCAACATATCGTTAACCACTAATACGGGTCTTGGCTACGCCGCAGGAGATTTCGTGCAAATAAGCAATGATGCTAATAACTATGTCATTGCTAAAGTTGTATCGTATAATTCAGGGACTGGAGCTATGGTCGTAACCCCGACAACATTTGTCGGAAGTGGAACATATACAAGTTGGAGTTTGAACCTATCAGGTTCGAATGGTACGGCAGGAACAAGTGGAACATCAGCAACAAGTGGTAGTGCAGGAGCAAGTCGAACATCTGGCAGCTCTGGTACTTCTGGCACAAACGGAACATCGGGCAGTTCGGGATTGTCGGGTACAAGTGGTGCTTCGGGTACTTCAGGCAGCTCTGGGACAAGCGGAACAAGTGGAACGAGCGGCTCACGGGCAGTATCAGGTTCTTCGGGAACTTCAGGAACGGCAGCGACATCAGGTACATCGGGCAGTTCGGGTACTTCGGGTTCAAATGGTACTTCGGCATCATCGGGTTCAAGTGGCGCATCAGGTTCTTCGGGAAGCTCTGGAACGAGCGGAACAAACGCAACATCAGGTTCATCGGGGGTTTCGGGTGCTTCAAATACATCGGGTTCAAGCGGAAGCTCTGGTACGGCAGCGACTTCTGGAAGCTCTGGAACATCGGGTTCAAGCGGAGCAAGTCGCACATCGGGTTCGAGCGGAGCGGCAGGTTCTTCAGGAACATCGGGGACATCGGGTTCTTCGGGAACAACGGGTACTTCAGGTACTTCTGGCTCTAATGGAACGGCAGGAGGAAACGGCTCAAGTGGTAATAGCGGACAATCAAATACATCGGGTTCTAACGGAACAAATGGTACTTCGGGTTCTACAGGAGCAAACGGAAGCTCTACGGTTTCAGCTACATCAGGTTCAAACGGAACAAATGGAACAAACGGCTCAAGTGGGGCTTCAGGGACATCTACGGCAAATGCCACATCTGGCTCAAGTGGGGTTTCAGGAACAAACGGCTCAAGTGGAGTTTCGGGAACATCTACGGCAAGTCAAGTCAGTGGAACTTCGGGAACTTCAGGTTCTTCAGCGACATCAGGATTATCAGCAGCATCCAGCACATCGGGTAGTAGCGGCTCATCAGGTACTTCTGGGGCTGCGGGAACTTCGGGAAGTTCTGGTGTTTCTCGTACATCAGGAAGCTCTGGCACATCTGGTACGGCAGGAACAAGCGGTTCTTCTGGAAACTCTGGAACATCTACGGGTTCAGGAACATCGGGTTCAAGTGGTACATCAGGTTCAAATGGTGGAAATGGAGCAAGTGGAACATCTACGGGTTCAGGAACATCGGGAAGCTCTGGTGTGAGTGGAGCAAATGGGGCATCAGGAGGTAGTGGAGTATCGGGTGTTTCAGGAACATCGGGTTCAAGTGGAGTTTCAGGGGTTTCAAGCACATCAGGTAGCTCTGGTGTATCAGGTGTATCAGGGGCTTCAAGCACATCAGGTTCTAATGGTACATCGGGTTCGAGTGGCGCAAGTGGTGTTTCAACGGGTTCGCAAGTGTCGGGTACATCAGGTTCTTCAGGTACTTCTGGTTCAAGCGGAGCAAGTGGCGTGAGTGGAGCAAGTCGTACATCAGGTTCTAATGGTACTTCGGGTACTTCTGGTTCAAGCGGAGTTAGTGGAACATCAACAGGGTCGGGTACATCAGGTTCAAGTGGTGTAAGTGGTTTAAGTGGCGCAAATGGTGGTACTGGTTCAAACGGAACATCAGGAACAAGTGGTGTTAATGGCGGCAGTGGTGCAGCAGGGACTTCAGGTTCTTCGGGTACGCAATCCATACCTGCAATGTTGTATTGCTCAACATATTGTTCTATTTTACCTTCTTGCGGAGGAAATAGTATTACTACTGGTTGCAGAAATGTGATTACAAATGGTTGTGAGAATTCTATGGGTTCCTGTGCAACTACTTTTTTTACCACAATTATCGGGGGCTTTCAAAATTGTTTTGGCGGTAAAGGATTTACTGATTCTGGTTATAATACCGATATAGTTGGAACATGTAATAAATATTGTGTGAGCGGTGTTACTTCCATAGCAAGTGCTTGCATTACGCAGACGGGGGGGGGTGGCACCGATAATACCCGTAATTTTGTACTTAATAGTTGTTTGGGTACGATGTGTTCCAATTTTGGAGTTATGATTGCCTCCTGCAATTCAACATTGGCAAACAATTATTCTTCTCTTGTCGGGTTGCAAAGCTGCACTACAAGTGCTAACTATACAGTATATTTAGATGCGTTTAGTAAAGTAACAGGAAGTTTTACGATTCCACATCCAGACCCTGCCAAGAAAAATACACACACGCTATCACATAATTTCGTAGAAGCTCCCACAGAAGGGGAGAATATTTATAGGTATCAGGTATCTACTATAAATTGTCAAGCAACTATCGAACTTCCATCCTACTACAAATTCTTAAATAAGAATACGATTACAAAAGTATCGCCTGTAGATACATTTGGAACGGGATATGCAGTTTTGGATAGTGCTATGGATTGTGTTACATTTACATCGAACTGCGAAGGCAAGTACAACATCTTATTAATCGGTACGAGAAAAGACCCCGATGCAATAAAGAGTTGGTGTGGTGTTGAACCTTATAGAGATAGTAATAATTTAAGTACTGGACGAGAAGTATAAAGTGAAATTAAATGAATATCATATTATCCATAAGTGGCGGTATGGGAAAATCCATATATGCAACCGCCGTATGCAAGGCAATTAAAAAGAAATATCCCGATTCTTTACTTATTGTAGTTACAGGATACCCAGATGTTTTCTTAAATCTGCCTTATGTCGATATGTCCTTTAATCACGGACAAGAAACATACTTTTTTGAAAAATACATACACAACAGAGAAGTTATAATATTTGCAAATGAGCCGTATTTAGTTACAGAACACATACAACTAAAAGAGCATATTATAGAAAGCTGGTGTCGATTGTGCGATGTACCATATAACGGAGAAACCCCCGAAGTTTATATCAACGAAAGAGAATTTATTTTCTACTCAAACAAGTATGTAAGTGAAAAACCAATTATGGTCATCCAAACAAATGGAGGTGGTCAACAAGATTATAAATATAGTTGGGCAAGAGATATGCCTTCATTTGTAGCCAATGCAGTTATAGAGCAATATAAACACCGATACACTATTTATCACATTAGGAGAGATGACCAAATTAATTATGAGCATACTATACCCGTACAAGACAACTACAAATCTATAGCCGTTCTTATTGCAAGAAGCCAAAAAAGATTATTTATTGATAGCTTCTGTCAACACCTTGCTGCCGCATTACAGAAAAAATCAAGCGTCCTTTGGATAGGCAATTCCCCTAAAATATTCGGCTATGATATGCACAATAACATATTAGCCAATCCAGAAACAAAAAAACCTGACCTTCGTAACGCCTTTTTAACGAAATATAATATCGGAGGCACATTCCACGAATTCCCTTACGATACAGAAAGGCAAATATTTAATATCGATAACATACTTGCCTCAATAGATGCTCAATAATCACTTTGAGAAAATACCATAAGGGCTAATCAAATAATCAACGATTCCGTTTCTTAAATGATTGAAAGCATTTTCAGGTGTTTCCACTATCGGCTCATTGTGAACATTAAAGGATGTATTTACTAAAATACCCACTCCACTTACTTCTTTGTACTTTTTAAGTATTTGATAAAAGAGAGGGTTGCTATTTTCAGTAACAATCTGGATACGAGCCGTTTTATCTTTAGGATGTACAACGGTTGGTATCTTATCTTTCCACTCATCTTTTGTATCAACAAGCAAAGTCATAAACTCTGCGGTGTATTTAGATTTATTTAAGTGAAAAATAGTATCTACATCTTCATCCAAAACCGCAGGAGCAAAAGGCATATAGTCATTGCGCTCCAACTTACCATTCAAAATATCGTAAGTTTCTGGGTGTGTCGGGTCGCAAATGATACTGCGATTTCCCAAAGCTCTTGGCCCGTGTTCACTTCTACCTTGATATAGTCCTAAAATCTTTTTATCAGACAGAAGTTTTGCTACTACCTCTAAATCAAAGTCCTGACGGATAAAACCTTGAGCGGCATTATTAAACTCCTGCTCCGAGTATTCATTACCCAAAAACACATCTTTAAGGCGATAGGGCTGAAATTGAGGGTGAATTTGCTTCAAAGCTCCCAAGCAACAAGCAAAAGCCAGTCCATCATCTGCCATAGGGGGCAATACATACACTTCATCGAATAAATCAAGCTCGTTAATTCTCTTATTGAGTTTTACATTCGCAAATATACCGCCGCTCAAAGCTACCTTTTTTGTGTGTGGTACTCTTTTATGAAGGTTACTAATAAGTTCAACTACCTTTTCTTCAAAAATCGTTTGTCCAGTACAGGCAATATCTTCAATAGCTCCTTTGAACTTCCAATACTTTGAGCCAAGTACCTCATAGAACTTTGTAAACAAATCTAAATACACACCCCCTGCTTCGATATGATGATTATCGGCATCCGTTTGGCAACCTTCAATCTTTATGGCTTCGCTCCAAGCTGCATATAAATTAGGCCATACCCTTCCGTGTCCAGATAATCCAACCACTTTACCCTCGTCTTTTAATCGCTTAAAACCTACAATCTCCGTAATAGCAGCGTAGAAGTGTCCCAGCGACTTTCTTTTGGTTGTAATTCCATCCAAGTATTCTAATCTACCTCTTGTACCTAAATAAGTTCTTGAGCTATGTCCATTCACACCCCCACTGGCATCTGCGCAAAATACAAGGGTGTCCTCTTGAAAACCTGATGTATAATAAGAAAGTATTGCGTGAGCTTCGTGGTGGTCAATATAAATGTATTTTTCTTCAGGTATCTGGTACAGAAAAGCCGCTCTGAATATCTCCATACCCGTTTTATATGGGAAAAAGGAAGTGAAGTAATCCATTTCCTCGAATTTCACTCCATAACGCTCTTGTAAGCACCGCATACTATTAATAGGGTATCTCTCAAAAGAGTTTTCGAAATCGGTGTGGGGCTTGATTCTGGTTAATCTTTCTTCTTCAATAACTGCTACTACCTCTCCGTTCTTGACAAAACAAGTTCCGCAAGAATGCGCACCTGCGATAAACCCTAAAATTTTAGATTCCTTCATTTTCTCTGATTGAATTGATTAATTTATCTGATTTAATAAGTTTATGACACTCGAAATGACGAGGGGTATCTTCGTGTCTTGGACACCACATCCAGTTTCCTTTGTCAAAACGGAATTTAAGGTCGTGCCAACATCCGTTACAAATAGATTCGTCTGTAATCCTAATAGTATTGATATTGAATTCGTGTTCTTTGTTCGTGAAATTAGAAATCATATACACTCGCTTTCGCAAAGCCCAAGCTAACCAAGAAAGCCCACTCGACAAACCAATATAGAAATCCGAGTGATAGATATAGTTCATCGTATTATCCAAAGATTTATCAGTCATTTCAGTCAAATTCCTAAAATCGGATGTCTTTTGATACATCATTTCAGATTCTTTTGAAATCTCAATAACCTTATATCCCTTTTCAACAAGGAAATCAATTACCTCTTGCCAGTAGTACCATAGTTTTAGTTGAGAAGTAGAGTACATAGAAACACAAACATACTTTTCAGCAATCGGCCTTTCTTTCGGCGTGAAGTCAATATCGGGTTGAATTTCTGTATAAGGTAGCTTTAATATGTTTGTTGCGCTTTGCTGAAGTGGAATTAGTATTGGGTTTACAGGTTCTCTTTCTTTATCCCAGTACCAACCAATTTCAATCATTGCTGCTAAATCCTTCACGCTTACACCCCTTTCTACAAACTCCAAATCGGGGTATGTTTTTTCAAACATAAAGTTCTTAAAAGTAGATACCAGCACCTTACATTCAAAGTGCTTTGCAAACTCTCTACAATATGGCATCCACGCAAGAGTATCTCCAAGAGCTTTACTTTCAAAAGAAATAAAAACCCTTTTACCTTTAATCTGCTCAAGAAAGTTTATCTGCTTAATAGTTCTTCCCTCATATCTCACATATACGGCTACATCTGAAAAATACTTTCTCGCAAGTTGCGCCCAGTGGCCAACCTTCATTTTAAGTTTGTAAATCTCTTTGTTAGTTTCTCTGTCCACAAAAGATACATCGTATTCACGATTTTTCCCTTCATCGTCAGTTATCTGAAAATAAAGACCTTTAATGTGGTGTATATTGTACTTTATCATAGTTTCTCTGTAGTGTTATAGACATTCTTGTACTTTTCTCTTATCGTATCGGAATCAAAATTATGGAATTGGCTAACCGCATAATACATATTAGATAGTGTTTTACAAGTATGTATCCAGTCATATTGGTTTCGAAGCTGCCACATTTTATTTAGAATATCCCCATACGATGAGATAATCTCGTTAACCCGTGTAATAACCTCGTTAGTACTTAATTGATTTAGCTTGAATAGTCCATAAATCTCTTTTGAACCTCTGTAAGTAGCCGCCATAGGTACACAACAACTTGCTGCTTCAAGCAAGGTCAGGTTCGGATGACCTGCCTCAAGCATACTGGGGTGTAAAAAGATAGTGTGGTCTTGATAAATTTCTAAAAGCTCGTTTTCGGTAGGATTACGAGCAATCAAGTTTAGTTTAGGGTATTCAGCTATATCCTTATGAATATCGAAAAAACGCTGATTGGCATCTGTCCCTACAATAGTGATAGGTAAATCAAGTGCTTTAGCAGTTTCTATACCATATCTAAACCCTTTTCTATCGTATCCGTAGTCCCCTGCCAGTCCATTATTAGCCACCATAAGTAGCTTATGCTTAATCTTGCTTCTATTACTCGGAGTAAAGAATGAAGTATTAACGGCGTGGCTTAAATAAAATAGTTTATCTGTATCATCAAAGTAATCAACCAGATATTCTGCGTGAGTAATAGCAAAAATTGACTTTTTCATCGCTTCAAGATTGTGTCTGAAGCAATAGCTATCCTTTCCGTAATGCTCTGTGTGGTGGTCGTGCAACGAAAAAACATACGGAATACCTTTTCTGTCAAGCTCAAGAGCTAAATTACCGATATGGCAGTGTACAAAGTCATACTCTTGCCATATCCCATCGAGTTCGTTAAGATGCTTAATATCTACTTCGTGTCCGAGCTTCTCCAAAGCAATCTTGTACTCTCTGACAATCTTTTCTACTGCACCCCACCCCATTTCTCCAACAGGGCGAACAGGTATCATTCCCGTAGTAACTTGACATATTTTCATATACTAATATTTAGTCCAACCATTTAACCAATATGCATCGCCATAGCTAACGCATATTTCCTCATCTTTTTTAATATCCCTTCTTGTTACAATTCCAACACCGACATCACAACTAAACCAATAGACATTATTATTATCATCGTGATTGTAAACCGATATGTATCCCAAAACAATAACATAGTTATCGGTATTCATAGGAAAAGAAAACACAATCTTTTTCAAATGATAAGGAGTTTCTTCCCAGTTGCTTTTCCAACAACTACTTACGGGTGAAAGCTCAAGCATCGTATTAGCAGGTATATCATTCTTTGCATATACGCCCATACCCTTAATGCCGCCGTGCTTTATGTATATCTCTGGACTGATAAAGTACATTACTTGAATTTTTTGAATTCCTTATCAATTAAAGAGTACCCGTCCAACTGCGTTGTAATTCTTTTATTCAGAATTCCCATTTTGTAAGGGGAATGCCTGAAAATCAGATTAAAGAACATATCACTCGCATCCCATTTTTCAGTCCTAAATCGTTCTTTCAACCATTTTTTTGTAAACTTCGGGAACATAATACATTGTAGACCAATAATGTGATTTGTTACAAACAATAAATCTTGGTTAGGTATGTCTTGAGTTTTTGGTGATTGTAAGCCCCACTTTGTTTCAAGCGTATGCGTATCGCCGAAACTAAAGTACCCGATATTGTTGTCCTCGCAAATGTTAGCGGCATCGAATACTTTACTACAGAAATCTTGAATAGGAACTTCAATAATACAATCCCCCTCACAAACTATTAAGAAATCGCAATCGTCAAACTCGCTCAAAACTGCGTTCTTAAATGCTTCGAAGCATCCGTAATGAGGAGGTGTTAAAGCCGTTCCTAATCTCTGTATTTCTTCTTCAGAAAAAAGTTCCATAGAAACACACTGCGGCCTCTGGCAGTTGAATTTAGGGGGCAAATCCTTGTACGGCTCGTTTTGATGTAGGATATATTCAATCCCGTGCGCCGTTACTTGTTGTAACTGCTCTCTGCTTTTCTGCTCCCTTTCATCATTTACGCTTGTCTGAATGTGTACGAGCTTGATTTTTGGCCTTTTGTTCAATCTCTTGTAATACCCAGTATGCTTGTACTTTTCAAGTGTTTTGTGGCTGATAACATAAGATTCTTCTTTATACATAGTATCGCCATCGTAAAACTGAATTAGCACCTCTATCGGCTTTCCTGTAAAAGAAAACTCTTTTCTGAATTCTCTGCTTTTGCTTATTTGAAAACTTCCGTTGAAAAACTCTGCTCCATCTTCCTTCATCATTACTCTTACAATCCTATCATCTACATTGTAAGTATAGAAATAGAACATAAAGTTGTTTTCTTCTTTCTGAATGGGAAGAATAGAGTAATACTCACTATTAGAGGCAACACCAAGTCCACTATTTTTAAGAATGGTTTCTTCTTTGTTATGCTGAATTACTATATCATTGATTCGAGGATTCAGCTTTTTAATCATATAGTCCTCTAAAAAGTTCTGCGCACCAATCTTTTCGCAGTCGGCATTGTATTCATTAGCCGTTCTTACATCGGTAAAAGTGTTCAAAAAGAAATCTACATCAAATGTCATTCCGTTGGTCTGAATACCTTTGTTAAAAGGAGTATTGTTAGTTCCTAAAAAGGCAGTATTGTTTTCAGAAACCTTTTGAAAGGACTCATCTACAACCGCAATATCCTTTTCGTGCAGAATTACATCATAAGTTGTATAGAAATACCTTTTGTAGCCCAGTTGTTTGGCTAATTTGGATGCAGTAAATAGGTTTATTAAAACGGTGAGCGATTGATTGCTATGTTTAAGCCCGTTTATATTCATATCAGCGTGATACTCGTTTGTGTGTCGGTAAAAGCGAGTGTAGTATGAGTGATGGCAAAGTGGGTTATAAGCATCGAAAATATAATAATCTACCATTCGCTGAATGTCCGCATCTACTGGGTAGTGTGAAATCAACATAATCTTTCTGCCCAAAGGTTTCAAACTCTCAATCGTATCTTTTGTAAGCTGAACTCTGCTTTTTAGATTAGGATAAGTTCCTAAAACAATAACTTCTTCTGTAATTAATTCTTTTTTTGGTTTAAGTATTTCTACAATTTTATTTGCGTCTGTTTGTAAATCACCAGATAGGTAATTCATATTTTCGGTTCCGTGATACCTATTAAGATATACATCAAGATTGTACATTAATTTGGGTAGCTCTGGATATTCAAGTGATTCTTTTATTACCAAAGGTGATAATTCTTTATTTCCTCTATCACCTTTTGAGGGAAAAAGAAACATATCAGCAGCTTTTAAGAAATCATCTGTGTCAGACCTTTCTCCCCAAATCATAATATTCTTTAATCTCTCATTTTCCTGCCGCCATTCCATCAGGGGTTTCCAATAGCTTTCGAAATTATCAGCTTGATTTCCTAAAAAGTGAAACTTAATTTTGTATTCAGCTAATTTATCACAAAGCTCGAAAGCATATTTTTGATTTTTTCTCGGCGTAAATAATCCAACAATAACTATATGCTTATGGTCGCTTTCTAAACCAAGTTTTTTTCGAGTATTAGCTTTATCTTGTTGTTTTATATCTACTGGATATTCAATAATCTCGTAAGGTATTGGTAGGTGGGTATATTTTAGTGCATTATAAGGACTCACGAAAACAAACTTATCGGGC
>Ga0172364_10004455_pt1 | contig 11147 bp, 8 predicted proteins | sample LakKivSesite10cm_FD_114545 | JGI IMG/M metagenome (GOLD analysis project Ga0172364, IMG submission 114545) | Sediment microbial communities from Lake Kivu, Rwanda - Sediment site 10cm | ecosystem: Environmental > Aquatic > Freshwater > Lake > Sediment | place: Rwanda: Western Province, Lake Kivu... | reverse complement strand
CTAGGCCGTCCGGTTGATGTAAAGCCGATATGCTCAACACGTTTCATAAAAATCTCGTAGTTATCAGGCGCCTGGGTCAACTTGCGAATAAAAAGTAGACTGCCCCGCACACTGGTGCCGGATGGGATAAAGGCCCAATCGGGTAATTCAATCACAGCCAGAATTTGAGTGTGCCGTCGGATATAGTCCCGCACGTGCGCCAGGTTGCGATTGGTAAAGATGCCCTGAGGGATAACGATACCAGCTACGCCGCCATCCTTGAGAACTTGGACGATGCGCTCGATGAACAGCACTTCACGAGTCACCGACGAGACGCGCCCGCGACCATTCTGTCCCAACTCGAATCTCGACAAAACAGCAGGGTCTTTCTCATATCCGGCGAAAGGTGGGTTAGCAAATATCACGTCTATCGTGTTCTCGCCCACCAATGCCCTCAGGTGTTCGTTGTTCGACTCATCAATCTTCAAGGCGTTGACGGTAAAGATGTTACTATAATCCAGGCCGTGCATCAGCAGGTTTAGGCGAGCCACACGGGCCGTGCGTTCGTTGATTTCGGTGCCAATGAGACACCGGCGGCTGTATTCTTGGAGTCTGCGCTCTATGTCTTGTGGGGACAGGTCAGGCTGAGCTTGTCGGATTTGCTCTCTGACGATTTTAGCACACATGATCAAAAAACCACCCGAGCCACACGAAGGGTCGTATACTACTTTTTGCGCGTCAATGCCCACTAACCTGACCATAAACTCAACGATGTTGCGGTGGGTGAAAAACTGTCCGAGTTCACCCCGGAAGGTATTGCCCAGGATGTTTTCGTAGATCGTGCCCTTGACGTCGGCACCTTGCACGTGCGACGTGGTTTCCAAAAGGCTGTAATTCTGCAACTGCTTGAAAACTTCGTAGATAGATAGATCGTCAAGATTGATGGCGCCATCGGTGAATATACGATCAAAGCCCGGCGTTTCATTAGCTTGATCAAATAGCCAATGTATCCGCGCGGCGACCTGTTCCGGCTGTTCGCCGCGCTGAATGGTGGCACGAGCGCCAGCCATCGTCACTTCATCGTACAGTTTAACAAACAGGAGCTTGCTGAACTCGTCGAAAGTCTGGGCAGGATCAAAGCCGTGGCGTTCCCAGAGCACGTTGTGGCAGCGTTGTACCACCTTTTGAAGTTCATACTCATTTGCAAAGCGGGAAGTTGCCATCTTTAACGGCTCCTTTCGGGTGGGGAAAAACCGCGTAGTTTTATTTTAGCCTAATAGGCTAAAATCGTCAAACCTGATGTGTCGGGGTTCTGGGATGGGATGAGTCCAATAGTCCATATTCCTGCCCACTGTTATTGTGAAGGAGCGATATGACGAGGATTTTGGATATGCCATTAATAGCCCGCGTGCGGCGCTATCACGCCGTGGAGCACGCCACGATCCACGTTCTTTCCACGCGCGACCCGTACTTGCAATTGGTAGGGCGCACCGGCCTGGCCGGTTTCACCCTGTACGGCTGGGTGCGTACCGAGGAAGTGGCCTCCGCCGTCGCCGAGGCGCTGGACCGGCTGCGAGCGGGAGAATATCACCTGGCTATTCATCCTCACTGCGGCACCAATCTGGCCGTTGGTGGGATGCTGGCCGGCCTGGCCGCCTTCGCGGCCATGATTTTTCCCCGCCGTTCAAAATGGCGGCTCACTCGTCTGCCGGACGTGATGCTGGCTACGATGGTTGCCCTACTCGTCGCTCAGCCGCTGGGTTTGATCCTGCAAGCGCGCGTCACCACCTCACCAGAGGTGGGCGGGATGTTTGTGCGACAGATCAGCCGGCGGCAATGGGGACGTCTGGTGATTCACGAAGTGGCCCTCGGCCAGGAGTAGGGAATGTTCTACCTTTTTCACGGCGAGGACGAGTTCTCTCGCACGGAGGCCATACGAAATCTGAAACAGCGTATGGGCGGCGATCCGGCGATAGCTGATCTCAACACCACCATTTTGGATGGGCAAAAAATCACCCTGGCCGAACTCCAGCACGTCTGCGATACCATCCCTTTTATGGCCGACCAGCGCCTGGTCATCGTCGAGGGACTGCTGGGCGCGCTATCCGCGCGAGGGGGGCGTAAGGGCGATGAACCCACCGGGCGGCGCGAGATTCTCGACGATCTGGTGGCTTACCTGCCCCAACTGCCATCTACCACTCGCCTGATTTTCGTCGAGGATCGCCGTATTCCCCCGACTCATCCCATCCACAAGCTTGCTCTGGAGTTAGAATGCGGCTACGTCAAAGAGTTCGTCCTTCTCCAGAAGGGTGCTCTCGACCGTTGGATCGCCGAGCGGGCGGTGCAGCACGGCGGCCAGATCGCGCCCCAGGCCATCAGGGAACTGGCCGCTTTTGTGGGCAATGACCTGCGGCTCCTGGATAAAGAGATCGCCAAACTCGTGGCCTACGCCGGCGGCGAGCGTCCTATCAGCGTGGATGACGTGCATCTCCTGGTCAGTTACGCTCAGGAGGCCAACGTCTTCCATATGGTGGACGCTCTGGGCCGCCGTGACGGGCGGACCACAATGCGCCTGCTTCATCAACTACTCAGCGATCAGCCACCTCTGTCTTTGTTGGGGATGATCGTCCGCCAGTTTCGCATCCTGGTGCAGGTGAAGGAACTGAGCGAGCGTGGTCTAAGCCAGCGCGAGATCGCCGATAAACTGGATTTGCACGGCTTTGTGGTCGAGAAAGGGCTTAGCCAGGCGCGGAACTTCTCGATGGCTCAACTCGAGACGGTGTACGACAAGCTGGTAGAAACTGACGTGGCGATCAAAACCGGCCAGTTAGACGCGGTGCTGGCGCTGGACCTCCTTGTGGCCGGGATGAGCCAGCGGCGATGAGGTGTGCGTTTGCTCAAAGGCTTTGATTGTGGTAGAATATTCTGGCATTTTGGGGCGTCGCCAAGCGGTAAGGCAGCGGCCTTTGGAGCCGCGATTCGCAGGTTCGAATCCTGCCGCCCCAGTCTGCACGAACCTGTACGGCCCCGATCGGCCGGAAGTGGATGGGCAACACCCGTCAGGTGCAAAACATGCTTACGCGCTTCCATTTGCAGCAGTGATCAAGATGAGTTTCCAGACGTTTGTGTGGAGCCCTCTTGATCGCTTTTTGTTTCAGGGGGTTTCCAGATGATGCGATTAACGGTGGTGATTCTGGCGGCCGGTGAGGGCACGCGCATGAAGTCCAGCGTGCCCAAGGTATTACATTCTCTGGCCGGGCGACCGATGGTGTGGTACTCAGTGGAGACGGCCACTAGGCTCAGCGAGGATAAGCCGGTGCTCGTGGTGGGACACGGAGCGGACGCGGTACGCCAGGCCGTGGGTGAAGCAGTCGTATACGTGGAACAGGCCGAGCAATTGGGCACGGGCCACGCCGTCCTCCAGGCCCGTTCACTTCTGGCCGGGCGGAGCCGGGCAATTTTAGTGTGCTACGCGGACATGCCCCTCCTTACCCAGGATACGTTGGACCGTCTGGTGGATTTGCAGCAGAGCAGCGGGGCGGCCATTGCCATGCTCACCTTGCTGGCCAACGATTCCATGGGCTTCGGGCGGGTGGTGCGCGGGATAGACGGACAGGTGCAGGCCGTCGTCGAAGAGGCCGTGGCCACCGCCGAGCAGTTGGCCATCCGCGAGTTGAACGCCGGCGTCTACTGCTTTGCGGCGGACTGGCTCTGGTCGCGGCTGCCGGATTTGCCGTTGAGCCGCAAAGGTGAGTATTACCTGACCGACCTGGTGGAAATGGCCGTGAACGATGGCCAACGGATAGAAGCCCTGGTCTCCGAGGATGCCGAGGAATTGCTGGGCATCAACAATCGCGTACACCTGGCCCGCGCGGAGACCATCATGCGCCGGCGCATCAACGAACGATGGATGCTGTCCGGCGTGACCCTGGTGGACCCGGCGGCGACCTATATCGAAGCGAGCGTTGAACTGGGCGCAGACACGGTGATCCACCCTAACACCTATCTGCAAGGTACGACGACCGTGGGACCGGGATGCGAAATTGGTCCCAATACACTCGTGCGCGATTCCCAGATCGGCGCGCGGTGTGTGATCCGCGCCTCCGTCGTTGAGGGAGCGCGCATCGAGGATGGGGTGGACGTTGGTCCCTTCGCCCACCTGCGGAAGGGCGCACACCTGGGTCCCGGTGTGCACATGGGCAACTTCGGTGAGGTGAAGAACTCTTACCTGGGGCCGGGCACCAAGATGGGCCATTTCAGCTATGTAGGCGACGCAACCATTGGGGCCGAGGTGAACATCGGGGCGGGGACGATTACCTGCAACTTCGACGGGCAGCGCAAGCATCCGACGGTGATCGAAGACGGGGCTTTCATCGGCAGCGATACCATGCTCGTCGCTCCGGTGCGCGTTGGGGCGGGGGCGAAAACGGGGGCTGGCTCGGTGGTTACCCGGGACGTTCCGGCCGGTAGTGTGGCTTATGGCGTGCCCGCCAGGGTGAAGCCCTCAAGGACGGATGACCAATGACCAATGCTCAGGAAGGGGGGGCCTGCATGGAAGACAGTGAGCTTATCGCTTTAGCCGCCCAGGTTCGCGAACGCGCCTACGCGCCGTATTCGCACTACATGGTGGGAGCGGCGCTACTGGGTACGTCGGGGCGGGTGTACACGGGTTGCAACGTGGAGAACGGCGTGTACCCGCTTGGCCTGTGCGCGGAAAAAGCGGCGGTGGCCAAAGCCGTATCCGAAGGGGAGCGCCAGTTCGTGGCCATCGCCGTGGTCACCGAGGATGGGGGCACTCCCTGCGGCGCTTGCCGCCAGGTGCTTTCGGAGTTCGGGCTGGACATTCGGGTCATCGTAGCCAGCATGTCTGGTGAGAAGCGCACTTTTACCGTGGGCGAGCTGCTCCCCGAGGCCTTCACCCTGGCGCGCCGGTGAGGGAGGGTTACGCCTGGATTCAGTAGCTATTTGTCACCAGATTCGCGCCTGGACAAGTCCGCCTTGTTGACCTATTGGGGTGCACTACCGTTTGCCCGCCTGGCCGAGATCGAGCGAGTGATGGCTTTCACATCGGGGATGCAAGGGGCAGTTAATGGCCGGCACTGAACACGACTTCCCCATTGGAGACTCCATGAATTACGAACCCATCATCGGCATGGAAGTCCACGCCCAACTGAATACCAAATCCAAGATGTTTTGCGGCTGCCGGGCAGACGTGTTCGGCGCAGAACCAAATACCCTGGTCTGCCCCGTGTGCCTGGGCATGCCCGGCGTGCTGCCAGTCATCAACCGCAAGGCGGTCGAATACACCATCATGACCGGGCTAGCCCTGAATTGCACCATCGCTGGGTTCTCCCGCTTCGCCCGCAAGAACTACAACTACCCCGACCTGGTGAAAGGCTATCAAATCTCTCAATACGAACTACCCCTCTGTCACGACGGCTGGCTGGAGATTGAAACTGACGGCGCAGCCAAGCGCGTGCGTATCGAACGAGTCCACCTGGAAGAAGACACCGGCAAGCTGTTCCACATTGGTGCATACAGCCTGGTGGACTACAACCGCTCCGGCGTGCCCCTGATGGAAATCGTGAGCGAGCCGGACATGAGGTCCGCCGCCGAGGCCTACGCCTACCTCACCAAACTGCGGCAAATCCTGCGCTACCTGGGCGCCAGCAGCGGCGACATGGAAAAGGGCGCCATGCGCTGCGAGGTCAACGTCTCCCTGCGCCCGGCAGGTACGGAAACGCTGGGCACTAAAGTGGAGATCAAAAACCTCAACTCCTTCCGCTCGGTCAAGATGGCCCTGGAATACGAAATCCAACGGCAAGCGGAGATATTGGACAAGGGCGGGACTATTGAGCAGGTGACTATGGGCTGGGACGAGGAGCGCCAGTGCACCGTGGTGCAACGCAGCAAGGAGTTCGCCCACGACTACCGCTACTTCCCGGAGCCAGACCTGCCACCCTTGGAGATCAGCCACGAGTGGGTGGAGGAGATTCAATCGCGGCTGCCCGAATTGCCCGCCGCTAAACGCGCCCGCTTCGTAATCCAGTATGGCCTGTCGGCCTACGATGCGGATGTCTTATCCACCGATCGAGAGGTTGCCGATTACTTTGAGAACTGCGTAGCCCTCTATCCCCAGGCTAAAACAGTGGCCAACTGGATCAGCGGGGAGATATTTCGCCGGTTGAACGAGGCTGGCCTGTCCATCACCGAGATCAAGGTCAGTCCCCAAGCCCTGGCCGGGCTGTTGACCATGGTCGAGAAAGGGACCATCAACCTGAACACCGCCCGCCGGGTCTTCGTCGAAATGCTCGAAAACGGGCACTCCGCCGAGGCCATCGTCGCCGAACGCGGCCTGGCCCAGATGAGCGACATTGAAGAACTGGAGCGCGTAGTGAACGAAGTGCTGGCTGCCCATCCTGACCAGGTGCAACAATACCTGGCCGGCAAGGAAGCTATAGCCCGCTGGTTGGTGGGACAGGTGATGAAAGCCACGCGGGGCCAGGCCAATCCCCAATTGGTGAACCGATTCTTGAACGAGAAGTTACAAGCCTTGCGGTGACTTCACAAAATCAGGTGGTCAATAGGCCAGGAGGTATCAGATTGAGCGAAGAAAGCGCAATCCCCGCCGGGCAGCTTTCCGGCGAGTTATCGGCTCTGCTGACCATCTCCCGCACGTTGGCGACTGCCACCGACTTGCAATCACTCTACATCACGGCCATAGAGGCCCTCGTCAATGTGTTCGCACCCGCCGATGCAGGCATTTTGTCGCTGTGGAATGGGCGGGAACAAGCTCTCATCGTCCAGGCAGCGCTTGGCTACGACTCTGATATCCTGCGGCGTTGCCGTTTCCGCAAGGGCGAGGGCCTGTCGGGTAAAGTGTTTGCAACCGGCGAGCCGCGGCTTCTGCCCACTCCCCAGGCCATCGCCGCGGCCAGGGAAGACATTCACCCCGAAAACATGATCCTCGTGAACAAGGCGGCCGGCGATCCCGTTCACCCCCGGAGCGCCCTGGGCGTCCCCCTGGCGGTGGGGGATAAAGCCGTTGGCGTGCTGCTGTTGGAACAGTGGCAGCCGGGGCCAGCTTTCGCCGAGGCTGACATCCCATTGCTGCAAGCTCTGGCCAACCTGGTGGCACTTACCGCCGACCGCATACGATTGCTGGCAGAGGTCGAGCGCACTCGTGTCGTCGCCAAAGATGACCACCTGAAGTCGGAACTGCTATCGGCATTAGCGCACGAGATGCGCACCCCGCTGGCGTCCATCAAAGGCTATTCCACCGCTCTTCTGATGGAAGAGATTCAATGGGACCCGGTCAAGCGGGCGGAGTTCCTGCGCATCATTGATGAGGAAACCGACAAGCTGGAGGGGATCATCAGCGACCTGCTGGAATCCTCCATGATCGAAGCCGGGCGATTGGAGATCGAACCGGAACCCATCCTGCTGCCCCGCCTGGCACGGGAGATAGTGGACGACATGCTTCATTACACGGACAAACACCGTTTCGTAGCCAGCTTCCCCCCGCAGTTCCCCATCGTGGACGCCGATCCGAGGCGCATCCACCAGGTGTTGCGCAATCTGTTGGATAATGCCGTCAAGTACTCCCCGCACGGTGGGTTGGTGGTGGTACGCGGCGAGGTGGGCCAGGACGAGGTTATCATCAGTGTCGCGGACCAGGGAGTGGGCATCGCCCCGGAGCACCTGAACCGCCTGTTCGAGCGGTTCTTTCGAGCGCAGGAACTTGAAGAGCACGTAGCGGGTTCCGGGCTGGGCCTGCCCATTGCCCAGGCCATCGTGAACAGCCACGGTGGCCGCATATGGGCCGAGAGCAGGTTGGGCAAAGGTTCGACGTTTTACTTTACCCTGCCACTGAGCGGGCTGAGCACCGATCTGGAGAACGAGGAGTAAGATACGTGATAGCTGAAGCAACGATTCTGGCTGTGGATGACGAACCGCGCCTGCTGCGGTTGGTGAACGAAGTGCTGACCGCGGTGGGCTATCGGGTAGTGACGGCGAATAACGGTGAGTCGGCACTGGAGGCCGTCGCCTTGGAGCGGCCCGATCTCGTTTTGTTGGACATCCGCCTGCCGCACGATATGGATGGCTACGAGGTTTGCCGCCGGCTGCGCGAATTCTCGGACGTGCCGGTGATTATGCTCACGGCTAAAGCGCGTGAGAGTGACCTGCTGCGCGGGTTCGAAGTAGGTGCCGACGACTACCTGACCAAACCTTTCAGCGCCAAAGAACTGCTGGCTCGTGTCAAGGCCGTGTTGCGCCGTTACCACTCCCCAGAGGAGGTCCAGACCACCTCGGAATTGAGCTGCGGTGAGTTGCGCATCCAGTTCGCCCAGCGCCGGGTGTTCGTGCGTGGTCAGGAGGTCAAGCTGACACCCACCGAGTATCAGTTACTGCGCGTGCTGGCCCTCAACGCCAACAAAGTGATGTTGCACCATGACCTGTTGACCCAGATCTGGGGGGCGGAGTACCGCGACGACGTTGACTACCTGCGAGCTTACGTCCGCTACCTGCGCCAGAAACTGGAGAACGACCCGCACAGTCCAAAGTACATCCTCACTGCGCCCGGCGTAGGCTACATGCTGGCCTGCACCGATGGGGATTAGTACTACAACCGCAGTTGGCTAAAAGAGAACGTAACTGTCAAGACCTCCGAGTTTCCCAGGCTCGGAGGTCTTTTTTCATGCTTTTTTCATTTCCAGGCCCCATCTTTTTATGCGTTTCTCAGCCTTTTTGTGGTATATTTCATATGCCCACGTTCACAGGTGCGTCGTACGCGGCTGTTTGTTTGGCCTGAGCCAAATGGTGGGACTCTATTGAAGCGAGCGATGGGAGGAGAAAATGGAGGCCACATACTTTTCCGTGACTGAGATCGAAGACTTTCTGAATCACAATGTCAATGGCTCCGGTATTTCACTGATCGCGGCCTTGGAAGAACTCCAGGCCCGTTATCATTACCTGCCGCAGGATGCTTTGATCCTGATTAGCGAGCGCCTGGGAGTGCCCCTGAGCCAGGTTTACAGCGTGGCTACTTTTTACAACGCTTTCAGCCTCAAACCGCAGGGGAAGCATATTGTCAACGTCTGTTTGGGCACGGCCTGCCACGTGCGGGGATCGAAGCGTGTGCTGGACAAGATTGTCCAAAAGCTGCACGTCAAGCCTGGTGGGACCACGCCGGATCGTCTGTTCACCCTGGAAACAGTCAACTGTCTCGGCGCTTGTGCCCTGGGGCCTATTACTGTCATTGATAAGAGCTACACTGGCCACATGACCCCGGCCAAAGTAAATGCCCTGTTGGAACAATACAGCAACGGCGCAGGAGAAGAATAGCCCATGTTCAAAGTGCGAACTCCAGAGGAACTGGAGCGCTTGCGAGTCGAGATCAAGGCCAAAGGGACCCCGGACCGCATCCTGGTGACCGTGTGTGGAGGTACCGGGTGCCGGGTTTATGGCAGTGAGCAAGTGTTGGAAGCTTTTCAAAAAGAGATGGCGGCCGTGGGATCGGACACCCGGATGGGTGCCAAAGCCACCGGCTGTCATGGCTTCTGTGAGCAGGGTCCCGTGGTAGTCATCCATCCGCAGGGCATTTTCTACCGCCGGGTGCAGGTAGAAGATGTAGCTGAGATTGTAGAACGGACGCTGCTCAAGGGCGAGATCGTAGAGCGCTTGCTGTATACCGATCCGAACACGGGCCAGAAGCTTGCCTACGAACGTGATGTGCCCTTTTATCAGCGTCAAACACGCCTGGTCCTCGATCAGAATGGCATCATTGACCCCATGAATATCGAGGATTATCTGGCCATGGGCGGCTATGCGGCTTTGAGCAAAGCGTTGCACGAGATGACGCCAGACGGGATCATCGAGGAGGTATTGGCCTCCAAGCTGCGAGGTCGTGGTGGGGCGGGTTTTCCCACCGGTCTCAAATGGCGTATCTGCCGCCAGTCGCCGGGTGACATCAAATACATCATCTGCAATGCCGACGAGGGCGACCCCGGAGCATACATGGACCGCAGTACCATGGAAGGTAACCCGCATCGCGTGCTGGAGGGGATGATCATCGGCGCGCGGGCCATCGGCGCTAGCCAGGGCTTCGTCTACATCCGCAACGAGTATCCCCTGGCAGTAAAACACCTTCAGACGGCCATTGCCCAGGCTGAGGAATACGGTCTGTTGGGCAAGGATATTCTGGGGTCGGGTTTCGATTTCACCGTCCAAATCCGTCTGGGCAGTGGGGCCTTTGTATGTGGCGAGGAGACGGCACTGATGGCCTCCATCGAGGATCGCATCGGCGAGCCACGGCCACGCCCACCTTTCCCGGCCCAATCGGGTCTGTGGGGCAAGCCAACCAACATCAACAACGTGGAGACGTGGGCCAGTGTGCCTTTAATCATCGGCCGGGGGGCCGAATGGTTCACCCAGTTCGGCACCGAGGCCAGCGGGGGCACCAAGATATTCTCCGTGGTGGGCAAGATCAACAACACCGGCCTGGTGGAGGTGCCTATCGGCACGGCCCTGGGTGACATCATCTACGATATCGGAGGAGGCATCCCCAAAGGTAAGAGGTTTAAGGCGGCCCAACTTGGCGGGCCATCGGGGGGTTGCATCCCCAGAGAGCATCTCAACATTCCCATTGATTACACGACGCTCCAGGAGCTGGGAGCCATCATGGGCTCCGGGGGAATGGTCATCTGCGACGAGGATACCTGCATGGTAGACCTGGCCCGCTTTTTCCTGACTTTTGTGCAGGAGGAGTCGTGCGGCAAGTGCATCCCCTGCCGGGTGGGCACTAAGGTTATGCTGGAGATATTGACCCGTATCACCCAGGGGTTGGGCCAGGAAGGCGACATCGAGTATTTGGTCGAGCTGGCCCAGGAGATCAAACGCTCGTCGCTGTGTGGGCTTGGCCAGACCGCCCCTAACCCTGTGTTGTCCACTATCCGCTACTTCCGTGACGAATATGAGGCCCATGTCAAGGAACACCGCTGCCCGGCGGGCGTGTGCCAGGACCTGGTTTTTGCTCCTTGCCAGAACGAGTGCCCGGTCGGACTTAACGTGCCAGCTTACGTCGCTTTAATCGGGGCGGGACGGTTCGATGAAGCGCTGGCGGCAATCATGAACCACATGCCGTTCCCTGGGATCTGTGGGCGGGTGTG
>Ga0172364_10004454_pt1 | contig 11147 bp, 10 predicted proteins | sample LakKivSesite10cm_FD_114545 | JGI IMG/M metagenome (GOLD analysis project Ga0172364, IMG submission 114545) | Sediment microbial communities from Lake Kivu, Rwanda - Sediment site 10cm | ecosystem: Environmental > Aquatic > Freshwater > Lake > Sediment | place: Rwanda: Western Province, Lake... | reverse complement strand
TTTATAATTTGATCGGAAAGTCTAGGGAGGCAAGACAAGATTTTAGAGCGGTCATTGTGGCGTTGTTGGTGATTTATTGCGGCTTGTCGATAGGTAATTACCAGGAATATCACCACCGGTGGAAGAATGCTAATAAGCCCCTAGAGCAGTTGAAGAATTTAGCCGGTGAAGGCGATGTCGTTTTAACGAATTTTGGAGCTTCGGTTCAATTAGCTTTGCTTGATAAAGTTTATCCTACCAGCGTTTTTACTTCAGACTGGATTTCTTATGAGGATTTTACCGGCGTCGAGGCGGCCGAAAAAGGGGTTGGGGATGGCTATTTCCGAATAATTGCTTTGGATAAAAGCGAAGACTGGATAAGCGAAGAGAGCCGGGAGCTGGGCGAGGTTATTGTCTCCAATATGGATGAGGTTTATTCGGTTGTTTGGGAAGACGGGGGCTATGAGATTTATCTAAGAGAATATTAGTATGATGAGAAAGATAAAATTTTCTGGAAAATACGGCAACATTTTTTGGCTGTTTATACCGCTGTTTATTTTTGTTGTTTTTCTTCAGGATAATATTGGCGTTTTACCGGCTCAAGGCCAAAAAGAGGCGGAGAAAAGAAAAATTGAGCCTCGAAGAGTTGATGTTTCAGATTTTGTTTGGGATAAGAATGGCTTGATAACTCTTTGGTTCGATGACGCTTGGCTTAGCCAGTATGAACAGGGCTATAGGGTTGTGGAGAAGTTTGGGTATCAAGCGGCGCTGGCAGTGCCGACAAGGCATATTTCTTATGAGGCTTATATGAACTGGAACCAGGTTAGGAAGCTTCATTTTAAGGGTTGGGAGATTGTTCCCCATAGTCGAAATCATGACTGCGGTTTGGTTGATAAATCTTTAGAAGAAGCAAGAGAAGAAATTTTAGGTAGCAAGCAAGATTTGTTCGATCAGGGAATAATCAGCGATATTTATGTTCCTCCATGCGGGATAGTTTCTCAAGAGGTTAATAGTTTGGTTCAGGCTCACTTTGCCGCCCAGAGAGTGGTCGAAGAGGGCTTAAATCCCCTGCCGGTGAAAGAAAGATATAACTTAAAGATTGTAAGTGTAGGGCAAAAGACGACTCTTGATGAGATAAGGGTTTGGATAAGGCGGGCAAAATATTATCGGCAATGGCTGATTTTTATGTTTCATAAAATAGACGAGGGGGAGGAACCTTTAAGCGTAACTCCGGAGATGCTGGAGAAAATATTGGAAGAAGTTAGAAACGCTGGTTTGACGGTGGTTATTCCTTCGGAGGCATTAAGTTTTTAATAAAAAGTGAAAAAGAGGGTTGCTGTTTTGATACCTGCCCATAATGAGGAAGCAGTAATTAAGGCAACAGTAGAGTCTTGCCTTCCCTTGGTGGGGAGGGAGAATGTTTATGTTGTTGACGATGGGTCGGAGGATAAAACTAGCTTGATTGCCAGAAAATTAATTAAAAACGTTTTGAAGATTGAAAAAAACGGCGGTAAGGCTAACGCGCTTAATACCGCTATTACCGAATTTGACTTAGTTGAGAATTATGACTTTATTATGCCGGTAGATTCTGATAGCGTGATTTCTGATAATTTTTTCAAAGATTCATTGCCATTGTTTGAGAAAGATAAAAAGTTAGCCTGTGTGGTGGGCAGGGTTGTCGGCAGGGATATTAATTGGATTACTTTATACCGGGCTTTTGAGTATGAGATAAAACAAGCAATTCATAAGCTTGTCCAGTCAAGAATTAACGGAATTACCGTTTGCCCAGGCCCGTCAACAATTTATCGGTCGCGGGTTTTTAAAAGATGCCGATATTCTTCCGATACTTGCACGGAGGATATGGACTTTACTTTTAGTATTCATCGGAAGAGGCTGGGAAGAATTGTTTATGAGCCAAGAATTTCGGTTTCGACTCAAGACCCGAAAACAATTGGCAGTTATATTAAGCAATTAAAGAGATGGTATACCGGCTTTTGGCAGTGCTTGACTAAGCATAATATCCCTTTTGGCGGCCAATCGCTGGACTTTGAAGCGGCAATACTGGCAAACGATGGTATATTAAACTTAATTTTAGTGGTGATGTATTTATTAACAATACCTGTTTTTATTTGGTCAAAGCCAATGGCGTTGCTAATTCCCCCTTTGACAGATTTTTTCGTGTTTATGCTTCCGATGGTGATTTATGTTGCGTTAAAGCGGAAGAAGTATAAAGTGTTTTTCTTTTTACCCCATTTTTATTTTATGAGATTGCTTAGCAGCTCGATATTTCTTTATAGTTTTTTTAGGGTGGTTTTAGGAACGGATATAAATAAGAGGAATATTTGGCAAACAGAAAGATATCGAATAAGGAGGAAGGAGATATGGGCCAGCTAGGCGGTTTTTCTTTGGCAATTCACTTAGCGATTATTTTGCTTAGCGCTATTTTAATGGGCCTTGATAAATTAGTAAAAGCGGCGCTTTTTATTTTTTTAAAGGACTGGAGAGACTGAAGTTTGGCCATCTTCATTTTTGGGGATTTTTTAAAAAAGGAGTGATAAATGAATAAGGGCATAGTAATTAAAGCCCTGGTTTTGGTTGTATTGGTAGGGCTGCTATTTGCAACCAAGAGAGGCAAAAATCAACCGGAGCTGGAAAATGCTGGCGAAATGTCGGTGTTTAATCTTAAGAAGGGGAAGGCTAAAAAGCCGTTGGAGATATCGGCTTGGGTACCTTGGTGGGAAGAAGAAAAAGGCCTGGTTTCAATAAGAAACGACTCTGCCAAGCTGCAAACGATTAGCCCGGTTTGGTATCAAATTTCCGATCAGGGAAAACTGCAGGAAACGGAGGGCCAATATCGGGACAAGATAATTGAGCTAGCTAGGAGTCGGGAAATAAAGATTATTCCTACTATTAGCAATGCTAAGGATTTTGGTTTTGACCCGGAAAGGGTTAGTGAATTTTTAGATAATCGGGAGGATCAAGAGAGCTTTGCCTCTGAAATTATTAAAGTAGCGGTTGATAGCGGTTTTGACGGTTGGGATTTGGATTGGGAAGAAATATTTCCGGAAGATAAAGATTCTTATTCTGCTTTTTTGGAGTATTTAGCAGGAAGATTTGACGAGCTTGGCTTGTTATTATCGGTTTCTGTTCATGCTCAGACAGGTAAAGAGAGCGATTGGGTAGGGACTAAGGGGCAGGATTTAGTTAGAATTGGTCGGCATGCTGATTTTGTTAGGGTTATGGCTTACGATTTTCATCACGCCGGCTCTGCTCCCGGCGCCGTGGCGCCCCTGGAGGAATTAGTTCAGGTAGTGGAGTATAACTTGTCGGTAATTCCGGTTGAAAAGCTGGTTATTGGGCTGCCGACTTATGGATACCGATGGGCGATGGGCAGCGGCCAATCGATGCAATATGTTGAAATTAAGGAAAATATTGTCGCGCTTGGGGCTAAGGTTCATCTGGATGAAGAGTCTTTTTCGAAATGGAGCGAGTATAGTTTAGACGGGGTTGATTATACTGTTTGGTTTGATGATAGCCAAACTTTAGCTAAGAAAGTTAATTTGATTAGAGAGTATGGTATATATCAAATTTGTTTGTGGCACCTTGGCGGGGAAGATGAAGAAATATGGGAGGCTTTGGCTAATTAAGTAGGTTGACTTTTTGGGTTTTCTTTGGTAAATTAGGTTTTAGCCTATGCCGGTGACTCTTTATAAACGCCAGAGACAAATTCTCGATTTTATTGCCCAGTATATTCAAAAGTTTGGCGTCTCCCCGACCCTACAACAGATTGCCGATGCGATTAGCGTGTCTTCTTTGGCAACTGTTCATGAGCATTTAAATAATTTGGAGGAAAAGGGTGTTTTAAGGCGCTATAAGGGAAAAATCCGCGGCATTGAGATTTTAGAAGAAGGGTTTTTAGCTGGTGGCGGTGGTCCTCAGGTTGAGGTGCCGATTTTGGGGTTTATCGCTGCCGGTGCCCCAATTGAAACTTATACTGATCCGGAAGCGTCTCTTTTGGTGCCAACGAGTTTAGTCTCCGGTAAAAAAAGGAGTTTTGTTTTGCAAGTTAAGGGTGAGTCAATGATTGATGAAGGGATTTTGGATGGTGATTTTGTGGTAGTGGAGGAGCAGGCGGAGGCCAATAATGGCGATATTGTCGTGGCGGTTTTGGAAGGCGGCTTGGCGACCCTAAAGCGTTATTTTAAGGAAAGAACTCGAATTCGCTTGGAGCCAGCTAATAGCAGCATGAAGCCTATTTTTGCCAGGAATGTAGCGATTAAGGGTCGGGTTACCGGAGTGATCAGAAAGTTTAATTAATGGGTTTGAAAACTACTTTTTCGCTTTTTGCCCCTCTAGATATTTACTTCTTTTTTTATAGCCCCAAACTAAGAAAGCGAAAATAGCGGCGGCGATCAGAATAGTGAGGACGTCTGAAATTTGGTCTATCCCCTCGGCCATGGAAACGTAAGCTTCACCAACCTGCCAGCCGATGAAGCCTAAAATGAAACTTCTAACGAGGACTCCTAGGGCGGAGGCTAAATAAAAATCGATAATTGGCATTCTGATAGCGCCGGCAACCCCGGAGATTATTGAGATTGGTATAACTGGAATGGCTCGTAAAGCGAAAATTAACAGATCGTCGTGTCGGCTTCCCTGGAATTTTTTTTGGAGATTTTTAATGTCTTGCCAGGAAAATCCGATAAGGCGGTGGAACTTTTCAATTAACGGCTTGCCGCCAAAATAAGCGATAAAATAAGCAATGCCTAAGCCCAAGATAGCGGCCGCCGAATAAGGCAGGGTAATTTTTAAGAAAATTTCCCCAAGGGCGAGTGCTAAGGGCTGCTCTTGGCCGACCAGTAAGAAGCCTCCGGCCATAGTGATTAGAGGCGAAGGGATGGGGATGATAATCTGCTCGATGATTCCACCCCAAAAAATTGCCCAAATTCCATTTTCACCGATGGCGCTAATAATCCAATTGGTAATTTGGTCAACGATTTCGAACATAAAACAAGTTTGGCAATGGTGTCATTATAGTTGTTTTAATTATTGCTTGGCAAGAGCCGATTTTTATAAGGGTCATTTTTGGTTTTTTTGTTAAAATGACGTTAGTTGTTTTTTTGTAGAGCTAATGAATGACTAAATCCTTTTCTGGGGTAATTCGCCGCTGTTTCCCTATTGTCTTGCTCCTTGCCTTATTTAATATCTGTTTTTACTGTTTTTTATTGTCAGAGGGAAATATTAAATTTGGCTTGACTTGGTGGATTTTTTTCTGTTGGGTTTTTTGCTTGTTGCTAAGCATTATTATTGGTTGGCTTAGGATTAATAAGGGGTTTAGGGATAATCTTAAGAAAATTATTAAACTGGATTGGGGCTATTTAATTGTTGTCATTTTTTGGGCAGCCAGTCTTCGCCTTATTTGTCTTCCTGGTCTTGATTTTATTTTAGTTGGCGATTCCTTGAGGGAGGCAGGCTTTAATTCATTGCCGCTTCTTGGCGGAAAACCCTTTGACCCATTTCGGATGGGTTCTTATTCTGGCTATGGTAACTTAGTACCCTTTATCGGCGGAATTTCGGCGAAATTGTTGGGGACTTCGGCCTTGGCGGTACGGCTCCCGGCGGTGATGCTGTCGATATTAACGATATTTTTTCTCTATTTATTTTTGAGGGTTTGGCGTAACAGAAAGACGGCTTTTTTTGGTTCTTTATTGCTGTCGTTTTCGCTTAGGTATTTGTATTATAGCCGGTCGGAGATGGTAATTATCTCGCCAGGTTTATTTTTGGTTTTGTTTTTATTGCTGGCTCTTTCAATAAAACGAGGCCAAGGAGGGTGGTTATTATTGGGGCTGGTTATGGGTCTTGGTTGCCATTTTTATGTTGCGACTCGGCCGATAATCCTGTTAGTGGGAAGTTTTCTTGTTTTAACTGCGGGGTTTTTTAGTAAGAAAAAGAACCTGGTTTTTCTAATTAAAAAGGTTGCCGGGTTGGTGCTTGGCTTTGTAATTGGCCTTGGGCCGGCTATTTGTTATTTTAGCTACCGGGCAACTGGGGCGGGAGTTTGGATTGGCCAACAGCCGATGTTTGCGGCTCTTGGTTTAATGGGGAAGATTAAACTCCTTGGTTTGGAATATTTTAAGGCAGTGGCTAATAATTTTTTTCTTCCTACTTCACCGGTTTATTTTCATTATCCACTTACCAGCCCTTTGCTGGAGTGGCCTCTTAACGTGCTAGCAATTATGGCGTTATTGGTAATTTTGGTAAAGAAGATTCGTGACGGTTTGGTTTTTTTAATGGTGGCGCTTTTATTCGGGCTGCCGTTTTTTTTACAAGTACTTTCTTCGGATACTGGTCAAGATCAAAGGAACTTGGCAAACCTGATTTTAGGCGCTATTTTTGGCGGTTTTGCTTTAGATTGGCTAGTTGGCGCCCGTTTGGTTAAGCGATTATTTGGGCGCGGCTATTTACACTTAGCTGTGGTGGGCTTGATCCTTTTTTGTAATCTGGCCAGGACGGTCAATTCTTACTATTTTGATCGGGTCTCTTACCGCGCTTTTTCTGATGACCAAGCTCATTTTCCGCTTCAGCAAATAGCAAATCATATTTATCAAAATAAGCAGCGTTATCAAGATAAGGAAGCGGGTATTGTTGTTGTTTACGATCAGCCGGGGTTTTTGCATATTCAGGAAAAGCTTGCTTATTATGCTTTTCCTTTAAAAGTTGATTTAATTCACTTTCTCGATTATGAGCGACGCTATTTTAGTTATCCTGTTGTTGTTTATTTTGTTGATGATTATGGCTTGTCTGGGGGGGCGGTTGAGCATAAGACAATTTGCTCAAAGGCAGCTTTGCCCAAGTATGATTGCCCCCTGGATGGGGCGGGCTATTCTTTTTGGGTTAGCGAGAGGTTAGATTAGTCATTTTAGGTAGTCAGGCTTGGTATAATAGAGGTTATGGTTGGGGTGGGAAAATTATTTTTGGTGGCGACGCCGATTGGCAATTTAGCCGATATTGCTTCTCGGGCGATAAAAACTTTGTCGGAAGTTGATTTGATCTTAGCCGAGGATACCAGAAAAACCAATTATTTTTTACGGGAGGTTTTTCCTCAGGGGGTAGCGATTCCTCCCCTGCTCTCTTTTTTTGAGGGTAATGAAGAGAAAAGAGAACCGGAGGTTTTGGCAAGGTTGTCGGCGGGCGAAAATATTGCTTTGGTGACTAATGCCGGGACACCGGCAATTGCCGACCCGGGCTTTAAGTTGATTAGGGCCTGCTCTGAAAAAGGTATTAGAGTTACGAGTATTCCTGGACCGAATGCCGCAATTACTGCCTTGTCAATTTCCGGTTTGCCAACTGATAAGTTTTTATTCTTGGGATTTTTGCCTAAGAAGAAGAGTAAGGTTGAAAAAATATTTCGAAGCTTTCTTGATTTAGCTGACTCTCCCCTTTCTCCGACTATGGTTTTTTATGAGTCGCCTTACCGTTTGATTAAAACCCTGGAATTAGCTTGCGCTATTTTTGGCGGCCAGGCCAAGGTCGTTATTTGTCGGGAATTGACTAAAGTTTATGAAGAAAAGATTGCCGGGAGCCTAGAAGAAGTTTTGGCAGGATTAAATAAGAAGAAGGTTAAAGGTGAAGTTACCGTTGTTTTGTCTATTAAAGGTTATCTTTAGATTTTTTTAGATAAGGGGCTGGCCGGTTATTTGGCTAGGTTGGCTAAGGCCCATTATCTTTAAAACCGAAGGGGCGACATCAGCCAAGATACCTCTGGGGAGTACTTGTGTTTGACCTAAGAGTTCTTTGCTAACAACAATAAAAGGAACAGGGTTGTTAGAGTGCTCAGTGTCGATTTCCCCGGTGGAAAGATTAATCATCTCTTCGACATTGCCGTGGTCAGCAGTGATAATCGCCGTTCCGCCGCTGATAAAAATTTGGTTAATAATTTTTCCTAGGGATTGATCGATGGCCTCGCAAGCCTGGATGCCGGCTTCTAAAACTCCGGTATGGCCAACCATATCGGGGTTGGCAAAATTGATTAGGATAAAGTCTAAGTTATCTCTTCGCAAATTTTCGATAACCTTATCGGTAACTTCAAAAGCGCTCATTTCAGGCTTTTGGTCGTAAGTTTCAACTGGCGGAGAGGAAACTTCGAACCATTCTTCTCCAGTGAAAGGTCTTTCTCTGAAGCCGTTAAAATAGTAGGTCACAAAGCGCTCTTTTTCGGTTTCAGCGATGTGAAATTGCCGTTTGCCCTCTTGAGAAATTGCTTGGGCCAGCGGCATAATAATTTTCCTGCAAGGGAAGGCAACTTGAGTTGGCAAGCCTTTTTCGTATTCCGTCATGGTTACAAAGTAAACATTTTTTAATTTTTTTTCTCTTTTGAAAGTTTGGATTTTCCCTAGGGAAGCGTAAATTTTTTGGCCGTACTTTTCGGCGTAAGGGTCAAAAGCGGCTTTTTTGGGTTGATAATTTTCTAAATCGTCTAGAACGAAGGCTTTGGTTAATTGGCGGGGTCGGTCAACGCGAAAGTTGAAAAAGATTACTACGTCGCCGTCTTTGACGGTTTTAGGGGTTTGATTTGAGCCGATGACAGTAGGCTTAATAAATTCATCTGTTTCCTGGCGCTGATAAGCTTGGAGAATGGCTTCTTTAGCGGTTGGCGCCGATAGGCCCTTGCCCTCAACAATGGCTTGATAGGCCTTTTGGGTTCGTTCCCAACGGTTATCCCGATCCATTGCCCAAAATCGCCCCATAATGGTTGCAATCTGACCAATTTTGAAAGATTTCATTTGGGTTTCGACTTGCTCAAGAAAAGTTAGGGCTGATTTGGGCGGGGAGTCTCGGCCGTCGGTAAAAAGGTGGAGAAAAACTTGATTAGCCTTGTGTTTTTGGGCTAGTTTTAGGAGAGCGAATAGATGGTGAACGCTGGAGTGGACTCCGGCTGAACCCATCATGCCCATTAGGTGAAGGGCGCAGCCATTTTTGTTGGCAAAATTGACTGCATTTAAGAGAGTTTCGTTTTGAAAAAAGGTTCCGTCGGCAATGCTCATATTAATGCGGACTAGATCTTGAAGAACAATTCGGCCGGCGCCTAGGTTAAGATGACCGGTTTCGGAGTTACCTTTTTCTCCTTTGGGCAAGCCGACTGACTCGCCGCAGGCGGTTAATTGGGTGTGAGGGAAAGAAGCCCAATATTTATTGAAGTTCGGTGTTTTAGCTTGAAGGACGGCATTGCCGGTTTGAGCGTTGGAAAGACCCCAACCGTCAAGAATAATAAGAGTAGTTGTTCCCGGATTTATCATTAGTAAACTGGATCGACTCCGATGATTTCTTCAATTTTACTTAGGCGATTATATTTTACCACTCTTTCTCCTCTTGATGGAGCTCCAAATTTAACGAAATCAGCGCCGACGCCGACGGCAAAATCGGCAATAAAGTCGTCGGTAGTTTCACCGCTACGGTGGGAGATGATTATTTTCCAGTTAGCATCTTGAGCTAGCTTTATAACTGATAATGTTTCTGAAATGGTTCCGACTTGGTTTGGCTTAATTAAAATGCCATTACAAACCTTTTCCCGGATTGCTCTTTGGGTTCTTTCTTGATTGGTACAAAGAAGATCATCGCCGACTAGAATTACTTTTTCTAAATCGATTGCTTTGGCTAGTTGGCCCCAGCCTTTCCAATCATCTTCATATAATGGATCTTCTAAAATAAGCAAGGGATATTGCTCTCTAATCTGGCGGTAGTAGTCGATGAATTCTGGTGTGGTCATTGGAGCGCTGCGGTCTCGGATTGTATAGCGGTCGTTTTTGTAGAAAAAATCGGCGGCGACATCAAGGCTCAAGTAAACATCTTTATGAAGAATGTAACCGGCGCGTTTTATGCCTCTGGTAACGACCTCGATCGCATCAAGGTTGGTAAAAAGATCAGGAGCAAAACCGCCCTCGTCGCCAATAGAATGAATTGCTTTGTTTTCTATTAAAACCTGTTCGACATTTTTGTAAATTTCGGCCGCCGCTCGAATTTGGTTATTGAAAGGTCTTAGGCCTAAAGGGACAATGTGAAATTCTTGGAATTCGAGGTTTCCGGCACCGTGTTTGCCGCCATTAATTAAATTAAGCATTGGTGTTGGAATTTTTTTGGGGACCTTCCTTAAGCCAAACTGATTGGCTAGCTCTTCAATGTATTCGAAAAGGTGTCGCTGGTGATGAAAAGCAGCAGCTTTAGTGGCGGCGATTGAGCAAGATAAAATACTGTTGGCTCCAAGACGGCTTTTGTTTTGGCTACCGTCAAGATCAATTAGAGTTTGGTCAAGTTTCTTCTGGTCGCTTATATCTAAGCCAATAATTTTGGGGGCAATTATTTTTTCAACATTATAAACCGCTTTTAGAACCCCTTTGCCAAGATAGCGCCCCTTATCGCCGTCACGTAATTCTAGCGCTTCGTTGCTGCCAACAGAAGCACCGGAGGGGACTGAAGCGACTGCGGAAATGTCGTTATCTAAGAAAATGGTTGTTTCTAATGTTGGGGTTGCTCTGGAGTCAAGAATTTCTCGAGAATCAACGGCGACGATTTTAGCCATTGCCGGCGACCTCCTTTTCCGCTTGAGCGGCTAAACCTCTGACCCTATCAAGGCTGTCTAGGTCAACTGATAAACTGGTTATTCCCCACCGGATAAGCTTTTTGATAATATCTGGCTTGTTTAAGGGAGCTTGGCCGCAGATAGAGCTTGTAATTTGATATTTTTGGCAGGTCTTAATCGCTTTTTTAAAGGCCCAAAGAATAGCCGGGTTTGCTTCGTTAAAAAGCTTAGCCAGTTTGTCGTTATCTCGATCAACGCCTAGGGTAAGCATTGTTAAATCGTTGCTGCCAATTGAGATACCGTCAATTCCGACTTCAATAAATTTTGGTAGCCGGATAATATTGGCCGGAGTTTCTAGCATTAACCAGAGCTTAAAACTGGGGCCGCGGGAAAGGTTTTGGGCAGCGATGATTTTTTTAGTTTCAATAAGCTCAGAGACTGTTCTTACAAATGGCAACATTAGCCAAAGGTTTCTTAGGCCTTTTTTGTGACGGACAAATTTTATTGCTTCCAGCTCGAGAGAGAAAATTTGGCTGTCGGCAAGATAGCGACTGGCGCCGCGAAAGCCGATTAGGGGATTTTCTTCTTTAGGCTC
>Ga0172364_10004449_pt1 | contig 11151 bp, 8 predicted proteins | sample LakKivSesite10cm_FD_114545 | JGI IMG/M metagenome (GOLD analysis project Ga0172364, IMG submission 114545) | Sediment microbial communities from Lake Kivu, Rwanda - Sediment site 10cm | ecosystem: Environmental > Aquatic > Freshwater > Lake > Sediment | place: Rwanda: Western Province, Lake Kivu... | reverse complement strand
TCTGGGAAACCGACAGGACATATTGCTCATATGAGGGCTAATATGACCAACTCAGAAATCAAATATTTATCGGGCCCTGATGCAGTCAGGTCGGTGAGCATAAAGGCAATCGCCGGAAATCCGTTGTCGATGCGTCCTGCAAGACCTGCTGACGATTAAATATATCGTCTTTATTAAAGCTATGTTCTTTATTTGCCGATACTTAGGTTATAGTCGAACGTTTAATCAGCCAAGCCGTAAAGACATCTCGATACTCGATGCTCGTCTATAATCGAGAATCCAGAATCTGGAATCGAGCGAGGCTTCGTTGACTTTATGAGCAGCCGACGGGGACGGAGTCTAAGCAGATTCTCTGTTGAACATTATTTAACTATCATTATCCTGTAAGGGCTGAAATCTATTCTATAAGGACATATTATGAAAGCATTAGTAACAGGCGGGGCGGGTTTTATCGGATCACATTTGACCGAGCGGCTGCTCAAAGACGGCAATAAAGTGGCAGTCATTGATAACCTGAGCACCGGAAGCCTGGATAATATGGAAAGCTTCAAAAGTCACGCTGGCTTCGAGTTTGTAAAGGGTGATATCCGAAATATCGAGTTGATGGAACCTATAGTAGAGCAAAGCGATGTTATTTTCCATCTTGCCGCTGCCGTCGGAGTCAGGCTTATCGCCGAAGACCCTGTACATACGATAGAAACCAATATCGGCGGCACTGAAACTGTGCTGAACATCGCCAATAAATTCGGCAGGAAAATCCTTATCGCTTCAAGCAGCGAAGTTTATGGCAAAAGCGAAGCCGTCCCGTTCCATGAAGATGACGACATCGTGCTCGGCAGCACGTGCTTGTCCCGTTGGTCGTACGCGTGCACTAAGGCGGTGGATGAATTTCTCGGTCTGGCTTTTCATCAACAATACGGATTGGATGTGGTCATCGGCAGGTTCTTTAATACGATCGGGCCGAGGCAGACGGGCCGATACGGGATGGTCGTGCCGCGATTCATTCAAACGGCACTCAAGGGCGAAACACTCCAAATATACGGAACAGGCAAACAAACACGATGTTTCTGCTTCGTGGCCGACCTCGTCGAGGCCATTATCGGCCTGATGAATTGCCGACAGGCGTCGGGAAAAGTATATAATATCGGTACGGATGAAGAAATAACTATCGAAGGTCTGGCCGATAAGATTATTCAAATGACGGGCAGTAAAAGCAAAAAGGAGTTTGTGCCTCTTGAAGTCGCCTACGGAAGATCCATGGAGGATATGATGCGGCGCGTTCCGAGCATCGAACGAATCAAAAAGACAATCGGGTGGAAACCGAAAACAAGTCTGACCGAAACGCTGCAGCTAATTATTGATAACGAAAAGCATAAAAAGGACTGGACATTATGAAAAAAGCATTGATTACCGGTATCACCGGTCAGGATGGTTCTTATCTTGTAGAACTGCTCCTGGAAAAAGGTTATCAAGTCTGGGGCATAATGCGGCGGAGCTCTTCATTCCACACGGGCAGGATCGACCATCTGTATAAAGACCCACACGAAAATCCGCAACTCAGGCTTGTTTACGGTGATTTGACCGACGGCAGTAATCTATCGGCAATCATAAGTAAGATTCAGCCGGACGAGGTATATAACTTAGGGGCACAAAGTCACGTCCGTGTCAGTTTTGATATGCCCATCTACACAGTTAATACCGATGCAATTGGAACTCTTCGATTATTGGAGGCAATCCGCTCCTGCAATAAGCCGGCAAAGTTTTATCAGGCCTCCAGTAGCGAGATGTACGGCAAGGCTGTCGAAATACCCCAGACAGAGAAGACACCCTTCCATCCGCGAAGCCCCTATGGCTGTGCCAAGGTATACAGCTTTTGGCAGACTGTGAACTATCGAGAAGCTTACAGCTTGTTTGCCTGTAATGGAATTTTGTTTAATCACGAATCGCCCAGACGAGGTGAGACGTTTGTTACGAGAAAAATCACACGGGCGGCAACGCGAATCAAGCTGGGCCTGCAGGACAAGCTCTATCTGGGCAATCTCGATGCAAAGCGGGACTGGGGATTCGCGGGTGATTACGTCAAAGCAATGTGGCTTATGCTCCAGCAGGACAAGCCGGATGATTATGTCATCGCTACGGGTGAATGTCACTCAGTCAGAGATTTTGTTGATGAGGTCTTTGGCTATCTTGATCTGGATTGGCATAAGTATGTTGAGATTGACCCGCGATATTTCCGACCGAGCGAGGTCGACCATCTTCAGGGCGATGCGAGTAAAGCAAAAAAGATCCTTAATTGGAAACCTAAGGTAACCTTTCAAGAGCTTATAAGAATGATGGTGGACGCCGACATGCGAAGCGCCGAGAACTTGAAGATTATCAAAGACCATCAAAAAGCAAAAAATGAATAACTTCTTTAAGAACAGAAGAATCGTCGTTACCGGCGGCGGCGGTTTTCTTGGCGGCTACGTCACTGAAGGGCTGCGAAAACGGGGATGTAAGAATATCCTCGTGCCGAAGATCGAAGATTATGATTTGGTTGATATAAACGACATCGTTCGGATGTACGAAGACATGAAGCCGTACATTGTTATTCATCTGGCGGCGGTCGTGGGGGGCATCGGCGCTAACCTCGAACACCCGGCGGATTTTTTCTACAAGAACCTAATAATGGGCGTTCAGCTCATAGAGCAGGGCAGGCTTAGAAATATCGAGAAGTTTGTCGCTATCGGAACCATCTGTGCATATCCGAAATTTACACCCGTGCCGTTTAAGGAAGAGGACCTATGGAACGGCTATCCCGAAGAAACCAACGCCCCTTACGGGCTGGCAAAGAAAATGCTACTCGTCCAATCTCAATCTTATCGTGCCGAATACGGCTTCAACTCGATATTCCTGCTGCCGGTAAATCTCTACGGGCCAGGCGACAATTTTAATCCTGCCAGCAGCCACGTAATACCAGCGTTGATAAAAAAATGCGTCGATGCGGTTGAAAGTGGCACGGATCATATTGATTGCTGGGGCACGGGAAATGTTTCTCGCGAGTTTATTTACGCCGCCGATGCCGCCGAGGGCATTCTGTTCGCGACTGAGCACTACAACAGCTCTGAGCCGGTGAATATCGGCGCCGGCTTCGAAATAACGATAAAACAGCTTAGTGAAAAAATTGCTAAGCTAACGGGCTTTTCCGGCGAGATTCGCTGGGACAGCTCGAAGCCGGATGGTCAGCCGAGACGATGCCTGGATGTCTCAAAAGCAAAAAAATACTTCGGCTTTGAGGCAAAAACTCCTTTCGATGAAGGGCTTAAGGCAACAATAGAATGGTATAAAGCTAATCGCAAAAGACTGTAAATCCTGCTTCTAAAACCGCATCAGGAAACTCAAGCCGGAATGAGCTGAAAATACCGGTGGCAAGTCCGTGACACTCACGAAAACAAAATCCGCTCCAAACTACGTTATTGTTCTTTGCGCTGCTTTTGCGCTTTATATTATCAGTTGTGCTCCAGGCGCGCTATGGCAGGACAGCGGATTGATTCAGTATCGCATCTGGCATAACGATATCGAAGGCTTCCTTGGCCTGGCTATTTCCCATCCGCTCTTTTACATACTGGCCATTTGTGCAAAATACATCCCGCTCGGTGAATTTGCCCATAGGGTCAATATAGTCTCGGCAATTGCTGCGGCTGTCGCAGCCGCAAACACGTTCTTACTCGTACGACTGTGGCTCGGCAGGAACCTGCCGGCGGTCGTTGCTGCTCTTACTCTGGCCGTGTCCCATACCTTCTGGCTGCACGCAAGCATCATTGAAACATACACACTCTGGACTTCACTGTTTCTTGCCGAACTGATAATGCTGCTGCAATATACAAGAACCAGGCAAGTGCATTACTTGTACTGGCTGGGACTTCTGAGCGGCCTTTCAATCTCCGTCCACATGCTTGCCTCGATACCGCTTACTTGTTACGCCGTCTTCGTCGCCTTCCTTTTGACTAAAAAAGAAATCCACATCGGAAACCTGGCGATTATCATTCTGTCGTGGATTGCCGGTGCGCTGCCTTATGAATATTTGATAGTCAAAAATATAATACAAACGGGCGACCTTTGGGGCACCCTGGCTTCTGCGGCTTTCGGCCAGCGATGGCAGGAAGCGGTCCTTAATACTTCGCTTTCAACAAAAATAATAAAGGAGAACCTTCTGTATATCCTGCTAAACTTTCCCACGCCGAATTTTCTGCTGTTCTTCGCGGGCTGCTTTGCGCTGTTCAAAACGTCGCCGGATCGAAGTTTTAAAAACGTTGTGCTGGCGCTGACAGTTCTGTTTTTCCTTTTCGCTTCTCGGTATACCGTCCCCGACAGGTACGCGTTCTTTATTCCGTTCTACTGTCTGGTTTCCATCCTGATAGGTCTTGGAACGGATACTTTGCAGAGTCGGAAAAATCTTAAGGTTCCTGCGTTTTTAGTGCTTGTATTTTGCGCGCTGCCTGTTGGCGTATACGCCGCTTTACCCCCACTGGCCGAAAAAATGCAGCTTAATATCGGCACGAGAAAAGATATTCCCTATCGAGACGATTACAAATATTTCCTGCGGCCCTGGAAGACGGGATACAAGGGTGCCGAACGCTTTGCCGAGGAGGCTTTGAATCCGGCGGAGGATAATGCAGTTATCTATGCCGACATCACAACAGTTGGTCCTCTTCTATATCTTCAGCAGGTCAAAGGAAAACGACCGGATGTAAAGATTGTCTCAAGCACTATTAACAGCATGGATGCGCCGAAGTTCAACGAGCAAACTATAGGGCAATTACTGCAAGCCATGCCGGTATATGTCGTCTCACCCAGGCCTGGATATTGCCCGCAATTTGTGCTTGATAATTACAAATTAATAAAAGCGGGTATTCTGTGGCAGGTGGTTAAGCCCGAAGAATAAATTGAGCCAATAACGAACAAAATGAGTCAGCAATCTTTAACAACCCCGAAAAGAGTGGTTCACAACACGTTCTTCAACGTTGCAGCGTTGGTCAGTCACGCTATCGTTGCTTTCCTGCTGATACGTTTTTTCCTGGGCCGGCTCGGCCAGGAACGCTACGGCGTATGGCTGCTCATCGGCGGGGTGATCTTCAAGTATGCACCTTTGCTGAGTTTGGGCCTGAGCAGCTCGATAAACAGATACATACCCGTCTATCTGGCTAAGAATGACGATGAGGCAGTCCGGCGAGTCATCAGCACCTCATTGTTTTTCTTCATGGCCCTGGCGGTTGTTCTGATCATTATCAGTCTGGTCATTTACCGGAACGTCGGCTCCTGGTTCGCGATCGAACCCGAACTGGTGCAGACCGCCGGCAGACTCGTGCTCGTGGTGGGATTCTGCTTTGCCTTTGCGATGCCGCTGCAGCCGTCCACCGCCATACTGAGCGGACTGCAGCGCTACGATATTACCAACTCACTCGCACTGGTCGTACTGTTTCTGCGGACGGCTTTAGTCGTCCTGCTGCTGCGGCATGGCTACGGATTGCTTTCAACGGGGCTCACATTTGGCCTGAGTGAGATTGTCCTCAGAGCGCTGCATGGCATTTTTGTTCGCAAACTGATGCCCAGTGCGTCGTTGTCTCTTCGGAAAATAGACCTGGGCCTTTTGAAGGAAATGCTGGCCTACGGAATAAATACCTTTCTCTACACCATGGGTGCCATCATCATTCACAACGCGAGCATTCTGGTCATCGGCATTTTCATGAGCACCGCTCACGTCAGCCAATTCACGGTGGCCGCCGGCGGGGTCTTTTTACTGTCCCAATTGGTGCAGGCCTTTACGGCGGCGATAAAGCCGGCCGTAAGCGACCTCGACGCCAGAAAAGACCATCTGCGGGTAAAAGAGATAGCTTTCCTGACGCAGAAATACAGCCTTCTTTTGCTTTTTCCAAGCGGCTGTTTCCTGGTTGTAATGGGCAGGGAGTTTCTCAACGTATGGGTCAGCGACCAATTCAAGGACCCGGCGGTCATTAACGAAATGGCCGCTATCCTGACTATTTTGACCATCGGGCACTGCTTAATGCTTGCGCAACACAGCAACTTCCTCGTGCTCGTAGGGCGCGGGCAACATAGGATTTTCGGAGTTCTAACCATCTTGACGGCACTATTCTGCGTTCTGGCTTCCATTCTTTCGATAAAGGTTTCCAACCTGGGCCTGCTCGGGATCGCCTGGTCGAATTTCCTGCCGATGGCAATAACATCCGTGCTGATTTTGCCGATATACTTTAACCGGAAAATGCATATCTCCGCGATAGAAAACATTCGGAACGTTTGGCAGCCGGCCTTGCTCGGCTCACTGCCGTCCGTGGCGATGATTTGCGTCTGGAAATACGCGGCCGCCCCTGATTCGTGGCTTGAAATTGCAGGCGTTGTAGTCGCAGCAATGGTCTTGACCGTTATTGGCGGCTGGTTCCTGAGTCTGAAAGAGGTCGAAAAGAAAAGATTCGTCAGGATTGCTATACCAACAAAGCGAAATGGCCAAGATTAGTTACAGAGAATCTCATAAATACAAGAGCAAAGGCGCCGAATACGAAGCGTACTACCAGAACAAGGCATGGCAAAGATTCCTTTGGTCGCGCGAGCAGAAGATTATCCTGAAGATTCTGGAGAAACTCTTCAAAGGAAGAAATGTTCACCTGCTCGACTTTGCATGCGGAACGGGACGTATCACGGAGCTCCTTGAAAACCGCGTCAAAACTTCGACGGGCATTGACGTATCGGGCCCCATGCTGGCCGTCGCCAGGAGGAAACTCAAACGGACCGAAATAATCGAAACGGACATCACGGCGGAAAATGTTCTCAAGCCACGGAAATTCAACCTGATTACAGCTTTTCGGTTCTTTCTCAATGCCGAGCCGGAATTACGCTCGGCGGCAATAAGAGCCATTGCCGAGCTGTTGGACGAGGACGGTTATTTCGTATTCAACAGTCACCAGAATTCCGGATCTCCCTGGATAAAAATTCGCCATGAGCATTATCGAAAGAAGAATCCGGAAGCAATTTTTAACGTAATGAGTATCGAGCAGATGAAAAATCTTGCTGAAGAAGCGGAGCTTGAGATCGTCGAGATTTATCCTGTAGGTTTCTTTCACCCGCCAAAAGTTCCTGTTTTGTTCCAACTAAACCACGTCATAGATTGGGCCGCAAGTAAGTTCAATTTTCTGACTCGATTTTCAGAAAATCCAATAGCCGTTTGTCGCCGGAAAAAGAACTTTAACAGCGACACCCCCATAGCGAGTAAAAAATCAATAGAAACAGTAGGCGATATTATACGAAAAACCGGAGAACCGGGCAGGCTGGCAATAGAAGCGGCCAAAGCTTCGATGGCTTTCGACATCGGCAAGGACTGCGGCCTGTTTTACGTTCCGAAGGTGGTTAATTTCGATGCCAAGGCCGGAGTGCTTGAATATGAGCGGCTCAACGGCCTGGTTACACTGCTTGATATGGCGGCTCGTAAAGACGAGCGGGTAATAGAACTTTTGAGAAAGGCGGGGCAGGCACTGGCAGTTATTCATGAAAAATTGGTCTTACCCGACCAGATGAAGCATAAATTGCCGGCCGAATGGATGATCTCTCCAGAGGAGAACGTTTTTATCCATGGCGATTTTGCAGGTTTTAATTTGTGCTTCGACGAATCGGCCGGCCGGCTCGTGATTTTGGACTGGAGCTCGGCGCCGCTTCTGGGGCGAAATGCCACTTACGGCTCAAGATTTTTCGACATAATCTGGTTCGTTATCTTTACCTTTTACGGCGCCCCGAGGCGCTGCCTTTTCAACTGGGACGCCCCAGCCATGGCCAACGCCTTCCTCGCCGGATATGCGGAATACCGCCCTGAAATAATTCAGCTTTTATCCGGTGATTTCAAGTCGTTAATGCGTCGATATTACCGTAAGACAGTATGGTACCTTGCCAAACAACGGTCCTGTTATAAAGCGGCCAGGTACTTGCTGTACCAGTTTATGATATACCCAAGATTTGCACGTTATCGTCCCGGACATGGATAAGACCGATGGTTTTACCGAAAGTTTCGGTTAATTATGTACGCCGAATATACGAACGAAATTGAATCAGACCAGGATTACCCGTATTACGAACAGGGCGAGCGATTTTCCGACATACCGTTACCGCCGATAATGAACGTTTTACTTTTTGTCGGTTGGATAGTTACTTCACTGATAGGATTCGCCGTCATTTTCATCGCAAAAAATCCCGTAGCCGGCGTTGTCATTATTGCTTTGCCGACGTTCATCGGAATGGTCTTAAAACCGACTTTTGGCCTTGGTATCCTGATGCTGGTGCTGCCGACGGGTGCCGGCATCGGATTTAATCAGACTTTCAGTCTCGACCGGGCAGTTGGTTTAGCCCTTGCGATCAGCTTCGCACTCAATGTACTTATCACCCGTCCGGGACTGCACATCCGTAACAAGGCAATATGGATAATGGGACTATATACGATTTGGATATGCATGGTCTCACTGGCGGGAACCTACCTCGGCCTCGAATTAATGCGAGCCTTCACCCAGATACAGCTTCTTGCGCTTATATTGATTGTTTACTGGGTACTCGAAACAAACGGTGAAAAGACCTTTCAATGGGCACTGAGAGCATACGTCATCGGAACATTGGGCACTATTATGCTGGCATTTATCACCGGCGCCGCCATAAGAACAGTGGAAGATACCTCTCAGACAAGATACTCAGCCACGTTAGGCGAGGCAATTGATGCTAATATGCTGGCGGCATTAACAAGCACGGCTTTTCTGGCCGCCATTTATCTTTTTGCCCGAAACAGGAATATATTCTGGCGAATGATAAATCTTGCCGGAATCTTGTTTCTGCCGCTGATGCTTCTCAAAATCGGCTCACGTGGTGCTCTGGTTGCGCTGGCTTTCACTATGTTGTCGCCGTTGCTGTTCATAAGGCAAGTCGCTCGAAGGCCCGTTTTGGCGGTCATGCTGCTCGTGATTTTTCTGCTGTCCTCAATCGGCTCAGGGCTGCTGATAAAATCAGATGGGCTGGAAAGGTCGGTCGCAGAGCGGCTGACGGACGTCGGGTACGCCAAAGAGAGCATTCGCTACAGAATGGAACCCATAAAGCTTGCCGTAAAGACCGTGGCCAGAAAGCCGGCGGGAACAGGATATTACAGTTGGTTCGAACAAACAGGAACTTTAATCTGGCCCCACAACGATTTCTTTCTCGTTTTAGGGATTTATGGAATACCAGGCGCCCTGCTATTTACATGTTTCATGGGCATATTGCTATACTCCATAAGGCGCATCCCGCTCGGACTCGAAAAAATATACGTCAGAGCAGTTCTCATATTTCTCATTATGATGGGATTGACCATCGGCCAGATGTTTCACAAATACTATTGGGTTTTCCTGGCGTTTGTAATGGCCGGCGAACGAATCGCTAAAATCTACACGCCACCCGATACTCCTGAATCTGTCGCCGAACATGATGATATATCATCAACAGAATATGAGCCGGTTCATCCGGACGAGGCCATAGCACAGTGAGAATTCTGGCAATTTCACACCTGTTTCCAAATCTCAAAGAAACCAGGTACGGCATCTTTGTGGCCCGGCAGCTTTCCGAGATTCTCCGGCTTGGGGCGGAAATAACGGTCGTAGTGCCGCGAGTCTGGTGCCCTGGATTACTCAGGCATTTTGACAGGTGGAAAAACTATGACCACAAGCGCTCGCTGTGTCAGTTTGAAGGTTTAGAAACCGTCAGCGTATCGTATTTAAGGCCGCCGGGGAACTTTTTTAACCGATGGTCAGGCCTTGCCGCCTTTTGGGCCATGAAAAATAAAGCCATCGAATTACACAAAAGCAGGAAGTTCGACGTGATATACGCCACGGATTTGTTTCCCGACGGAGATGCTGCCGCGAGATTGGCTAAGTACCTTAAAATTCCAGCTACTTGTTTGTGTATCGGTGTAGATGTAAATATAACCGCCCAATCCAGCAAAATTATACACAGGCATTTCGTGAGAACTGCTAAAGCACTCGATGGCACATTAGCCTGCGGGCAAGCTGTAGCAGACCGGATAAAAGCTGTAACCGGCAGGAACCCCTTATGCGTTTACGGCGTTCTTGACCTTCAGGAGTTCTCGCCGGCACAGGATAAAATCCCGGCAAGAAAAGAGTTGGACCTGCCGCCGGACAAAACAATAGCCTTGTACGCCGGCTACTTAACAAGACGCAAGGGTGTTTATGAACTGCTCGAAGCAATACACAGGGTACAAAAAAGGCGCCCGGACGTACTGTTAGTCATGTGCGGAGCCGGTCCCGAAGAAGCAGCACTGCACAGACTGATTAGAGAAAAAGGCATTGAGCAGAAGGTTCGCATGGTCGGCGAGGTCGAGCCGGAACGAATGAATAAATGGATGCAGGCAAGCGATCTATTCGTGCTGGCTTCTCATACCGAAGGGATGCCGAACGTTGTGATGGAGGCAATGGCCTGCGACCTGCCCGTTGTTGCTACGGCGGTTGGCGGCCTGCCGGAGGCCATTGGCGATTGCGATGGCGCTATTCTCGTGCCGCCTGAGAATATCGACGAACTGGAAAAAGCAATCGTTAAAGTGATTAGCGACAATCAACTACGGGCTAATATGCAAACCGCCGCCCGAAAGAGAGCGGAAGAACAATTCGGCGTAAACCGCAACGCACGCCTGATTTTAGATTATCTACGGAAAATCGTAGAAGAAAAACAGGTGAAACAAAAGGATTGAGCCGCCCAATGAAGCAAACGTACATGGTTATAGACGCATGTCAATTCACCGCCAACTACAATTATTGTCTGTTGGACGCTCTGGCCAAAAAGGGTGAGAAAATAGTTTATGCCACAACGAAATTTGCACACGGGTACATACCCGATCCGCCGGATGTTGCGGTTTTCCGTTGTTTCTTTTTCCTTGCACGAATGGCCGGCATGATGACTTCATCGGCATCCATACGGCGTTTTCTTCGGGCAATCGAGTATCCATTGAATCTTCTTATCCTGCTGGCGTACGTGCTGATGAAACGTATTAAGGTCGTCCATTTTATATGGGTCGTTTCACCCCAGTTGGACTACCTGCTAATCAGGCTGTTACAATTGACAGGCTGCCACATCGTATACACG
>Ga0172364_10004446_pt1 | contig 11157 bp, 12 predicted proteins | sample LakKivSesite10cm_FD_114545 | JGI IMG/M metagenome (GOLD analysis project Ga0172364, IMG submission 114545) | Sediment microbial communities from Lake Kivu, Rwanda - Sediment site 10cm | ecosystem: Environmental > Aquatic > Freshwater > Lake > Sediment | place: Rwanda: Western Province, Lake... | reverse complement strand
ATCCTTAGAGGCGAACCTATTGGCCTTATTTAAAGTGTATGAAGCCTCAAAGATGCAACTGGTAAAAATGCTGATTTTTCCGAGCATTCTTCCCTATCTGTTTTCCGCACTGAAGGTTTCAAGCTCTCTGGCGGTGGTTGGGGCTTTGGTGGGGGAGTTTATTGGCGCTAACCGGGGACTGGGTTTCTTGATAATTTCCGGATACTACAATATGAATACCGCCTTTGTTTTCGCCGCCATCAGCGTTTCAAGCATCATGGGAATCTCATTTTATTATTTGATTCATTTTTTTGAAAAAAAGCTGGTTTTAAAATCTGAATTAATAAGCTAAAAAGTCGAAGATCAATCATCAGAAAGGACAAGAACAATGCTAGTAATCGTCGTCGGCAGATCGGGAGCGGGAAAGAGTTCTTTTATCGAAGCAATGGATCTGGAGGGATACCATTGCGTTTTGAGTCAGCCGATGGTAAACGAGCTCAAAAGGCGGGGGCAAGAGGTCAGCCACGATACGATTCACGCCTTGGCGAAGGAATGGTATGCGGCAAACCGCTGGTGGCAGGTTGAGTATATCCTTAACCAGCTTGGTGAGAGGGCTTTTCTCATCATTGATGGCTTGCGCTATTTCTTCGAGCTGGAGGAATTGCGCCGGCGGTTTCCGCAGACAATCGTCGTAAAAATCGTATCAACGCCAGGCATTCGCTATCAGAGGCTGACGCAAAGGGGAAAGATTCCCTTAACTACCGTGGAGGAATTTGAGCGGCTGGAAAGAGACGAGTCGCAAGATATGGGACTGGAAGCAATTCTTGTCTCAGCAGACTTAGTCGTTGAGAATGGAGGTTCGCTCGACGAGCTAAGAGAAAAAGCGCAGAGATTTGCTCGTTTGTTAAGGCCGCTCATAGAACAGGCCGAAGGGTCATAACTCCGGTTATGTTTGGGAGGAGAAAGCCTCGCTCCTCCCAAACCTTATTTAGCAAATACTCAACAGGAAAATTAAGCCAATGATAAAAAAAATCGAATTGCTTCTTTTCAGCGTGCCCGGTGTTGTAAATTTCAACAAAAAGAACTACATCGAAGTTCAGCCGGGGGTGATGACGTCATTGGTAATAAATATAAAAAGAACACTGAATGATTTTAAGGTGAGGTCTCGAATCGCCAGAGAATTAGCCAAAGCAGCGAATCCCAACTCAATCTGTATCTGCGGCATTGAAAGCGGTGGCAGTTATTATGCTTCGGCGGTGGCCGATCTTATGAAAAAACCATTGGTTCTTTTCCGAAAGAAAAGCAAAGATTACGGTTTGGGCAAAAGGTTTGTCGGAACAATTCCCGAAGAGAGAGGCGGGTTGGTAACCGTCATTGACGATGTTATCGGCGAAGGAAAAATAAGCACGGCCAACGCCGAGGAGTTAATCAATCTTGGCTATAGGATTGAAATCTGCGCCATTTTCAGTTATCTGCCGCAAATGAAAGAGTTTATGTCAAAAATAAAGATTGTCTCGTTGTCGGATATAAACAAATTATGCGAAGTGGGCCGGGAATTAAAGCGATTTACGGAAGAGGGCATCGCTTTAATCAAGAAAGAATGCCGTTATTCCAGTCGACAACAATTTAACAAGTAAAAAACTTTAAATTAAATATGTCCGAAGAACAAAAAAAAGACGCTTCAGATCCGAGGAAGTATTTTGTTTTAATCAACGCCGTTGTTGAAAAGGATGGCCAGATTCTGATATCGCAAAGGAGTCTGACGGAAAAGCATGGCCCCGGAAAGTGGTGTATTCCCGGCGGAAAACTGGAGTATAGTGGTGTAGTCTACGAAGCCCTTCAAAAAACTGCCCAGCGAGAGGTTTTAGAAGAAACTGGCGTTGCCGTTGAGGAAGAAATGCAGTTAATCGCCAATAATACTTTTCAGCACGATGAAGACATGGTTCAGGTAATTGCCATTGTTTTTCTTTGCCACTATAAATCCGGAGAAGCGAAACCGATGGAAGACACAATGGCCGTTCGCTGGATCAAGCGGGATGAAGTGGATAATTTTGAATTTCATAACATTAACGTGAAAGATTACGTCCTGAAGGGCTTTGCTTTCTTGGACAGGAATTGAAAAAAAAGAATACCGGTCAGTCATTAAACTGGCCGGTTTTTCCTACGCCACGCTGTTGATCGTTATGCTGATCACTCCCGCGGGCGTCTTGGCGCTTACCGTTTCCCCAACCCGCCTATTCCAGATTGCTTTGCCAATTGGCGATTGGACCGAGATGACGGAATATCTGCCAATTGCGGCCCCGCCTTCTCTGACGATAATGTAGTCGTTTTCTTCACCGTCAATAGAAAGCGAGGCGATGGATCCCTCATGGACGTGCCCATTGGCCTTGCTACTTCTTAGGGCAGCCAGAACGCGGGCACATCGATCTTTATAGCGTTCAAGATCGGCGATGTTTCTTTCCTGGTCAAGATGAAATTGCGAATGCCAGGCCGTTCGGGGATTGTCGGTATCTGCCTTTTGGGCTGCCAGTTTCTTCAGTTTTTCTTCAATGCTTTTTATCTCTCTTTGCAAAAACTCGATCACTGTTTGTCTGTCCATCTGGACCTCCCCCCGATAAGCGAACTAATTAATTCTAATCCTTTTATCAAAAAATTCAAGTTAACTTTTACTTTGAATAGGTAATCAGACATTGAAAAATTTTTTAAGAATGGCTACAATACGGGTGTTTATCAGATATAAATAAAAAAAAGACAATGATTAAAGCCATTGAAGCAGCGAGGGGCTCGTTTATTTTATATGAAGGCCAGCCGCATTTAGTGATTGACCGAGATCTTTATTCTCCGGGTAAGGGTGCGGCGCTGGCACACATCAGACTGAAGAACGTTAAAACCGGAGCGGTTTTGAAAGTGGTTTTTAAGACCGACGACGAGCTGGAAGATATTGAGCTGGAACGCAAAGAAGTAAAGTTTTTATATAGCCATCGCGACCAGTTCTGCTTTGTTGAGGGAACGACTAATAACCGAATAATGCTCTCCAGCGCAATTATTGGCGGCAATAAAGATTTTCTTAAGGCCGGTGTAACCTATCAGATAATATTTTATAGAAACGAACCAATTACGATTATTCTCCCAATTAAGATGGAACTGCTGGTCACCGAGGCGGAAGAAAGTGTCAAAGGGAATACGGTCACTGGCGACACCAAAGAAGTGGTTTTGGAAACCGGATTGAGAATTAGAACGCCGGCTTTTATCAAAAAGGGCGACCGGGTGATTGTCAATACGGAAAAGAGGGAATACTCGGAACGAGCTTAGATTTGCCACAAATCTTCACCGGAAAAAAGAATTACCTGATGGATGTTGGCCGCATTGAGAAGAATCATTAACAGCCGGTCAACCCCCAGAGCCACACCGCTGCAATCGGGTAAGCCGCATTTCAGCGCCTCAATAAAATCATTATCAGCTGGAAAGGAAACCGCCCCTATTTTTTGGCGGATTTTTATTTCTTTGGCAAACTGCTTTTTCTGTTCAATCCAGTCATTGAGCTCGTTATAGGCATCAGCCAGCTCAATACCAAAAAGATAAAGTTCGAATCTTTCCTTGAGACGTGAATCACTTTTTTTTGTTTTGGCTAAAGGAGCAAACTGTTTCGGGAAATTATAGATGAAAGTCGGAGAGTCAACGCCCAAATGAGGTTCAACTTCGCTGACGTAAAGCCAATTATAAATTTCTTCCCAGCTGTCTTGATTATTTCCTTGATAACCTCTTTTTTTAGCGACGGAAAGCAATGCTCCTTTACGAAAAAAATCTCTTTTACTTATCCCAACCCATTTTTTGAAGGCAGCCGTTACGGAAAGTCGGGTAAATGGCCGGCTGATATCAAGAGTTTTCCCTTGATAAGAAAGTTTTGGCCGGTAGTAATTTAAATAGCGAATCAGATTCTCGCAATCAGCCATTGTTTTTTCTAACCCATTGGTTAAACGGTACCATTCCAAAATAGTGAACTCCGGCGAATGAAGAGGGCTATGGAGGTCGGTGTTGCGAAAACTTTTGGTGATTTCAAAGCAATTACCGATGCCGCTAACTAAAAGCTTTTTTAACCACATCTCCGGAGATGTGGTTAAAAAAGCGCGTCGTTGTTTGCCGGTTTTAGTTTTAATCTTTGTTTCAAAAACCTCCAGATATGATTCGGGAATAAGATAAGGAGCGAGAAGTGGCGTTTGTACTTCAAGAAAACCTTCTTTATTAAAAAAGGTTCTTATTTTTCGCATTATTTCTGCCCGTTTCCTAAAAAAAGTCATCAAGCCTGGGTTGTTTTTCAACTGTTGCCAATTAGCCATACTTATTGTTTGGGGCGTTCTGCCAACAACTCGGCATAACTCTGATGAATTATATCCAGGAGCGCCCCTGATTTATAGCCAAAAATTAGATTACCGGAAAGCATATCTACTTAATATATCTGTAAACTGAACTGTCGGCAAGATAGATAAAGGACTTGAACCTTGCTTTTTTAGCCGAGCCTTTTCCTGACTTTTTTGTTAGACTAACAAAAGAAATTGAGATATTATCTTCAAAAGGCTTACCGCGATGAAAAATAAATTATCCTGCCCTAAAGGACAAGGTGTCCCTTCGGGCAAGTTCTTTTGGCGGCTTTCATCCCCGCCTCAGGGGGCAAGGCATTCTCGCCGCCAAAATAAAAAACTAACGCGAAGTTTTTACACTAGACCAACCCTAAAAGTGGCGAAGATGCTTTTAGGAAAGTATCTTGTTCGCCGAAGCGGCCGGCAGAAATTATCTGGTAAAATTATTGAGACCGAGGCTTATATTGGGCCAAGGGATAGAGCCTCTCATGCTTATGGTGGTAAGATTACCCCGAGAAATCGAGCAGAATATTTTATTGGCGGCCACATTTATATTTACTTAGTTTACGGAATGTACTGGCAGTTAAATATCTCAACCAGCGAAGAAGGAAAACCCGAATGCGTATTGATTAGAGCTTTAGATCTGGGAAAGATGACCGATGGCCCGGGAAAAGTTTGTCGTTACTTAAAACTGGATAAATCATTTTATGGCGAGGACTTGACCAAGAGCAAGAGAATCTGGATAGAAGATAGAGGAGAAAAGGTGAATCACGACCAAATTATCGCTACTAGACGAATTGGTATTGATTATGCCGGGCCTTATTGGGCAAACAAAAAGTGGCGATTTTTAATGAAGACAAGATAGAAAGAATAAAATTTCTTGGGAGGCTGCCTAATATAAAAAAGACTGATAAATTATATTTATAATGATTCCTATTTTTTCTATTCTATGTGCTTTTCTTACAGCAGCTAATTTTTTTTGTTTTTTATATCTTTTTTCTGCTTTCCGACAGACAAAAGCCGAATTAACCGAGAAGTTTCTAAGGTTTTCTTGTTTATGGCTTTATTCTGGTTTTTTCCTGCTTTACCATATTTAGCAATCAACGACCCGAAACTGATCGAAATTTCCCTTGATTCCGGACTCTTCTTTTCTTATCTTGTCATTGCCTATATTCTTTTCCTTCCTTTTCGAGCTCAATCATTAACCAGAGAAATTTTACACGGCGCCTCAATTTTTTGTTACTATTCTTCTTAAAAGGAGTTTACCTCAGCAAATAAATAACCAATATTTTTTAAGAAAATAAAACAACCGTCCTGTCTAGACGGTCGTTTTAATTTTATTAAGAGAGTTTACGAAAAACTTCGGTCAGCGGCGGTACGATTTGTTTTTTTCTAGAGAGTACATCTTTAAGATAAAAAGAGTGATTATCAATTTTCCGATTAAATGCTTTTTCCAGATAGGTTTTGTCCCCGGCAAAGAGAATGAGAGAACCTTGGTTGATAATATCAGTCGCCATCAAGAGGATCAGCACGTAATTTTCCGAAGCGGCGATTTCCTCCATTTTTTTAATCAGTTCGGCGGCGCGGTTTTCTGCTTCCTTTAGGTCAACTACTTCAATTTGACCAATCTCCACTTTTCTGCCGGAAAAGTCAAAATCTTTGAAATCAGAGCGGATTATCTCGGTGGCACTTAGTCCTTTTAATGTTGCTTTCTGTTTTTTGATTTCAATACCAAATTTCTCCAGATTTTTTATTTTGGCGACCTTTGCCAGTTTTTTGGCGAGGATAATATCATCTTTGGTAGTTGTTGGAGAACGGAAGACAACCGTGTCGGAAAGAATTCCGGCGAGCATCAAGCCGGCCAGCTGACGGCTAATTTTTGTTTTGCTGCTTATATACTTTTTGGCAATAATGGTTGAGGTTGAGCCAACTGGCTCAGAATGAAAATTTATCGGTTCTGGATAATCAAAGGTTATGCGGTGATGGTCGACGACTTCAATAATTTTTGCTTCAGCAATACTATCCGGGCTTTGGCTTTTTTCATTGTGGTCAACCAAGATAACGGTTTTACCCTTAGCGCTGGCTAATAGTTTGGGAGCCGGCGCCTGGAAATATTTAAGCACGTATTTTGTTTCATTATTGAGTTCTCCCGCGTGGACAGCCATCGCTTTTATTCCTTTTTTCTTTAGGTATTGGCTATAAGCAATGACGCTCGAGATGGTGTCGGTATCCGGACTTTTATGGCCGACAACATAAATAGTCTCTTTCATAAGATTGGACGTTAATTAATAAAAAGATAAGTTTATAGAAGATTATAGAAAATATTGCTTCTTCGTTCAATAAGCGGTGATTAAAAAGCGGTCGGGCATAGGGTTCTTACAACTGACTGCAACATGGTGTTGTCCGTTTGCGCTTGCGAACTACGCCGGGACGCTGTAGGATTGGAAAATGAATCAGTTTCACAAAATTTATTTTTTACTTATCGGCATAGCAGCTCTTTTCTGTTTGCTTTCGGCACGAGAGCTTTTTCAGTTTAACGAGGCGGCTTTAATCCAAACAGCATCCCCGACTTCGGTCTTAAAAACAGAAAAGGCGGAAGTTAAGACGGAAAACAAAAAAGAAGAAAAGCCTGTGGGAGCGCTTCGTTATCCTGATTCGGAGAAGTGGACAGATCCAGAGGGCCAGTTGGTCCATCATCTTTTGGATATTAAATCAGTTCCTTCGCCGAAGAGTGTTGCTTTTAGCCCTGACAACAAAGAAATCTGGGTTGCTTTGCTTTTAAATCAAAAAAGAGGCGCGGCTGTTTATAGTTCCTTAACCGGGGAAAAAATAAAGGACATTGATCTTAATGGGGGAGGAGGGGTAGAGATAATATTTTCCCAAGATGGAAAAAAAGCCTATGTCAGCCAAATGGAGAGTGCTTTGGTTTTTGAGATTGACGCAGAAACAAAAAAAGTTTGGCGCACCTTTGACACTAAAAGCGCTTGGACAAAAGCCTTAGCGCTTTCTCCAGACGAGAAAACTCTTTTTGCTTCCAATTGGTCGAGCAACGATGTTTCCGAGATCGATCTCCAAAGCGGCAAATTACTTCGTTGCATACCCACGGTGAGGACGCCACGCGGACTTTATGCGACAAAAGATGGTAATTACCTTTATGTGGCCGGATTTGAGAGGGGCGAAATTGAAAAAATTGATTTAAAAACAGGCAAAGGAAAAATTATTTACGAGAGCGGCGGCGCCATGCGGCATATTGTTGTCGATGAAGACAAAGGCGTATTGTATGTTTCAGATATGGGAAAAGCTGTTATTTGGCAAGTTTTTTTAAGGGATGATAAAGTTGAAAAATTCGTTGAGACCGACACTAACCCTAATACGATCGAGCTTAGCCCAGACAAAAAGATTTTGTTTGTTTCCTGTCGCGGGAAAAATTTCTCTGCCACCAATTACTATATCCCAGGACCGGAATGGGGATCGGTTTTGCTTTTTGACACGGAGACCGGAAAAATGCTTGATGCGATCGTTGCGGGTAACCAACCAACTGCCCTTGACGTTTCCTCAGATGGCGAACTCCTAGTTTTTTCCGACTTTCTTGACGCCAGATTGGAAATTTTCGCCGTCCCTTCTTATGAAATACTCAAAGAAGGAAATGGCGGACGAAGCCAAATTTATAAGAAAGAATTAAAAAAATAACCCCCGCTCTTTACCGAAGCGATTCGATTTTGAGGAGTGGGTTTGAATTTTTATTACCAATTTACCGAAATAGCGGTATAGGGAGGTGTCGAAGAAACAGTGGGCGGCAGGATTGCTTCCGGTTTGGCAATATGGTTAATGTAGACGATTCCTACAAAAGTAAACAAAGCTGTTAAAGCAATCAGAAGATTATTAAAATAAAGGGGTATTACCCTAGTGGCCAGGCCGCAGGTACTAATACTTGCCAGATAAAAAAGGGAAGCAAAGCCAATGAGAAATCCTCTTAACCGGACCGTTTTATCTTTGCTTTTAAATGCTTTGCGAAAAAGCATAATTACCGGGATTACATAAGCTGGCATCAGGACGAGGAGAATAGAAAGGATTCCCACCCCAACCGGGAAATTGATGGGAAACTGACCAGTTTGAGGATTATAGCCAGGAAAGGGTTGGGCGGCATAATAAGTATTAACAACCAGAAATAGGCAATTCACAGCAATGACGAGCCAAAACACTAATTTCTCAAATTTGGGCAAGACAAAACTACATAATAGGCGATAGAGAAAGGCCATCCCAGTTAATTTTACAAAGACACCAATAACAAACCCTTTTTCTAACCAAGGGTAGCCGCCAATAAAATAACTGGCGACGGCAATTATTACCCCGCCGCCACCCATTAAGAGAAATTTGGCAAAATCCCCAACCGAGCGATTTTTAGTTCTTAAATAGACTAATTGGACTTTTATGCCGCAGTAAAAAACAGTGACCGCGGTTATTCCCCAGATAATCGCCGTAATCATAGATGAGAGTTATGGTAATTTAGGATTGCGTATCGACCTTTGCGTTTTTATATTTTAAATACTTGGAAAAGATAAGTAAAGTTTGCTTATTGACGGAAAGAAAAAGAGGGGATAGTTTAGAAATAGATCCTTTCTGGCTTCGCCAAATCGGATTAATCGCTTTTTTCCAAAAGAATATTCACGAGGAGGAAGAGCATGGAGACGCGAGATCAGTTTCAAGGCATAAGGATTGTTAGGTTGAGTGGCAGTCCGAAGGAGATGGGCCGTCAACACGGGAAGGTCCTGCAGAAAGAGATAGCCTTCATTACATCACACCTCAGACAAATCATCGCTGATCATGAAGGAAAGCTGGCTGGTTGGTTGTCCCCCTATTTTCTGCCGCCATTGACCAGCCGACTGATAAAGCGAATTCCGTCAAGGTATATCGAGGAAATGAAGGGCATTGCCGAGGGTGCTGGCGTTAAGTACAGTTCTATTCTTTTACTTAACGTAATTGAAGAAGTTAGAGAGATGTATTATCGGTTGATTGGCCGATTCGTCCAACCTTTTCTTTGCTCCTGTTTTGTGAGCCGGGATGAAGCGGGACGGATTATTTGGGGCCGGACTTTGGAATACTGGCTCGGGGAGAAGATCTTACCGTCGTTAACAACAGTCTTTGTTTACCACCCTGATGAAAATGACGGATATCCCTTTGTGGCTATTGGCTGGCCGGGTATAATTAGCGGCCTAACCGCCATCTCCCGGGAGTTGGCCTTGGTACTTTTGGCCTCGCCGACCAAGGGGGTCAACTGGCGAGGTATTCCCGAAGAGATACTGACACGGCATATTATCCAACACAGCAGTTCCTTATTGAAAGCCAAGGCTTTACTAACTCCAGATAAGGTCATCCTAGGGCAGAATGTTGTTTTGGTTGCAGAGGGTGGGGCCGCCGTGGTTGAGCTTAGTTCACAGCGGAAACAGATTAGATGGTTGTTTAACGAAAGCAGTCTAATCGTGACCAATCACTTCCAGACCCTAGGCCGAGAAGATGAACAGCCAGATCTTTATTCCCGCCCAGGTCGAACTTCATTGCCCTTAGATTTTTTCACGCGCCAAGACAGCCAGAGAAGAGCGGCGCAACTTAAGACTTTTTGCGCTGCAGGACCAATGACCATTGAGAGAGCCAAGCGAGCGCTTCAGTTGGTCGCCAATGCCGGAACTGTCCAAGCAGTAATCGGCTGTCCTTCAACTGGAGAGTTGTGGATAGCTGAGAATAAGCTGCCTCCGGTAACCAATGGAGAGTGGCTCGAGTACAATACTAACGACTGGCTGAGATAGGACGGTTGGTCAACCAAACAAGGCGGCTTCTGTCGCAGAAGTCGCTTTATTATTTTGAAATTGTGCGTATAATAATCTTTTGCTAAAATGAAATTGTTATGAAAAAGAAAGAATACTGTAGATTCTGGTTTGTTAGTTTGCTAAAAGGATAATCCAAAAATGAATCAGCTTTATATTGGCACGAGTGGTTGGATTTATGACCATTGGTTGGGGAAATTTTATCCTTTGGCCTTGCCAGCTAAGGACAGACTTAAGTTTTTTTCCTGTCATTTTAAGACGGCAGAAATAAATTATTCTTTTTATCATCTTCCTCGGCCAACAACTTATCAGAACTGGTATCGGCAGACTCCCGGAGATTTTGTTTTTAGCGTCAAAGCCAGTCGTTTTATTACCCACATAAAGAGATTAAAAGGAGTAAAAGAAGCCTGGCAGCAGTTTCTGGAAAATTCTTTAAACCTGAAAGAAAAACTGGGTCCAATTTTATTTCAGTTTCCTCCGAGTTTTCAGGCGAGCGAAGAGGGAATAAAACGTTTGGAGAATTTTCTTAAAATGATAGCGAAAAATAAACAAAAATTGAGATTTGCTTTTGAATTTCGTCATAAAAGTTGGTGTCAGAAATCTGTTTATGAACTATTAAAGAAACATAATGTGGCTTGGGTGATTGCCGACTCCCCGGCGTACCCTAAAGCAGAGATTATTACGGCTGATTTTGTTTATCTGAGAATGCATGGTTCAAAAGTTCTCTTTGCTTCAAGATATACAGAGGAGGAATTAAGAGAATTGGCACAAAAAATCAAAAAATGGCTCCGGCCTGGTCCCGAGCCGGATCGAAAGAGAGGACTGGATGTCTATGTTTATTTCAATAATGACTTTGCCGGGTATGCGATCGAAAATGCCAGAGAACTCTTAAAGTTGTGTTAAAAAAATATGGAGACATTTGAGGCAATTAGAACAAGGCGGAGTGTAAGGGAATACCGGTCAGAGCCGGTGCCAGAAGAAAAGTTAAAAAAGATTTT
>Ga0172364_10004445_pt1 | contig 11157 bp, 9 predicted proteins | sample LakKivSesite10cm_FD_114545 | JGI IMG/M metagenome (GOLD analysis project Ga0172364, IMG submission 114545) | Sediment microbial communities from Lake Kivu, Rwanda - Sediment site 10cm | ecosystem: Environmental > Aquatic > Freshwater > Lake > Sediment | place: Rwanda: Western Province, Lake Kivu... | reverse complement strand
GGGTTGGTGAATGGCAGGCTGGAAAGCCTGCCCCACTGGGTTGGTGAATGGCAGGCTGGAAAGCCTGCCCCACTGGGTTGGTGAATGGCAGGCTGGAAAGCCTGCCCCACTGGGTTGGTGAATGGCAGGCTGGAAAGCCTGCCCCACCTACTTATGCTGTGGCACGGGCTACAGCGCGGCGAGTGGCGGCTTTCTCCCAGACGACCAGCAACGGGACAGCAATGAAGATGGCTGAATAGGTCTCGCTGATCATGCCGACGAGCATGGTGGCGATGAACGGCTTGATCGTCGTCCCGCCGAAGAGGATGATGGCGACCATAACGAACATGGCGTTGAGCTGCGTCGCCAGCGAGCGATGGAGGGTCTCCAGGATGGAGCGGTTGACGATCTTCTCGTAGGATTCCGTCTTGTGCCGGGGGATATTCTCGCGGATGCGGTCGAAGACGACGATCACGTCCTGCACCGAGAAGCCGATCACAGTCAGGATAGCGGTGAGGAAAAGCGCATCCACTTCCCAGCCGACGATGATGCCCATCAGTGTGTAGAAACCGAAGGAGATGAGCAGGTTGTGTAGCATGCCAGCGATGGTGCACACGCCGTAACGGAAGGCGTTCGGCACACGCCGGAAGGAAAACCACATAAACACGACAATGATGAATGCGGCGACGAGGATTGCCAGTCCCGCTGCACGGGTCACCTCGCCACCCACGGCCGGCTCGACCGTGTCAAACGTCAGGGCGTCCCGGTCTATCTTGCCCAGCCGGTTTTCCAGCGCGACCAGGAGATTGCCGACTTCGTTGGCAGTGACCTGGCGCGTGCGTACCTGCCAGGTGTGCTCGTCCGGTGTCCCCAGCGGCTGTACGATAGCACCTTCTACCCCGTAGTCGGCAAAGACTGTGCGGAGCTGGCTTTCGCTGACGGGTTCGTCGAATTTGAGGACGAAGATGGACCCGCCGGTGAAGTCAATACCCAGGCGCATGGGCTGGCCGAACCTGATAGCTGAGATAGCCATCGCAGCGATGCTTAACGTGAGCAGGATGCCCGAAATGAGAAAGTACCAGCGTCGTTTCTCGACGATGTTGAACATAGTTATACCCCCAGCAACCATTGACGCTTGGCGAGCCACTCGCCGGCGGAGACGGCAATCTGGCGCACGAACGTGCGCGTAGCAAACACGGCTGTGAAGATGTTGACGACTGTACCGATGGCCAGCGTGATGGCAAAGCCCTTGACGATGCTGGCCCCGAAGTTGGTACCGAAGAAGAAGAGGATGGCACAGATGATCAGTGTCGAAAGCTGGCTATCACGGATGGAAGGCCAGGCGCGGCTGAAGCCGATCTCGATGGCGGTGATCAGTTTTCGCCCATGACGCAGTTCTTCCTTCATGCGCTCAAAGATCAGAATGTTAGCGTCCACTGCCATTCCTGCTGAGAGCATAAAGCCGGCAATGCCGGGCAAGGTGAGCGTGATCGGCGCCAGCTTGTAGAGCGCGAAGTTGAGCAGCACGTAGATGATGAGTGCGGCGTCAGCCAGGCCACCTGGCAGGCGGTAGTAGATCAGCATAAAGAGAAGTACGATGGTCAACCCGACCACCCCAGCGCGGACGGATTTCTGTACCGATTCGTGTCCCAGCGTAGCGCCGATGCGGTTGAAGCTCTCCACCCGCAGTGGGACGGGGAGTGCACCGTAGCGCAGTTGAATCGCCAGTTGGCGGGCGGTGTCGAACGTGAACTTACCAGAGATAGAGGCTTGACCGCTCGGGATAGGTTCTCTCACTGTCGGGCAGGAGATGACGGTCTTGTCCAGTACGATGCACAGGTATTTCCCCACGTTGGCGGTGGTATAGTCCGCAAAGGTCTGGGCGGCATCGGAATTCAGCTCAAAGGGGATGATATACTCGCCTTGCTCTGTGCGGTCGAGGCCGACGTTCTTCAGGCCAGCGCCGGTGATGATGGTCTTGTATATCATCGGGCCAGATGGAGGTGGGGTGGGCTGAGTGGGTGTGGTGGGACTCTCAGTGGTCGGGCTAAGTGCTGCTGTAGACGTGAGTTCGGCGCCGGCTGCCGGCGCCAGCTCTGCTGTTGGACTGAGTGATGCAGTAGAGGTCATTTCTGTTCCAGGAAACGCCTCTTGAGGTCCACCCAGGGTCGTCGTGATGACAGTCCCAGGCATCAGGGGAATGAGCCCGGCGTCAACGAACTCCAGCAGTGCAGTGCCCTTGATCGTTTCGACGGCCTGTTCAGGGTTCTCGATGCCAGGTAACTCGACGATGATACGGCGTTCACCCTGCGCCTGGACGACCGGCTCGATCAGTCCCAGGCTGTTGACGCGGTTCTCGACGATGCGGCGGGCGGTTTCCATCGAGGCGGCGTCGAGCTCCTGTCCTTCCGGCACGTCGGAGGCCAGCAGGACCTGAAGGCCGCCTTGCAGGTCCAGTCCCAGGCGCAGCGCGATGTCCCGCTGGGGCGCCGGTTGCCAGAAGACCAGACTCTTTACCCAGTCTGGATGTTCGACGTTCAGGTCTACGTACAGGGCCAGGAGCGCGACGACGATGATAACGACAAGTTGCCAGATTCCTGATTTTCTCATACCGTTCCTTTCAACGGAGTAGAGTCACAAACGTGGAGATTATAACCGGGCGGGGCAGTTGTGTCAATATTGCGCAGTAATCCGCGTGCCTGTGTTCCACGTAGGATCAAATAGTGCGCGGGCCAACAATCCCGGTTCGGCACCGGTGAGGATGTGCACGCACGTCTCTGGATGGCGTTCCACCAATTCAACCATGCGGGCTACTTTGTCCGCCATGCCGCCGGTGACGTCCACCCCGCCGGAGCCGGTTAGCATAGCTTGTAGAGTGGGAAAGTCAACCGGCGTGATGTGTGGGATCACGGTCCCATCGGAGTCCAGTACGCCGGGCACTTCTCCCAGTAGCAGGATGCGAGCTGGCTGTAACTCGTCGGTCAGGTAGAAGAAGATGTCTTCGGTGGAGATGATCGTGCCCCCGCGCGTGTCGTCGAACGCGACGTCGCCATAGACCAGCGGCGCGAGTCCCTGGGCCAGTGCGGCGTGGATGGCGTGCGTGTCCAAGTATTCTAGTACACCGTCGTGGCAACGGGCAGAAGCGGAGGGTTGTACGCTCAGCACCGGGACGCCCGCTTCGAGAAAGACACCGGTGACGATGCGGTTGAGGCGGGCGGCCGCGGCGGCTACCTCGACGTAGCCGCGCCACTGGATAGGCGTGTGTACTCCTTGCCGTGTGCCGTAGGGACTGGCGGCCCAGTGACCGAAGGAACCGGAGCCGTGACCAATGAGTAGTCTTACATTGTCCATGGCCTCGAGTGCCTGGTGCACCTCGCCAGCCAGGCGAGCGGTAGTATCGTAGCGGGCAGTGTAGGCGCGGGTTTTATCGGTGATGAGCGAGCCACCGAGCTTGAGGAAGATGACATGGGACACAACAACGGATTGGGAAAGGAACGGATTCTTCTCAGGCATTGATTGGTTTTGACCTTCTTCAATCCGCTTTTTTCTTAATCCGTTGTTGGGATTGTCGTGCGAATGACTCGCACTGCCCCGGCTTCCCGCAATGCTTCTGCCACTTCCTCGATGCAAGGTTCTTCCACCAGCGCGACCATGTTCCCGCCCCGCCCGGCACCCGATAGTTTGGCCCCAAGCGCTCCGGCGAAGCGGGCGGCCTCGACCAGCCTGTTCAGTTTTGCAGACGAGACTTTCAGCTCGATCAGCAGTGCATGATTGTCGTCCATCAGCGGCCCCAGGGCATCCACGTCTCCGGCTTTGATGGCCCGGCGGGCCTCGGTGACAATGTCGCCTATCTGGTCGAACAGGGCGTCGTAGTGGGCAGGGCTGCGTTTCCAGCCCTGCCGCACGCGCTCGACGACCTGCCGGGTGGGGCCGCGGGTGCCGGTGTCACCGATGAGCAGAGTGAAGGAAGTGCGGACGGTGAGCCGCTCGACGGGATGGCCGCGCACGAAGTAGACGGGCTGTGCGTAGGCGACGACCGTGTTGTCAATTCCACTGGGTGTACCGTGGTGGATCTTTTCCACCTCGAAGACGAGCGCACTAACCTCGGCGGGTTCCAATGGATGGCCCAGAAAGCTCGCCAGGGCGCGGGCGAGCGCGGTAGAGACGGCGGTCCCGCTACCCAATCCGCGCGCGATGGGGATCGCCGAACTGACGGTGAGAGTGGCGTCTGGCTCAGGGGCGGAGAGATGAGCCAGGGTAAGCCGCGCTGCAGCGGCCAGCGGTTCGTCTGGCGGCGCTGTGACCAGCAAGGCATTGGTCTCCAGGTCAGAGGCGACGAGCATCAGCCCACTTCCAGGTGGGGCTGGCTCGACTGTGGCCGTGGCCTGTACCTGCGTGACGGGTACCGCAATCGCAGGTTGCCCGTAGACGACAGCATGCTCGCCAAAGAGGATGACCTTGCCAGGGGCAGAGGCGACGTGTGGAGAGGCAGGGGTGCTCATGATAGATTATCCCGGTAGATACATCACAATGACGACGCTCAGGCCCCAGAGAGCGATGGTAGCCTGCAGCGGGCGGTCGGAGAGCACGATTTCCTCGGGGGCGCCGCCTATCCCTTTGACGTGGATCAGGTAGAGGTAGCGGAAGATACCGTACATAACGAAGGGAGTGGTCAACATCATGGTGTGGTTAGGAGGCAGGTTGGGCGCAGAGAAGGTGTACAACGCGTAGGCCAGCAACGTGGATGCAGTGACGATGCTGATGATGTGATCGAGCAGCGGCAGGTTGTAGTCTTGCAGGCTTTGGCGGTGTGCATTGGCGTTCTCTTTCAGCAGCACCAACTCGTGGCGGCGTTTGCCAAAACCGATCAGCAGTGCCAGGAGTGTCATGCAGATGTAGAGCCAGGGTGAGAAGCGTTCTGCTTGCACCAGTGGCACGCCGGCAGCCACGCGCAACAGAAAGCCGGCCGCGACGAGCATCACGTCAATGATGACAAAGTCTTTGAGCCAGAAGGAATAGGCGAGCTGGATCAGCAGGTAGCCGGTCAAGATGACGCCGAAAGCTGGATTGAGCAGGAAGCCGAGCGGCAATGCGACGAAGGGGACAACGATGGCCGCGACAATAGCTGCGCGGGTGCTCAGTTGGCCGCTGGCGAGGGGGCGAAAGCGCTTTTTGGGGTGCTGGCGGTCTTGCTCGATGTCGGCCAGGTCGTTGACGATGTAGACGGCCCCGGAAACCAGGCATAATAGCACAAATCCGGCCAGGGTCTGGATCAGGTAGTGCGGATTGAAGATTTTGCGGTCGAAGGTCAGTGGAGCGAAGACGAAAACGTTCTTGATCCATTGCCTGGGCCGCATGGTTTTGATTAAGCTGATGATCACTTTTTTGTCCTCCAGGTGGGTTGCAATGTACAGAATGATACCAAAGATGTGCGATTTCAGCAAACTCGAATCTTGCCTTTGCTCCGCTCTTGCGGTATGATATGACGAGGTGGTGAAGAGACGGTTGAAGAAGCGGTTAGACCTTTTGTTGGTCGAGCAAGGGCTGGCCGAGAGCCGGACGCAGGCTCAGCGGTTGATCCATGCCGGGTTGGTGCGCGTGGCCGGCCAGGTGGCCGACAAGCCCGGCACGCTTGTGGCGACGAGTGCCGAAATCGCGTTGCAGGCCCGCCCGCGCTTTGTGAGCCGGGGGGGCGAAAAACTGGAGGCGGCGCTGGTGCGCTTTGGGCTGAACGTGGGGGGGGTAGTCGCGGCCGACGTAGGGGCCTCCAGTGGCGGTTTCACCGACTGCTTGCTCCAACACGGCGCGCGTCGTGTCTATGCGATTGACGTGGGCTATGGGCAATTCGACTGGCGGCTGCGGAACGATTCTCGTGTGGTGGTGATGGAGCGCACGAATGTACGCTACCTGGAGAGTTTGCCAGAGGTGGCAGATCTGGTCACTGTTGACGTGTCGTTTATCTCGTTGGGGCTGATATTGCCGGTGGTGGTGCGATGGTTCTCCCCTCACCCTGACCTGATGGCCACGTCCCACCCTCACCCTGACCTGATGGCCACGTCCCACCCTCACCCTGACCTGATGGCCACGTCCCACCCTCACCCTACCCTCTCCCTGGAAGGGAGAGGGAAGAGGTGGGTGGTGGCGCTGATCAAGCCGCAGTTTGAGGCGGGGCGGCAAGAGGTCGGGAGGCGTGGGGTGGTGCGCGATCTGGAGGTGCACCGGCGTGTGTTAAAGCAGGTGGCGGGAGTGGCGGCCAGGCTGGGGTTGGGCCTGCGCGGGTTGATGCCCTCTCCGCTGCGTGGCCCGGCCGGAAATATCGAATTCCTGGGATGGTGGGAGCTTGGGGCTGAGGGGCTGGAACTGGAAGCTGCGGTTGCGACCTGTATGACAGAGGTGGAGGCTGAAGGATGAGCGACGCGGAAGCCCGGGTGCAGCGTCTGGAGAGGATCCTGGAGGTTGGCCGTGAGCTGGCCTCTACGATGGCATTAGAGCCGCTGCTGAGAAAAATCGTGGTCATGGCGGCGGAGTTGACGGATAGCAAGGGAGCATCCATTCTCCTGCAGGACACGTATACGGGTGAGTTGCGCTTTCGCACGGCGGTCGGCGACCCGCAGCTTGCGGACATTCCTGTGCCTATCGAGGGTTCGATAGCTGGCACAGTCCTGACGTCCAGGGAGCCGCTGATCGTTCACGACGCTCGGGCTGATCCCCGCCACTATAAGGAGGTCGGGCAACGGATTGGTTCAGAGACCCGCTCGCTGCTGGCAGTTCCGCTGCAGATCAAGAAGCGCTGCATCGGCGTATTGGAGGCGGTGAACAAGCTGGGTGACCAGGAGTTCTCCGAGGAGGACGTAGAGACGTTGATGGCGCTGGCTGCTCAGGCAGCGATAGCCATCGAGAATGCGCGGCTGGTAGAAGCCCTGCGGAAGGCATACGAGCAACTGGGGCAACTGGACCGGCTGAAGTCGGATTTCATCGCCGTCGCCTCCCACGAGCTGCGTACGCCGCTGAGTCTGATTCTACTCTACGCCGCCGTGCTCCGGCAGAGGTTGGGAGATGCGGCCGAAGCGCAACTGGATGCCGTGCAGCGGGCTGCCATGCGGCTCAAGAACATCATAGATACGATGTTAAACCTGCGCTACCTGGAGACAGGGCAGATGGACCTGAAGCCCACTCAATTTGACCTGCGGACCGAGGTACAGGGAGCTTGTGAGGACTATGAGGCGCTCGCAGAGGCCGGGGGATTGGTGCTGAAAGCTGAGTTGCCAGATGAGCCGGTGCCCATCTGTGCAGACAGGGAGAAGGTGCGGGTGATGCTGGACAACTTGATCTCCAATGCGGTCAAGTTTACCCCTCCTGCCGGGCGGGTGCGGGTGGTGGCATGCGGGCGGGGCAACGAGGTGGAGGTGATGGTGACGGATACCGGCGTCGGGATCCCAGCGCATGAGTTGGAACGCATCTTTGATCGTTTCTACCAGGTGGAGGATCACATGATCCGTCGCCACGGTGGTATGGGGCTGGGTCTTTCGATTGTCAAGGGGCTGGTGGAGTTGCACGGGGGGAGTGTGCGGGCCGAAAGTGTGCTTGACCAGGGCAGCCGCTTCGTCGTGGTGCTGCCTGTAGATTCTTCGTCGCTGCGCTCCTCAGAATGACGTTCGTCGCTGCGCTCCTCGGAATGACGGTGGAGGGGGCTTGACAATTGGACTGGGCACGGCTAGAATGGTGGGGTGAAAGAGGTAATATCGGTGGATTCATCTCACATCCGTGATTTCTGCATCATTGCCCACATTGATCACGGCAAGTCTACACTGGCCGACCGGCTGCTCGAGTTGACCGGGACGATTCCTGCGCGCCAGATGGTCGAGCAGGTGCTCGACTCGATGGACCTGGAGCGGGAGAAGGGGGTCACGATCAAGGCATCGGCGGTGCAGATGCACTATACCGCTGCCGATGGCCAGGCGTACGAGTTGAACCTGATTGATACGCCCGGTCACGTGGATTTCACCTACGAGGTCAGCCGGGCGTTGGCGGCCTGCGAGGGGGCGCTGCTGGTCGTGGACGCCACGCAGGGCATTGAGGCCCAGACACTGGCCAATCTCTACCTGGCGCTCGACGCCGACCTTGAGGTTGTCTCCATCGTGAACAAGATTGACCTGACCTCGGCACGGCCCGACGAGGTGGCATTGGAAGTGGCTGACCTGTTGGGCGTTGGGCCAGACGAGGTATTGCGCACATCGGCCAAGGAGGGATGGGGAGGCAGGGACGTGCTGGAGGCGGTAGTGAAGCGCCTGCCGTCACCTCGCGGGCAGCCCGATGCACCGCTACGGGCGCTCATCTTCGATTCCCACTATGACCCATATAAGGGCGTGGTTGCCTACGTGCGCGTGGTGGATGGCGTGCTGGCGCAGGAGGAACCACTGTTGGCGATGGCGACCGGCGCTACAACTGAACCGGTTGAGGTAGGCATCTTTACGCCGGAGATGACGCCTACGGGGCGGTTGGATATGGGCGAGGTAGGTTACGTCGCGACGGGGCTCAAGACGGTGCGGGAGTGCCACGTGGGTGACACACTCACGAGCGCGGTGCGACCTGCGGCACAGGTGTTGCCTGGTTATCGTTCGGTCAAGCCGATGGTTTTCGCCGGCCTGTACCCGGTCGAGGGTGAGGACTATAACGCGCTGCGCGACGCGCTGGAGAAGCTGCAGCTCAACGACGCGGCGTTGGTCTTTGAGCCGGAGACTTCGCAGGCGCTGCAATTCGGTTTCCGGTGTGGTTTCCTGGGCCTATTTCACATGGAGATCGTGCAAGAGCGGTTGGAGCGGGAATATGGGCTGGACTTGATCGCGACTGCGCCGAGCGTGGCCTACCAGGTCGTCACTCACGGCGGCGAGACGATCGAGATTGCCAGTCCCGCCGACCTGCCGGACGCGGCCACGATTGAGGAGATCCGCGAGCCGTGGATGCACATCCAGGTCTTTACGCCAGCGGAGTACATCGGCCCGGTGATGGAGCTGGTCACACGGCGGCGCGGCATATACCGGACGACGGAATATCTGGACAGCCAGCGCGTCGTGCTGACGTACGAGATGCCGCTGGCGGAGATGATCGTGGACCTGCACGACCGGCTCAAGTCGGCCACGCGGGGCTATGCGTCGCTGGATTATACGTTCGACGGCTACCGGCCGGGTGACCTGGTGCGCATGGACATCCTGGTGAACAAGGAGCCGGTGGACGCCATGGCGCTGATCGTGCACCGTGACCAGGCCTACGAGAAAGGCTCTGTGCTGGTGCGCAAGATGAGGGACGTCATTCCCCGGCAACTGTATAAGGTGCCCATCCAGGCGGCGATTGGAGCCAAGATTATCGCCCGGTCAACGGTGAGCGCGCTGCGCAAGGACGTGTTGGCCAAGTGCTACGGCGGCGACGTCACGCGCAAGCGCAAGTTGCTGGAGAAGCAGAAGGCAGGCAAGAAGCGGCTCAAGCAGTTTGGGAAGGTGGTCATTCCGCAGGAGGCCTTCCTGGCGATATTGAGGCTGGATGAGGACTGATCGGCGGGCCGCCTATCCCTGCCCTTTCTTCGCTGCAATGGCGGCTACGCTGTTGCTGTTCTTCAGTTTTCAGGCGCTTTTCCCTATACTCCCCCTGTACATTGTCTTGATCGGCGGCTCCTCTGCAGACAATGGCCTGGCAACGTGGGTCTTTGCCTTGGCGGCACTGCTCATGCGCCCGCTAGCTGGATCCCTGGCTGATCGCTGGGGGCGCAAGCCGGTGCTGGTGGTGGGCGCGGTTCTTTTTGGCAGTGGGCCACTGCTCCACACGGTTGCTTCCAGTGTACCGCTCTTGCTCGTGGTACGGGCAATCCACGGGGTGGGAATGGCATTTTTCTCAACGGCGTACCAGGCGTTCATCGCTGACCTGCTTCCGCCAGATCGCTATGGGGAAGGGCTGGGGCTGGCCAACGTGGCTTCGACGATTCCGATGGTCGTCGCACCATTGTTCGGCGAATGGATGGTACGGGGGTTTGACTTCAGGGCGTCCTTTGCAGCCTTCAGTGCGGTCGGCGGCGTGGGGATGTTGGTGACGCTGGCGCTTCCAGGCCGGGGACATGGCGGGCATACCTCTACTTCTCAAGTGCACTCAGAGCAAGCAGGCTTGCGGGAGGTGCTGAGACAGCCGGGGATGCGCGCCGGCGCGCTGGGGATGGCGCTCTTAGGTTTGCCCTTCGGCGCGTTCCTCGTCTTCCTGCCTCTGCTGGCCGACGCGCGTGGGTTGGGTGGGACCGGGCTGATCTTTGCGGCCTACGCGCTGGTCACCTCGTTGATGCAGCCAGCCGGCGGACGTGCTGCCGACCGATGGGGAATTCGCAGGACGGTGCTGGTGGGCCTGGCGCTGGCTGGGTTGGCGATGGGTGGCCTGGCTGCGGTCACCGGCAGGTGGGCATTGGTGGGATTGGCCATGCTTTTCGGCGCAGGAGCAGGAGCAGCGCAGGCCGGACTGAGCGCCTGCGTGCAGGGGAGCGCTGATGCGGCTCTGCGAGGAAGCGCTGCGGCGGTCCAGTACACGTCCTTCGATTCGATGGTCGGTTTTGGGAGTCTGGGGCTGGGCTTCCTGGCTGCCGCAGCAGGCTACGGTGCGATGTACGCTGCTGTCAGTGGGATCACGCTGGTGGGATGGCTGGCGATGCGGGGTGTCACTTTAGAAGCCTGTGAAATTCGTCAACTGCACAAATAGGGAGGCAAGAGTGACTCAAGGAGCATATTTCGAGCAGGCAGAGGCGACCAGGGCGGAGCGTATGCGGTGGTGGCAGGAGGCCCGCTTTGGCATGTTTGTCCATTGGGGGCTATATGCGCAACTGGGGCGTCACGAGTGGGTGATGAACCGCGAGCGCATCCCGCTCGAGGAGTACGAGAAGCTGGCCGGCACGTGGCATCCCAGGCAGCGGCCCGCGCGGGAGTGGGCGCGCTTAGCCAGGCAGGCCGGGATGAAATACATGGTGATGACGACCAAGCACCACGAAGGGTTCTGCCTGTGGGACACGCCGCAGACGGACTATAACGCGGTAAAACGCGGGCCGGGGCGAGACCTGGTGCGCGAATACGTGGAGGCGTGCCGCGAGTTCGGCCTCAAGATCGGCTTTTACTATTCGCTGATGGACTGGCACCATCCCGATGGGGCGCG
>Ga0172364_10004444_pt1 | contig 11157 bp, 8 predicted proteins | sample LakKivSesite10cm_FD_114545 | JGI IMG/M metagenome (GOLD analysis project Ga0172364, IMG submission 114545) | Sediment microbial communities from Lake Kivu, Rwanda - Sediment site 10cm | ecosystem: Environmental > Aquatic > Freshwater > Lake > Sediment | place: Rwanda: Western Province, Lake Kivu... | reverse complement strand
TTAAACCGTCTGATTCAGCGTCTTCTCGGCGAAGTAGGCGGCATAGTTGCCATGAAGGACCCGACTAGGGGAGGCTTAGCTGACGCCTTAAATGAGTTTAGCGAGAAATCCCAAGTCGGTATACTGGTTCACGAGGACAGGATTCCAATCAGGGACGATGTCCGGTCGGCGTGCGAGATGCTGGGGCTTGATCCACTGGAGGTAGGAAACGAGGGGAAGGTCGTCATCGGCGTGGTAAGGGAGAAGGCTAAGGAGCTTTTAGAATTGTTGAAGACGAGTGAGGAGGGGGAGGACGCGGAGATCATCGGTGAGGCAACGGGGAGCTTCGCAGGTGTTGCCATGCAGACGGTTGTCGGCGGAAAAAGGATAATTGCCCGACCTGTTGGTGATCCTGTGCCGAGGATTTGCTAGGTGTTACAGGTGTTGTAATGTTTGTTTTTTGGGGTTTGATTTAGTTCAGGGTGATGCTTGTGCAGAGGTTATGCTCTGGACCAGATTCTGCATGTTCCTTCTGAGCTGACCATGCAGGCGCCGACGGGTTTTCTCGGTGTGCAGACCTTCATGAACAGGGGGCATTCTGTGGGCTTGATCTTGCCGATTATGACGAGGTGGCATCTGCAGCCTGGCTGTATGTCCACGCCTTGCTCGATTTTAACGCCGTGCTTTAGGTGAGCATCAAGATGGGCGTATTCCTTTGAAAGTGTAAGTTTTGAAGCTGGAATCGAGCCGAGTCCGCGCCAGTTGCCGTCGGTCATATTGAAGGCTTTCCGCATCATTTCCTGCGCCTTTATGTTTCCCTCCTTGTGGACCGCCCGCGTGTACTCGTTCTCCAGCCGCGGGTTTTCCTCGTTCAGCTGCTTTAGAATCATGTAGATGCCGAAGAGGACATCCAAGGGCTCGAATCCGGCTACGATCGTCGGCATGCGATACACCTTCGGGAAGATCTCGTAAGGGTCTAGCCCAATTATTGTGCTGACGTGGCCCGGCGCAATGAAGCCGTTTAGGTTTAGGTCCTTCATCTCAACCAGCAGCTGCATCGCCGGCGGAATCAAGCGATGCGAGACTAGGAAGCTGAGGTTTCTGGGCGGACTGTTCAGGATTTCCACAGCTGTCGAGGGTGCGGTGGTTTCGAAGCCGATAGCTAAAAAGGTGAATTCCTTGTTTGTTTCCTCCTGTGCCATTTTGACGGCGTCGCTGACGCTGTAGACGACTCGAACGTCTGCTCCTTCTGCCTTTGTGTCTAGCAGAGATTTCCTTGAGCCTGGGACGCGGAGGAGGTCTCCGAAGCATGTTAGGACAACGCCCTTTAGGGCTAGTTGGACAGCCTCATCAATTTCTGAGGCTGGTACGATGCAGACTGGGCAGCCTGGACCAGCGATGACCTCCACGCTGGCGGGTAGGAGGCTGCGTAGCCCGTAGTGGGTGATGGTCCATTCGTGGGTGCCGCAGACGTGGCAGATCTTGACTGTGCCTTCCTTGGGTGCGGTTTCCCTTATTCTTTCGGCGACGCGTTTCGCTAGGGCTGCGTCTCTGTATCTTGTGTTCTCAGTCATTTTGCATCAGCGTGGGTTTGTTTCTTCGTTCTCCAGGATCTCGTTCCATAGGCGCAGGGTTTCTTGGGCTTCTTGTTCATCCAAAATCTGGATGGCGTAGCCTGCGTGCACCAGCACATAGTTGCCTACTTTGGCGTTCACGAGCGCTGTGTTTACTTCTCGTAGGACGCCTCCGCCGAAGTCTACTTGGGCCTTGTCGCCTTTAACTTCTAAGACCTTCGCAGGGATTGCTAGGCACATTGGTGTTGACCTTTGTTTATTGGGAGAGTGGTGCGGGATAAATCTGTTACTGTATCAACTGCTTGTTACATCTGTTTTTCGCAGGGGTAGAGGCTAAGTGCCGCCCTGAGGTTGAGGCTGTTAGAGCTGTTGAAGAGGCTCGTGGCTGAAGGTCGGGTTAATAATCCAAAATCTTATTTAGAGACTTCCTCTATAACAACTTCGGTGACAGGGTGAGCGCGACAGTAACGGAAGGCCAAGTGAGACTGATTCTGGATAAATTAGATTTGATTAGACTCGAACTCTTGAGGCTTAGAGCCATGCTTCTGCCAGAGGAGGAGCTGAGCGAGGAAGAGAGGAAGGAACTTGAAAAGGCTCGAAGGGAGATAGTGAAGGGCTCCAGTGTGAGTCTGGAAGACCTAATCAAAGAACTGCGTTGAAGATCATTGTTTCAGATAATCTACTAATTGAACGAAGAGAAAGAGCCTACACCTAAAAACAGGAAACACAAGCCAAAGCATCCAAATCAGAACCTAACTAAAAGTCAGACGCATCTAACATGGCTTCATTTAGATATCTTTATCAGGTATTCTGCGAAATAGCCTAGTATCGCCCCTGTTTGATTTAATGCTAACTCCGCATCTGATTTTAATGGAATAATCTCAATATGAGGACCAATATGGCTAAACTCTCTCGTTTTTTCGATTATTCCTTTTATTTTATAACTTTTAAGATATCTATCTGGAATATCTGAATATTTTCTTTTAATTTCATCTTCATTGAAAAGCCTTTCCAGATTAACAGCACCAGTTTCAATCGCACTGTTTAGAGAATCTAAACTCTTTCTACAATTTGTTAAAACTTCTGACCAATTTCCTTCCATAAATGAGGCTTTAGCATTTATAAAATGTTTTATAGCGTCATCAATAGAAACACCTTGCTTAAGAGTCGGAAGGGGAAGTTCAACTAGTATGAATTTTCCATAGTCTAAACCTTCAAGAACTTCAACCCAAGTAGATTGTGGCACCATTATTCCTGTAAGGTTTGGGGAGTTAACAGAAATTCTCTCTACTCGTAAACCTCTCGACTGAAATGCTTCTTCTAAGGATTCAAATCCCTGTTCCTTTGGACGTAAGTATATTCCCAATAGATTTATGAGAAGTTCTAAGTACATCGGACCTTTTCTCTTCTCTTCTAAAAGATCCAACTTTCTATAGTCAAGTTCAATTTCTGGATAAATATCTTGTTCTTCTTTAATATTCATCTCAATATGATCAAAAATAACATCTATGGTACCAAGTTGCACGCGAGGGGGGTCATGTGTTGTCATTAATCCGCTAATACCATAAATATACCAATAGTTATTTGTATCGTTCTTCAATCTTACATGAAATCTTAGTCTGGGGGGATAATGGCCCTGTATGGCTTTTAGATCAACAATCTCAGCCTTCATCACACACGCCTTTTTTTATTTTATTGAGGCTACCTCTCAATTTATGCTGATTAGATTTGTAATGTTATTCATTTAAATATGTTACGTACTTCAAGAAATTGCTTCGATCATGTCCCTTTACATTTTGAAAAGCTGTAATGAGTTTAGTCCCTAAACATGGAACATTTCTTACTGGAGGTTGGAGAAGTATCCCCAGTGCTGTGGGTATGTCTGTTCCTGCATGGAAGAGGATGGAGCCCAGTAGGCTGTCGGTCTTCTGCGTGATAGCGCCGAAGGCTAGGCCAAGGAAGAATGTTATGACCGTGAAGATGAGGAGGGAAGTTGTGTACTGCGACCCGAAATGAGATAGTGAAAAGATTATGGCTTGCAGAAGATTGGAGGCATCAACTCCGAGGAGGGAAGGTCAGCCTCGAAGATGCTTTAGAGGTACTCGAATAGACCGAGAATCTATCCGACCAGTTCTTTGAGCGTATTCTAGAAGCCGAGAGAAAGGCACTGATGAAGAGATTCCTCTAAGAGAAATCAATTCAATAGTCAGAGTTGCATTAGCTAAGAACATTTATAGAAGAAAGAAGTTTTTATCAGTTAGTGTGGTGTCAAATGTATAGAAAATCGATTCCTCTGGTCGTCCTATTTTTAGTTGTTGGAGCTGGAATAGGTTTCGTTATAGGCTATGTACCAGCCAGTCTTACTATTTCTAGATATCAATCGGAAATTTCTACATTAAGAACCACATACGATCAATTAAAAACCGACTACACAAGCCTCAATACCACATATAACAATCTTCAAAGAAACTATACCTATTTACAATCTCATTCATTCACTTACTATTTAGTTGATAATAAATTGAATATAACAAATTTACAAGTTAAACGCCCATCCTCTCACGAGGCCTACATCAAGGGAAACATTACCAACATCAGCAATACATCTATAGACCTTGTTTACGTATTGGTTATTGCAAAAAATCCAGATTCCACATTGTCAGATAGTTTTAGTCTATATAAGTATGACGAACTCCATAGTCTGTACATAGGAGAAACTATGCCTTTTGAAATAGACTATCTTTGGGGACTTAACGGAAATGAAACCTTTGAAATTTTACTGATATACTAATATCCTGATGCTCTTTTTCTCTTCTATTTCTTCTGAAATTAAATCAAGATTAGGAATGCTATAAAAGTTCTTCTATTTTCTTCTTTTTTACATAATTTCCTAATTTTTGAGAATCTTCCAAATAAATTGGTTCGCATCTCACTTGTCCTTCTAGAATTAAACGCTGGAAAATGTAAACACTTCCTTTTTTCTGCTCTAAAGAAAGTTCATCCCATACTTTATCTACAATACAATGGGTTAGTTTTACACCTTCTTCTATATTTCTGAGTCCATAAAGTAATTGAGGAACGCTTTGAAGGAATTCGTTTAAACTGCAGGTTTTAAACATCTGGTAATATTCATGTTCTAATTTTCGATGTTCTACTCCATAAATTTTAGACCAGTTATCAATTTTTTTATGTATCTGCCAGTAGCTTCTTCCAAATGTCAATAAGTCAAAAAACTCATGAATCCATCTAGGAGCCATATACGCCACAAACTGAAATTAGTTCTTAAAAATATAAAATTCTTATTACATGGCAATAATTGAAAAATTGTATATCTAGCTTAAATTTAACGTCGTTGAAGCTATGTATAGAATGTATTAAGTCGAAGTTTTAATTTTTTCAGATGAATTTTTAGTTATGTAATTGTCTTTCACAATCTTACTATTCTCAATACTTGTCTCGGAGCTTCTTGTAGGTAAACCTTGTAAGCCTTGTCCAATTAAAGTTGGGGAAAACGATCGAGTATAGCGACCTCCGATTCAAGAAAGAGCAATCCCTAGTGATTTAAACAGAACTTAGACTCGCTGTGAAGGCTTGACCGAAGGATAAGCCGCCGTCGCCGGGAGGCACAGCTTCATGCGTCAAAAACGTTAAGCCAGAAGACTCCACAATTCTCCTCATCTTCACAGCCAGAATCTCGTTGCTGGCAACTCCGCCTGAAAAGCCAATGACCTTAACACCATTCTCCAACGCCCTTTCCAAGGCTAATGCGGCTAAGCCTCTAGCCAAATACGCGTGGGCGGAATAAGCCAGATCCTCCTTCAAATGTCTCTCCCTATTCTCGAAGACCCCCAGAAGCATACCCGTCGTATCTAAAACGCCGCCTTTTATGATAGGTTCAAGTTCTAAGACATCTCTGCCCTTCAGCGCCAAGGACTCCAGCTTCATCGCAGGCTCACCCTCGTAGGTCCGCTCGTAGCATACGCCTAGGACCGCTGCAACGGCATCCAAAACCCTCCCACAACTGGTGCTCTTGATGTTACTTCCCTTCTCAAGCTGATGAAGGATCACCTGAACCTCTGCTTCGCCATAGGGGAGATGCTGCTTGCTCTCCATGAGCCAGCTCCCCACATCCACCTCGCTGCGAAGCATCCCAGCGGCCATCCTGAGAGGATAACGCGTAGCCAGGTCTCCACCGACCAGAGGCTGCTCCTGAAGGTGGGCTAAGCGTTTAAAACTTCGTGACCCCTGCGTGCAGAGCAGAATTTCGCCGCCCCAAGCTCCGCCATCCAATCCGTAGCCGTATCCGTCGCAGGAGACACCGATAACCTCCTTCGCATTGTACTCAGCCATCAAGGCAGCGATGTGCGCATAATGATGCTGCACCTGAACCAACTGCCAGCCGTTCTCCTCAGCGAGTTCCTGAGCGAGCTTCGTCGTCACAAACTTCGGATGCAGGTCACAAGCAACAGCCTCAACCCTACTATTCGTCAGATGGATCAAGTGTTTGACCGTCTCTTCAAGAAACCCTCGCGTCTCAATGTTCTCCACGTCGCCCACATGCGGCGAGATGAAGACCTTATCCTCCAACAGGATGCACGCCGTGTTGTTCTGCTCTCCACCCAAACCCACTACGCAGCGCTTAGCCTTACCCCTCAGCACAACAGGCGCAGGCGCGTAACCCCGTGAACGCCTCAGAAAAACTTGGCGATTGCCGTGCAGGCGGAGGACCGAGTCGTCGCACCTGTGGGCGATCCGCCGATTATGAAAGAGGAAGTAATCTACAACCCCGCCAAGGTCTTTCAGGGCTTCCTCGTTGTCCTTAATTATCGGCTGGTTAGGCGGATTAGCGCTCGTCATCACAAAGGCAGGTTCATCCACCTCGTCGAAGAGCATGTAGTGCAGACCCGTGTAGGGCAACATAACGCCAACGTTATGCAAGCCAGGCGCAACCAGATCCGAGAGGTAATAATCCCCGCTCTTCCTCAGCAGAACAATCGGACGAGTATAAGAGGTTAAAATCTCAGCTTCCTTGGGGCTGTACTCCGCAAAGGTTCCTATAGCCTCCAAACTCCCAGCCATGATGGCGAAAGGCTTCTCCCGCCTGTGCTTAACGCCTCTGAGCCTGACCAGCGGCTCGTCCCTGGTTGTTGAAGCAGCAACATGGAAGCCGCCGTACCCCTTCACAGCGACGAGGAAGCCCTCCGAGATAAGCTTACCCGCCTCCCGAACAGGGTCCTCAAGCTCCATAGCCTTGCCCTCCCTTGTTGTCAGGTACACCTCTGGACCGCATTCAGGACAAGCGGTCGTTTGTGCGTGGAAGCGCCGGTTCAAGGGATCCGCATACTCTCTCCGGCAGAAGCTGCACATCGGAAAGTCCCGCATCGTGGTGTTTTCTCGGTCGTAGGGAAGCCTATCGATGACAGTGTACCTTGGACCACAGTTGGTGCAGGTGATGAAAAAATAGTCGTGCCTCGGGTCCCTCGGGTCTCGAAGCTCCCTCAGGCACTCGTCGCAGATCGCTATGTCTGGCGGAACAACCGAGCCCGAGGACTCAGCCCTCTCCGAGCTCCTGTAAATCGTGAAGGCTTTATACCTGTTTCCGCCCTTCAAAGGAGAAGTAGTCACCTTGTAGATCTGCGCCAGAGGAGGCTTCTTTTCTCTGAGATCCCTCAAGAACCTCTCGATGTTACTTTCTTCGCCTTCTAAGACTATCTCCACCCCTGCGTCGCCGCGGTTTCTAACGTAGCCGTTCAAATCGTTCTTCACCGAAATGCGGTAGACAAAGGGACGGAAGCCCACGCCCTGTACTATGCCAGTGACCCTGACCTTAACGCGCGCCATCGAATGCCTCCTTAACTTGGACAAAAGGAGCCACATATAGGTTTCTAACGAAGGGAACAGTTATTTGATGAAGTCATTTAAAGCACTTATAAGAATATTCGCGATTCTTTTCGATGATTTTTGAAGTTCAGGAGTCAGGCCTTCCCCGAACTCTATTCTCCCAGGCTGAACGCCCAAGATCATGACCTTCGCGTTTATGCTGTCCTTGATGACTTCCGCCATCAGTGAAAGCGGGAGAGCGTGGGTGGATAAGGTCATGCCTAGGACATTTTCAGGTGGAACCAGTCTTGGTTCCCCAGGCTCAGCTTCGAACTGTGCTGCGTCGATCATCAACACGTGCGTGGGATTAAACTCCTTTATTTCTCGGGTAAAATTTTCTGGAACCGTTTCGCATTCTAGGAGTTCAACGTTCCTCGGAACTTTTCCTTTAAGCAGTTTAATTATCTCCATGCCCACGGCATCGTCCCCCCGCAGAGGGTTTCCTATTCCCAGAATAGCTATTTTGCTGCAATCTTTAAGCCAAACCGCGAGTTCATCTCTTAGCGCCAAGATCAACCCCCTCGATCCTTCTAATTTCATATGAGGGAGATCAGAATATTTATCTAGTTCGCACTGTCTCCTCGCAATGATCTTGTAGCCAAATGTTTCAGATGCTTATAAACCTCAGATGGGGAGATCTAACATGAGGATGATTACACAGATGACGTAGGAGGAATAGGTTTTATATAATACCTCATTTAATTTATGGAAGATTTAACGGAGGGTGGAAATGGAGCCAATTGACGCCCTTTTAAGATACCCCGCCCCTATCCTGTGCTGGGCTCTCCCTCTCCTAGGAGCTTTATTAACCCCCCTCTTCGCGAGGATTAACGAGAAGCTCCGCGACTATATGGCTGTGGCCTTCTCCTTCTCAGCAGTCGTCTCAGCCGTCTCCATGATTCCCTGGCTCATCTCGGGGAAATACCCAGGCGACGTAACGATCGCGACCTGGATTGAGTTTCCAGGCGGTGGATCCTTAGAGGTCGGGGTTCTCGTCGATCCCTTGAGCATCATTGTGGCGAATGTCGTTGCCTTCATCTCCTTCTTGATCGTGGTCTACTCCCTTGGATACATGCATGGCGACCCCTGTCTCACCCGTTACTGGTTCTTCTTCCAGTTCTTCATCGGCAGCATGCTCCTCCTCGTTCTGTCCGACAACTTCATCCAGCTCCTCATAGGATGGGAGGGCGTCGGGATGTGCAGCTACGGTCTCATAGGCTTCTACTACCGCGACCCGAAGGAGAGGTGGCTCGGAGGACCGCCGCCAACACCTATGGTTCCACCCTCTCATGCTGGGATGAAGGCCTTCGTCGTCACTGGTGTTGGGGATGTCCTCATCCTCGCCGCCATCTTCATAGTCTACAACTATGCCCACACCTTCAATTTCATCGAGCTCACGACCCATTCTGAGACATGGCTTCACGGCATCGCTGCAATCCCTGGGCTCCTCTCGTTGACATCGATCCTTATGTTGGGTGGACCCATAGGGAAGTCCGCACAGTTCCCGCTCCATGAGTGGCTGCCTGAGGCGATGGCTGGTCCGACATCCGTCTCAGCCTTGATCCACGCTGCGACAATGGTTAAGGCAGGAGTGTATCTCGTAGCGCGGCTCTCACCCATCTTTTACCTCGGATATCACGAGTTTGGCATACCTGAGGCAGGGACTTTCTTTGTCGCCATTGCCTTCGTCGGAGCCTTCACAGCGTTCCTCGCAGCCTCCCAGGCGATAGTCAGCCTGGAGTTGAAGAAGATACTTGCCTACAGCACTGTGAGCCAGATCGGGTACATGATGTTCGGTCTCGGCGTCTCAGGTCTAAGTGAAGAGGGCTTCGTCCTCGGAATGACCTCAGGCGTCTTCCACCTGGTCAGCCACGCCCTCTTCAAAGCGGCACTATTCCTCTGTGCAGGTTCAGTTATCCACGCCATCGAATCCATCTACATCACCGACATGGGTGGGCTGAAAAAGTGGATGCCTCTGACCCACGGCTTCATGCTGCTGGCTGCACTATCTCTCTCAGGCATCCCGCCCTTCTCGGGCTTCTGGAGCAAAGATGCGGTCTTCGTCGCCGCCCTCGCTACGGGGACACCGCTCTCCTTAGCTCTCCTCGCACTTGGAGCCATTAGCGCTGCCATGACCTTCTTCTACAGCCTGAGGATGATTTCCCTCACCTTCTACGGTCATCCAAGCCACCACATAGAGGAGATTGAGCACCACGCCGAGAATAGGGGGGAGAACGGAAACCACAGTGAAAAGATTGAGCAAGAGGGACATCATGCTGAAAAGGCGGAGGAACCTGTACCCCACCTCGGAGAGGTGAAGCCCATTATGTGGGTTCCCTACGGTATCCTCGTCGCGATAATGGTGGTGGTCGGGCTTCTGGGCGCTATCGGACTCTTCGTGCCCTCACTATCACCGGAACTGTTCATCGAGGGTAAACTTGAACTCATGCTCGAACATGTGTTTGAGGAAATGCACCTCCACCTCCCCGTCGCCCACGTAGCAACGGCGACGAAGTTGACGGCGGTGGGCCTCTCAGCGGCTATGCTCCTCCTCGGGGGCTTGCTGGGCTGGTACTTCTACCTCGCTCGGAAGGCCAATCCGAAGGAGGTGGTGGAAAGATCACCCTTCCTGAAGGGTGTTCACACCTTCCTCTGGAACAGGTGGTACATGAACCCGATCTACTACAAGGTCTTCGTCGACGGTCTCCTGAGCCTCAAGGAGGCGATCTTCAGGTCCCTTGAGAAGGGTGTCATCGATAAGATCAGCGACGCCGTGAGCCGGGCCTTCACAGGCTTCGGGCGAATAGCTTTTAAGGATTTTGAGAACGTGATATTCGATAAGATTAGCGGTGCCGTGAGCGGTTTCACGGTATGGTTGGGTAGAGAGATGTTTGGCAGCGTCGAGACGAAGGGCATCGATCAAGGGCTGAACGTGGGAGTCCCGCGGGCAGCGGAGGGGCTCTACCACCACGTTAAAAAGATCCAGACAGGGGTCCTATCCTATAATCTTCTTTACGTCATGCTCGCATTATTGGTATTGATAATGATCTTCATGTTAGGAGGTATGTAGAATGGTAATGCCATACACTTTAGCTCAAGTCCTGTTGGTTCCCTTGGTGTTTGCACCAATAGCATACATAGCGGGAAGAAAAACAGAAAAGCAGACGGGGTGGTTGATTGCTCTACCCCTACTCTACACATTGCTTCTCCTCCTCAGCGTAGCCTACAGCATAAGGGGTGGAGGATCTGTCACTGAGAACTATGCCTGGGCTCCTTTCGCGGGCCTCAACTTCGGCCTAAATGCCGATGGCCTTAGCATCTGGATAGCTATCACGGTAAACCTTCTCTGCCTCGTCGTCGCTGTTTACTCCATACGCTACATGGAGCACAGGTTCCACGAGGAGGGACATGAACCCTCCCCGAGCAACTATGCGACCTATTATTCGCTCTACCTCCTCTACGCTGTCGGCATGCTTGGCACGGTCCTCGCGACGAACCTTATCCAATTCTACCTCTTCTACGAGCTGATGCTGGTGCCATCTTGGGCGCTTATCAACAACTATGGCTACGGCGAGAGGGAGCGCATCGGAATGATGTATTTCCTCTGGACCCACGTAGGCGCAGTCATCCTCCTCGCAGGCATACTCTCCTCCTACTGGATCACCGGGAGCTTCGAGATCTCAGAATTGCCAAGCGTAGCCGCCAGCCCCATAGCACCTTGGAT
>Ga0172364_10004443_pt1 | contig 11157 bp, 8 predicted proteins | sample LakKivSesite10cm_FD_114545 | JGI IMG/M metagenome (GOLD analysis project Ga0172364, IMG submission 114545) | Sediment microbial communities from Lake Kivu, Rwanda - Sediment site 10cm | ecosystem: Environmental > Aquatic > Freshwater > Lake > Sediment | place: Rwanda: Western Province, Lake Kivu... | reverse complement strand
GGGCCATCTCGGGCAGCGTCCAGCGGTGCTCGGGCCGCTCGTCCAGGGCCTCGAGCACCGGCGCCAGCCGACCGCCGCAGTTGGCGCGGTAGAACTCGTCGGTGAAGGCCTTGACGTCTACGTTGGCGGCATCTATGAGGCCGGTCATGGCCTCGACGGTCTCGGGCGTCTGGTAGCCGTTGGTGACGAAGACGTTGGCCAGCCCGCGCCCGTGGGCCTCGACGGCCGTGTCGCGCGCGAACTCCCAGAAGATCGTCGGCTCCGTGTAGGTGTACGCGATCGTCGCGCACCTGCGGCGCGCGGCGGAGGCGGCGACCTCCGCGGGAGTCGCGGGCGTGCCGGGGAAGTCGTCCGCCTCCGGGCGGTGCTGGGATATCTGCCAGTTCTGGCAGAAGTCGCAGCGGAAGTTGCAGCCGACGGTCGCGATGGAGTACGAGCGGGTACCGGGCAGAAAGTGGTAGAGCGGCTTCTTTTCGATCGGATCGACCGCGCTCGATATGAGCTTGCCGTATACGAGCGAGAAGAGCGTCCCGCTCCGGTTCTCTCGCACTCCGCACAGCCCGCGCCTGCCCGGCGCGACCGCGCAGCGGTGGGCGCACAGGCGGCAGCGGACCTTCTCGTCTTCGAGCCGCTCGTACAGCACCGCCTCGCGCATGCGTGTCTCCGTCGGGCCCGGCGGCGGTGCCGCTCGCTGTGGAGATCGATGCCCTACCGCCAGCGGAACTTCCGCCGGCCGGTCTCTATCTTCCTCGCAGCCCTGGCTATTAGGACGGGGCGGAGCCAGGCGAGCCCGACGGCCAGCGCGATCCCGCCGAGGGCGACGGCCACGTAGGGCCAGACCCATGCCCTGTCCACCGGCGGCGCGTCCGTCGGCGCCGACCTCGGCGGCACGTAGTCCTCGGGCGGGACCGGACGGCCCGGGTCGCCGTAGCCCTTCTCGACGCCCCACTTCCGCCATTCGTAGGGATTGCGGCCCTCGCCCTCGCCGGTGACCGCGTAGAGCTGCCTGGCGGCGGCCTTCTGCACCTCCGGGTCGGCGCTGGCCAGGCAGTGGAGCAGCGCCTTGGCGCCGGCCTCGCCCGCGCGCGGGCCTATGCGCCGGGCCATCTCCTTGACGACCTTGGGGCCGTCTTCGTTCACGATCCTCTCGACTATCGCCGCCTGGCCGGCGTCGAAGGCCGCCTCGTCGGTCATCCTGAAGACTCCGTCGGCGGCGGCCTTGCGCAGGTCCGGGTTCTCGTCGTCGAGATACGGCAGGATGAGGCTGAGCACGTCGGCGCCGCCGGCCTCCCCGAGGAGGCCGATGAGCGTCGCCTTCTCCCCGGCGGAGGACTCATCCATGCGTCGCTGGAGGGCCTCGACCACCTTGCCGGTCGCGCCCTTCCGGGAGAGCTCGACGAACGCGCGCACGGCGCGGCTGCGGACCTTCGCGTCCGGATCGTCCAGGAGGAAGACGAGGTACGGGATCGCGGCCGGGTCGCCGGTCCAGCCGACGACGGCGGCGAGCTTGATCCGAATGTCCGGCGTGGTCGGGTCCGCTTCCTTGACCACGCGCTCGACGAATCCCTTGCCCGCGCCCGTCCGGCGGGCAGTCTCAGAAAGCGCCCGGAAGGCGGCGTCTGCATCGGCCCGCTTGTCGCTCTTCATCATCGCGACCAGGTGCGGCACGGCCACCAGATCCATCCTCTCGCCGATGGCGCGCACGATCTGCGGCCGCCATCTCCCCGAGAGCGACGGGAGCGCCTCGGCGACGGCCGCGCCGGCGCGCTCGTCCGGCGAGGCCGCCAGCGCGCTGAGCAGGTCGAGCGCCGGCCTGATCAGCTCCGGGTCGTCGGTCTCGATCACCGCCGCGAGCAGGCCCGCCGCCTCGGGCGTGCAGGACGTGAGCGCGTCCAGGTTCTTGAGCGCCTCGGGCCTGTCGCCCTGCGCGGAGAGCTTCGAGGCCAGCTCCCGCATCCCGGCGCGCGTCTGGTCGTCGACCTTGAGCGGCGTCGAGGCGCCCTGCGCCGCGGCGACGGCGGCGCAAAAACCCACCGTCGCCGACAGGAAGAATCTCGCTGCGTCGCCCGCCCTCTGCCCGCCCGAGGCCGGGTGCCCGTTCGCTAACGGACCACCCGCCATATCGTTATTCCTTCGCTCTCTACGGTGGAGAAAGCCCTGACAGTCTGGAGCACCTCGATGCCGCCGCCGGTGAACGTGGACGGGTCCACGTAGGTCAGGTCGACCTTGCCCTGCATGCCGTTCGTGGGGCGCTTGAAGAAACTCCTCCAGCCGTGCTGGAGCGTGCCTCCCTCGTCGTCGGGACTCAGGCCGGCCGCAAGCACGGATCCGGTGAAATGCGCCCCCTTGTTGAAAAAGCCCTCCTGGGACACCACAACGTCGTCAACGGCGTAGACGATGCCGTCTATATCCGCGCCGTTAATGCTGAGGAGGAGGTCGAGCAGCGTCTGAAGGAATCCCCCGCCCGACGTCCGGGTGATGTTGACGTCGTCGCCGGCGACCAGCGCCGCGTAGCCGGTGTCGTTGCGAAACACGGTCCCGGAGATGTTGATGTCGCCGGAGGCGACGATCATGCCGCTCCCTACGAACTCGCCGCTGTGGATGTTGACGTCGCCATCCACGTAGACGACTCCGCCTGGGTAGTTGTTGAAATCGATCTTGTTGATGATCAGCCTGAGGGGGAAGAACTTAACGGTGGCGCCGCCAAGAGCCTTGTCGCTGCCGAAGTAGGTGCCGTTGTCCTCGGCGAGCGTCTTGTAGTAGTCGAAGTCCACCACGGGGATGTCGACCTCTTCGGCTCCGGCCACTATGTCGACGTGCTCTCCGTCTATGTCACGGCCGACGACTCCCTCGGTGCCGTCGGCGCCGTACCAGTGCTCGCCGATCCACTGCTCCCACTGTTCGCCGTTCCGCCGCCATCTGCCCAGGAAACCGGGCCGCCAATACGTTTCGCGGATGTCGACTTCGCCCGAGGCCGACAGGATGCCGTCGATGTAAACGTGGTCGTTCAAGGTCACGTCGCCGTTGCTGTGGACGTCCCCGTAGACGTTCACGCCGCCGGTTACCGACAGGCTCGCTCCCGAGCCGACGCCAAGCGCGGGCCACGGTGTCGGGGTCGACTCCACCTGCGAGCTGACCGTCGTCCGAAGGATCTCAAGCCGCCGGAGGTGCTTCCCGTACTGCGCGGTCACCAGGAGCTTCGTGACGCCAGCCTCGGCGTCATCGGTAGCCCGGACGAAGTACTTGCCGCCCTCGAAGGTCTTGTCCAGAGAGACGCCGTCCTCGCCGAAGTCCGGCATGCCGTTGTTGGCCGCAGAGCCGGTCACGCCGCCGGAGCCGTCGGACCACGTCGCGGCGTTGAAGCCCATCGCCTCGTTGATCTCCGAGACAGTCGCGCCGGACTTGAGCTTCGCCACGGCGCGGTCGACGGCGGACTGCGCGACCTCGAACGCCCGCATCTCGCCTATCCTGAACTCCGAGGCCTTCGCCTGCTGCTGGGCGTTGGTCATCAGGGCCGCGGTGGCCGAGGCGATCATGAGAATGGCGATCATGGCGAAGATGAAGGCCATGCCCTTCTCGCGCTTCCCGTCGCCTGCCCTCCCTCCCGCGCGCCGCCCGGTCTTGTCGCGCCTTTTCAGTGTCCTCATCGGTCGCCTCCGATCCTGCCGGCCCCGCGGCGGCCCGCGGGGCGACCTCGCCCCGTCTCCCCGTCACTTATTCTGCGGCATGACCGAGGTCGCCACATGCGCCGCGATCACGGTCTTGTGCCTTCCGACAAGCTGCACGGTCCTGAGGTCTATCCCTACCCTCGCGGGGGCCCCCTCGCTGGCCTTCTGCTCGAAGAAGATGTGGTCCTGCACGGTGTCGTCGTCCCAGTCCCCCATGACGAACCAGACGTCGCTGACCTTCCTGGTCACGAGGGTCCCCGACGAGTCGGGCGCCGACCGCCGGAAGTAGCCGCGCTGGAAGGTGTCGTCCTTGTCGTTGTCCCCGTTGATGTCGACGCCGAGGGCGCCCTCCACCAGCGAGTCGCGTGCGACGAACTCGTACGTGATGAAGGCGCGGACGCCGTCGGGGTCGTCCAGGCGCTCGTACGAGCCGAGCGTCGAGCCCAGGTTCAGTTGTCCGCTCGCGTCGAGGACCGAAGGCCCAAGCGGCCCCTCGCCGTCCGGGTCCGCCTCCACCGCCACCTGGAACTGGATCTTGCTCCCATAGGTCTGCTCCGTGCCTGCCTCGTAGTACGTGACGCTGCCGCGGCTGGCGCCGTAGAGCTCCGACATCAGGTCCTCGGCGAACGAGTTCGCCGCGTTCTGGACCACCGCGTACGACGTGCCCAGCTCGGTGCCGTCCGTGGCCACGTTTATCGAAGACATGAGGGCCAGCGTGATGATCGAGAAGATGGCCACCGCCGTCATCATCTCGATGAGCGTGAAGCCCCGCTCTGAAGGCCCCGGTCCCGTTGAGCGCATCATGTCGCCATCCTCCTCCGGCCCGGCATCTCAGTATGCGATGAGGCTCCTCATCTGAAGCTGGTGCTGGCCCGTCCCCGAGGCGCTGTGCCAGACGACCTGAACGGTCACTAGCAGGACGGTCTCGCCCGCCTCCGCGCCGTCCCAGTCGGCGACGGTCACGTAGCCCGGCAGGCTGTCGCCCTCGTCCCGCGTCTTGCTGCCGTTCGAATCCCAGAAGAGGCCCTCGACGGCGAAGCTCTGCGCGTTGTAGGTGGTCTTCACGGCCTCCAGGTCGTTGTGCGCATCCCGGGCGAAGGCGCGTATCTCGGCGATCTCCCGCTGGATGGCGTTGCGCGCGACATCCTCCTCCGCCGCGATCACGGAGAGACGGTCCGACGTTGGTATGACGGTAAGCAGCGTCATGATGGCGATGGAGATGATGGACGCGGCGACGATCAGCTCGATCAGCGTCATGCCTGCGTCCGACCGGCCCGCCTGCCTGGCGGGCAGACAGGCGCGCGCATCATTCACAAGCACAAGGCCACCCTCGCTCATAGCTTCAGCCCTCCCTCAGCATCGGCTACGCAACGTCCGTGCCATGAAGCGGCAGGCGAGCCGGCCGCCGCACCCTAACATCCGTCTATATCGGAGGTTAGGGCGGAACTTGGCCGCGATGCTTCATGGCGGGCTGCTGCCCCGCCGACTGCTACGAAGGCGACACAACCTGCTACGCCGTCGAAACAGACCAGATCCAGTCGCGTTCGTTCAACACGTCCCGCCACAGAGGTGTGGAGACACTCCTGGCGTAGAATGCGGCGCGCAGGCGGCTCGTCCGCGTGCGGACACGCACAGGCAGGCGCCACCGATGTTGACGCGTCGGGGGCAGCCGGACATGCTGGCGGTGCGACGCGGCCTCCGGGCAAGGACGCCCCGCGGCGGGGGGCGGGGGCCGGCGGAGGATTCCGGTGAGCGGCATCGCCGTCAGGGTCAGGGACGTGAGCAAGCGCTTCCGTTCGCGGGGCGAGACGATCGACGCACTGAAGGGCGTCTCGCTCGACGTCGAGCGCGGCGAGATCTTCGCGCTGCTGGGGCCCAACGGCGCGGGGAAATCCACTCTCCTAAATATACTTATGGGGATACTGGTCCCAGACTCGGGCGGGGTCGAGGTCCTCGGCGGCGACGTGCTGGCCGGGAGGACGCCCTTCGCGCGCATCGGCTACGCCTCGGGCGAAGCGCGTTTCCATCCCGTGCTCACGGCGGCGGACATCGTCAACCTCTATGCGACGGCGTTCGGCGTCCCGAGGGCCGAACGCCGCCGGCGGGTGGACGCCCTCATCGCAGAGTTCGGCCTGGCGCGCTGCCGGGACCGACAGTATATGCTCCTTTCCAGCGGCGAGAAGATGCGCACCGCCTTGGCGAAGGCCTTCGTCACCGACCCAGAGCTCATCGTCCTCGACGAGCCGACCATCGGCTTGGACCCTGACGGCGCCATCTCCATCCGCCGCGAGATCGCCCGCATCAACCGCGAGAAGGGCGTGACGATCCTGCTCACCAGCCACTACATGCGCGAGGTCGAGCAGCTCGCCAGGCGGATCGCCTTCATTGCCGGCGGCGAGATAGTCGACCGCGGCTCGGCGGGCGAGGTGATCGCGCGCGCGCTGCCGGGCCGCAGCTTCGTCGTGGTGACCCGCGCAGGGGCCGCCGGCGCCGCCGAGGGGCTCGGCGGCCTGGGGTTCGAGCACCGGGGCGAGCGTCACGTAAGAACCCTGCGCAGCGACGAGTCGATGGGCGATCTCATGCGTGCTCTCTCGGACCTGGGGGTCAGGCCGCACGACATCGAGGTCGGCCAGCCGAGCCTCGAGGACTACTTCGTGCATATGGTAGAGAGTTCACGCAATGAACATGGGTAGATTGCTGTTTCTGGTGCGGCGCGACCTGAAGATCCTCCGCCGCGTCAAGTGGCGCGTGATGGAGATGCTCTACTTCCCCGTCACCACGGTGATCATCTGGGGCCTTTTCGCCCGCGCCGCGCCGCGGGACGCCGTGGCGGTGGCGCTGGCCATCCTGGCGGTGAACGTGTTCTGGAACTTCGCCTACGCCGCCCAGTCGACCACAAACATGCAGATAAACGAGGACCTCTGGTCGGGCTCGATACGCCAGGTCCTGATGACCGGCGTGACCGGCGGCGAGTACATCGCCGCGAGGATCGTCTTCGCGCTCATGATGAGCGTGCCCGTCGGGGCCGTCCTCATGGCCGTCGCCTGGGGCTTCGGCTTCACGGTTCACGGGATGTACCTGGCATCGGCCGCGTCGATCGCGATCACGACGCTTGCCTCCGTCGGGCTCGCGGTGCTCGTCGCCGCGGCGGTGTTCACGCTCGGCAAGGAGTACAGCTTCCTCGCCTGGACGGTGATACAGATCTTCGTGATGCTCTCGGCCCCATTCTACGCGCCGGAGGCGCTGCCAGCCTGGATGGAGTACGTCTCCCGGGCGATGCCATTCACCGACGCGTTCGCCGTCGCCAGGCTGGTGGCCGCCGGCGCGCCCGTCGAGGGCATACTGTTGCGGCGGGGCTTCCTGGTGGCAGGGCTCTACGTGGCGGCGTCGATGCCGCTATACCTCCTGGCCTTCAGGCGGGCGCGGGTGACGGGGATGCTGGCGAGGCTCTGACGCCCAACCGCCCTCCGCCGGGGGGCGGTGTCAGGTGGGCGCGCGCCGCGACGGGCCGAAGAGCACCGCGACGACCTCCTCGTCGAAGGTGCCTGTCTGCGTGCGTGCGACGGCACGCACAGGCAGGCGCGCGGCGGCCGCGGCGTCCTCAAGCGTCCCGAGCCGGGCGAGAACCCGCACGTTCACAAGGCGCTCTATCTCCTCGGCGTTGGTCTGTGATGACTCGTCGGCGCCCAGGCCGGGCGGCGAGTTGAGAACGACGCCGCGCACGTCGAGCCCCGCGGCCCGGGCCGACTCCACCGTGAGCGCCGTGTGGCTGATCGTGCCCAGCCTGTTGAACGAAACTATAAGCACCGGGCATGCCATGTCGCGCGCAAGGTCCCGCACCGTGTAGCGGCCGGCGAGCGGCACAAGCAGGCCGCCGATGCCCTCGACGATCATCGTCTCGTGCCGCCGCAAGAGCTCTGCATACGCAGCGAGTATTTGCGCAACGTCCGCGCCGCCCCGGCCCTCGCGCGCGGCGGCGGCCGTCGGCGCCAGGGGCGCCTCGAAAGCCGCGGGGGTGACAAGCCCCGACGGGTCCGACGCCCCGGCGGCAGCCACGAGCGCCTCGGCGTCTGCGCTGACCAGGGTCCCGTCCGCCAACCTCCGGCAGCCGGTGGCGACGGGCTTCATGACGCCCACGTCGCGCCCGAGCGCGCGCAGCGCCAGCGCCAGCGCGCAGGATACGAACGTCTTCCCCGCGCCCGTGTCGGTCGCGGTGACGAAGAGGCCCCTGGCCTCGCTCGCTGCGTTCATTTGCCTTGCCCGGCCCTTCTCTTCCGTACGGCTGACGGCGGACGCCGCGCCTGGTTGTGCGCCTGCTTGTCGGGCAGGCAGCCGGCCCCGGCCAGTCGCCTGAGCGTCGCGAGGTTCCGCCTGTCGTCGCCGGGGCGGTCGACGGGGGTCTCGAGTATGAACGGCAGCCCCAAGAGGCGCTCTTCCGCCAGGAGCGCGCGGAAACCTTCGCGGCCGACCGCGCCCGCGCCGACGCGCTCGTGCAGGTCGCGGCCCGATCCCGCCGGCGCGCGGGAGTCGTTCGCATGAATGAGCCGCACGGCCTTCGGGCCGACCGCATCGAAGAGCTCGGCGACCGTGCGCCGCACGCCGGCACCGGACGCCAGGTCGTAGCCTGCGCCGACGGCGTGCGCGGTGTCGAAGCAGACGCCGTACCTATCGCCACCCCCGAGGCGCCCGAGGATCTCGTCGAGCTCCTCGAAGCGCGCGCCGATTCCGGAACTGCGGTGCGCGCTGTTCTCGATCAGCACCGCCGGGGAGTCGTCGGCGGACGAGTCCCCGGTCACCTCCGATAGCGTCCTGGCGAGCGCGTCGACGGACTTCTCGCGCGAGTCCCCGGCCGAGCCGGGATGCAGGATGTAGAAGTCCACGCCCAGGAGCCGTGCGATCTCGAGCTCGCGCGCCAGGAGCGCCCGCGAGGCGCGCGCGACCTCCGGCCTCGGCGAGACCAGATGGAGCAGGTACCCGGCATGGACGACGACCGGGCTCAACCCGAACTTGCGCACGAGCCGGCGGAACTCCTCGACCTCGGCAGGCGAGGGCGTCGCGCGCGCGCGGCTGCGCGGCGGACCGGCGAATACCTGGAAGCAGTCGCAGCCGAGCCCGGCCGCGCGCTCCGGGGCGCTGGCCACGCCGCCGGCGATCGAGACGTGGAGACCGAAGCGCACGCGGGCTTCCTCCCGGGCGGGCGGCGGCGAATGACTCCTACGATGCCGGGGCCGTCGGCGCGGCAGGCGCCTGCGCGGCGGGCGCCTGCGCGGGAGCGGATGTGGACTTCGCCTCTTCGAGGCGGTGGACCGCCATGAGCGTCGTCAGCCACGCCAGCGCGGCCCCGGCGCCCTGGTTCGGCGAGAGCCCGGCGGCCTCTATGCCGTCGGAGACCCCCTGCGTGCGGTAGTCGTAGAGGGTCTCGCGGCGGTCGTTCCAGCCGAGGAACCAGTTCAGGCACAGGGTCACCCGCTTCGACCACTTCCCGTCGCCGGTTATCAGGTACGCCTCCTCGCAGGCGCAGGCCAGCGCCGCGGCCTCGACCGGCCGCTGGTCGAGGTGCGACGGTTCGCCGCCCCTGCTGTAGCCGTCCCTGTCGCCGATGAGGCTGAGCCAGCCGGTCTCCGGCTGGGACTGGACGTCGAAGAGCCAGTCGAGGGCCACCAGGCCAGTCTCGACCATCTCGCCGCGTTCGAGCCACCTGCCGGAGAGCAACAGCGCGTGCGGCAGGTGGCCGGCCTCGCGGCCGACCGCGTCGGCGCACCACGGCCACTCATCGCTGCGGGCGCGATCAAAGAGGTCGAACAGCCGCCCCGCCAGAGTCTCGCGGAGCCGCCGGAGCTCCGAGGCGCCGCTGAAGCGGATGAGATATCGGTGGATCCCCACTATCGCGCAGGCGATGGCCCGCGCGTCGCTGAAGCCTTCGGATCGGTGCAGGAGGCGGTCGAACATCTGGGCTGCGAGGCCGAGCGTCGCGCCGCTGGGCGCGTGGCCGACAGTGTGCCCCAACGCCCAGATGGCCCTGGCGCAGGCGGCCTCAGAGCCAGAGTCCTGCCACTTGCGGTCGTACGACAGCCGGCCTCGGCAGAGGCCGGATTCGTCCAGTGCGAAGTGCAGGAACGAGAGATACGTGTGGATGAGCTGGATCATCGACTCCGCCTCGAACATCCGCCAGGCGTCCACCGCCACGACAAGCGCCAGGGCGTTGTCCTCCGTCGCATAGCCGCCGTGGCGGTTGGGCGTGGCGAAGACCGCAGTCCTCAGGATACCGGTGTCGTCGGTCAGCCGCCGGACATGGTCGAGCTTGATCTCCGGCGCCGGGGGCTCGGGAATCACGCGCCTGGGCGCCGAGAGCCTCAGCTCCGCCTTGCGGTCGATGGCCTCGCGGAAGAGCTTGATGTACTCGCGCCCGACCTCCTTCCAGACCATCGAGCGCGCGTGCTGGTAGGCGCGCTTGCGCATCTGGTTGCGCTTGACCTCATCGTCGAGGAGGTCGATGAAGGCCCCGGCCATGGCGGCCGGATCCTTGAAGGGCACGAGCACTCCCCTGCCGTTGGCCAGGAGCTCCTCGGCGTGCCAGTAGGGCGTCGAGACCACCGCCTTGCCGCAGCCGGCGGCGTAGGCGAGCGTGCCGGAGGTTATCTGCTGCTTGTTGACGTACGGCGTCACGTACGTGTCCGAGGCGAGCAGGAACTCCAGCAACTGGTCCAGCGTCACGTACCGGTTGTAGAAGAACACGTGCTCCGAGAGGTTCTTCTCCCTGACGGTGCGCTCCAGCCCGGCGCGGTACGCCTCGCCGTTCTGGCGCCTGATCTCCGGGTGCGTCGCGCCCAGGACGATGTATGCCGCGTCCGGGTGCCGCTCGACTATCGCAGGCAGGGCGTCGATCATGGTCTCGATGCCCTTGCTCGGGCCTATCAGGCCGAAGGTGAGGATCACCTTCCGGCCTTCGAGCTGGAACTGGTCCTTGTAGAAGCCAGGGTCCAGGAACGGGACGTCCGGGACGCCGTGCGGGATGACCCGGATCTTCTCCGGGTCGATCCCGTGGCCCTCGGCGAGCATGTCGCGGGCACGCTCGGCCATCACCACCACGAACGTGCTCAGGTCGCAGACCTCCTTGAGCGTGGCCAGGTAGCGCTTGTCCGGGTAGGACCGCTCCAGGATCGTGTGAAGGGTCGTGACGACTGGCTTGCGGACCTCCGAGAGGAACGCCATCAGGTGCCTGCCGGCCTCGCCCCCGAAGATGCCGAACTCGTGCTGGACGCTGACGACGCTGGCCGGCGAGACGTTGACGAACCCAGCCGCCTCCTCGTAGTCGGCGAGGTACGAGTCGCGGATCTCGAACTGGACCTCCGGGCCGTACTCATAGTCGGAGCCGTGCTCGTTGAGCGCGAGGATCCTCACGAGCTGGCCGTCGGAGAGGGACTGGCCCTGAATCTCGGCGATCACCGAGGCCAGGTCGTGGGTGAACGTCGCGATCCCGCACTGCCTC
>Ga0172364_10004441_pt1 | contig 11158 bp, 10 predicted proteins | sample LakKivSesite10cm_FD_114545 | JGI IMG/M metagenome (GOLD analysis project Ga0172364, IMG submission 114545) | Sediment microbial communities from Lake Kivu, Rwanda - Sediment site 10cm | ecosystem: Environmental > Aquatic > Freshwater > Lake > Sediment | place: Rwanda: Western Province, Lake... | reverse complement strand
TTACACTACGCCTAACGAGGATTAAAGAAGCCTCGTATATCGACTTAGATTAGATCGATAAATTCGACCCGGACTGACCAGACTATGTCTTGGAGCCGACGCCAAGGCGGCTCACAAGCCTCTCGAACTCATTCTCCGTTATCCAAGGGACCTCAAGGTAGTCCCGAAGCTCGTCTTCACTCATGCCGAGACGCCTCCCTTCCTCAATTGTCACCCTGTAAGCCTCGATCTCAGTCTCCTTGTCAACGTAGCGGACGCTTCTATCATAGAGGGTCCAACCCTCCTCAGCCTGCTTCACATGAACGAGCTCATGGACGAAGTCGAGATAGATCACCCGCTCATCAGAGGAGCGGAGATGTTCCTGAGCGACAAGGATGGTTCCGTCAAGGTCTACCCGCATATAGCCCTTCCCCTCAGCTATGCTGACCCGGGTTCTGCTCAAAACTTTCTCCCGTTCGTCCTCCATTGGGAACATTTTTCGGACCGCCGGAGAATTGTCTAGCCCGTGGACTACTTGTGTCAGAAGGTATATCCCCACCGGGAGGCCTCGTTCTAGGCTGAAGCCTTCCACATCGACCTTGGCCGAATCCTGACGCGGGAGCATACTAACCTTACCCAGCTAAGAACAGTATAAGTATTCCCCCAACGATTTCTGTAGGAATATGGGCCAGTCCTACTCTATCAGGCTCATGGAGAAGGATGATGCTCCTCAAACTGTGGACCTGACGAACCTGATGAACTGGGGGTTCGGAGAGGAGGACTTCGCCTATATGATGCGACTTGAGCCAGAAGGATGCTTCGTAGTCGTAAGGGGTGACAAGGTTATCGGAGTCACCACTTCAATATCCTACGGGCCGATTGGCTGGGTCGGAAACATCATCGTCGAACCCGAGGAACGGGGGAAAGGCATCGGAGCCGCCCTCGTATCGGAGGCCCTCAACCACCTTAAGGCCACAGGCGTCACCACAACAGGGTTATACGCGTATAGGAACGTGGTCCCCTTCTACGAGGGCTTAGGCTTCAAGGCTGACAGGAACTTCTCTTGGCTAGTGTGCAGGAAGGTCTCTTGGACCGGTGAGCAGATGCCCAAACCAGACAGCCTAGACCTGCAAGCAATCGTGGAATTCGACAGGCAATGCTTCGGTGCTCCGAGGGGGAGACTTCTGAAAACTATATATGACTCTCCTCAAGGTATATGCGATGCCGTCCTTGAAGACGGAAAACCTGTAACGTATCTGATGGCGGTTAAGTCGTCAACCACCACGGAGATTGGGCCGTGGATATGTACCCCTGGACGTGAGGAGGAGGGGTTCCGCCTCTTTCGGTCATTGGGAAACGAGTTGAATGGCTTGGAAACCCATGTGGGTGTACCATCCGACAGATCTGATGTTGCTGACTTCCTCTTGAAACTGGGGTTCGTTAAGGACTTCCCTGTCGTTAGGATGTTCCGTGGCCCAACTCCTGCTGATAGGGGATGCATACTGGCCATGGAGTCTTTGGAACGGGGTTAAGATGTCTGGCGACCTGGTCTCGAGAATGATCAAGGAGTTCCTAGTTTCCTCGAAGAGTAGCGTCGAGGCACTTGCGAAGGCGATTTCATCCCATGATGAGGTCGAGAGGGATGCGGTAACCCTCTATATCTTTGACGGCAAAGGTAAGAAAGCGAAGGCCTACCACGGCTCTTGCTTCTTCCTACGAACATCAACAGAGTACTCCAGCCCTCAACTCACACTCGAAGAGGTAGAGGGCCTCGTTGCTGCGCGACTACTAGAGGTCTGCGTAAATCATCGCCTCGCCTCAACAGCCTTCGAGTCAGAGGACGTAGAAGAGATGGCGGAGGCCCTTCGAAAACCCCCTGAAGGGAAGTTGGTTCCCTTCATCCTCGAAACAGACGACGTGGAGCCTGATAGATACTCGAATAACCCTCTGCGTAGCTCGATAGTTACGAGTGGACAAAGCGCCTTCCCAGTGGCCAATGTGACAACAGACGGGCTCGAATTAGACGGGCGCTTCCTCGAAAAATACAATGGTTCACTCATCTCGAAGGATGAGGTGGACCTTGTAAAGCAAAGCCTTGGAAATATTCGAAGATACGTGGATTTCGTGGACAACGTAAAATATGAAGAGTTGAGCCGGATCTACCAAGACCTAGGCTTGGAGCTTCGATTGTCTCAGCTTAGAATGCCCTTAGAGACACTCATGAACGAGGAGAGGAGGGGCCCCCTCCACGCTCTGGTGGAAGCCAGCCACATGAGCTATGAGGCCATAGAGTCCCTGTATACGCTGATGGGGCGGAGCATAAAGAATAAGACCCTCCTCCCAACCGTACCACATTCAACTAGGGGGTTTGGATCTAAACGCGCTGCACGCGGTAGATTGGTCTTCTCCAACGGGTCTCTGGCCACGATTCGCGTCCGATACCAGACGACAAGCCTCTACCCGAATATGGCGGACCCTAATGATCTAAGCTTCGTGAGATGTAAAGATAGTTTTGAACTTCCCGCAAACCGTTTCACGGACTATACCTATGGTGAAACCTCGTCGTCCCCCCAGTTTGCCCTTTACGCCCTTCTGTCACCTGAAGACGGCTCCATATGGCATGGTGTGGGCGAATATGAAGGGGATGAGATCCTAAGAAGCTATGCTTCAGTGCGAGCCGCTTTCCTGAGAAACTTCATCTTCAAGGAAATCAAGAGGCCCAGAGTCCAAGAGCAAACTCCTACCATGTTCAACCTAGACCCCACGAGAATGTGGAAACACCCAGTATACGGGAACATAGATGCAGGGATTGGGTGTGTCCAAGACCTAACCTCACTTCTGAGCCAAGAGATGAAGTTAGCGCCTATCACCGTAAGGCTACGGGAGCCCATAGCCAAATAGGCGAACTCAGGGCAGGGGAGAAAAACCTATAAGGCATGGAAGCATAGGTGGAAGGCCTGTCGAGGGATTAGAAACGCTCGATACTCTTCTCGCAAGCTCGTTGATAATACTCGCCCTCCTAGCGATAGACCTAGGGTCCAAAAGAAGACACCGTCAATAACCCAGTAAACCGCTCTTGAGCTTCCCAACAGTTCTCCTTTAGCGTCCAAACGTCTCTCTGATCAATCCTTGTCGATCCAGGAATCATCAGAGAAACACGACAGTAAACGATTCTGGACAGCCTTTCTCACCTCAAGTTGCCTTCTTGGGCAGCTAAGGTATCTTTTCCATCTCGAACCGCATAATTTGGATTCAACACTCCACATTCACTGAGGATGACAGCTAGAGGTTTAAATACGAACGCGTTAACTCGCGGTAGCGATTGCAATGTCTTACACTGTGAAGGACTACATGGAGAAAGACGTCCCAACCCTTGGAGATACGGCTACAGTCACCGAAGCAGCAAAAAAGATGGCAAAAGCAGGCAAGGGCTTTCTCGTCATCTTGAAGGAGGGACAGCCAAGTGGGATAGTCACGGAGCATGACTTCGTGCAGAAAGTAATAGCTAAAGAATTGGACCCGAAGAAGCTGCTCATTGGTCAGATCATGTCCACGCCTTTGATAACTATAGACCCTGATGAGGACCTGCTTAAGGCCTCTCAAGTTATGCGCGAGAACAATGTCCGGCGTCTCCCAGTTGTGAGAGATGACATAATCTATGGAATAATCACTGCGAATGACATCGCGCTCCACTGCGGCGATTACGTAGACAAGACCGTCAGAGACATCGTTCGATGGACTACACCACTCGGACTCTGAGAACCTTAAGCACTGGCCTCAAAGAAGAACCAGTCATCAAGCTTCGATTTCTTAAGCGCCGCAGCCCCCTCACGCGTAAAACTCAGCCCATAGTAACTTCCATCCGTAATCTGGGCTAATTCAAGCATCAACTCAGTCGGAGTATACCATTCCATAGAGGACGTTACCTTCCTGAAGAGGTCGCCAGGAACCTCCTGCCTTCGGTGAGAGGTGTTGATGACGATGACGCGCATTCCGTCCCTCTTCAACATATGCGCCAGGTCTATGACATCGGCTTGGGCTTCACTCATGTAATACTTTCTGCTGGTTGCAGAGATGGGTTGATTGAGTGCAACATTGACTATGCCGTCGGAGATGATTATGAGCATGGGAACCACATCCTTGTTCCGCTGTTTCTCGAGACGAAGAAGGCGCCAAGCCCGGAGAAGACCCGTGGCCATAGGTGTGAAGTCGCTGGTTTCGACGTTCCTCAGCCGTCCCACAGCCATGTTAAGGTTAGTCGTCGGCTGTTGAAGAACCACCGCATCCTTGCCCTTGAAGACTATCAAGGAGACGCGGTCCCTTCTCCTATACACGCTCCGGTGGAGGCTGAAGATGGCTCTGCCGATATTCACCAAGGATGTTGCCATGGAGAAACTCATGTCTACCAAGAGGACTATGGAGAAGGGCGCCCTATACTCCTTGATCTTCATCCGCAGATCCTCGGGCTTCACCACAATTGATACTCCATCAGCCTTACGCATGCGTTGGAAAGGTGAAGCAGCTCTTAAGGTAGGGACCAGCGCGACATCCCAAGGCCTCTTCTTTGGAAGCTGATAGTAGGCGTACCTACCCTTGGAGGAGGATGTGACTATCTTAGCCCTTTTACCTACAAGGTACTGTGTTCCTCGCCGAGCCTTCCCTTCCCTTGACCGTTTAGGCGGTCTCAAGGGTTCCACGACCTTTGGAAAATCCTTCAGTGTAACGAGTTCCTTCCTCATCTCCTCCAGAATCACGCTTCTTTCTCTTTTCAGATCAGCCATCGATGGTGTCCGAATAGTTCCTTCCGGGTCCTCTACGGCAATCTGAGAGGTTCTTCCCTGAAAGGATGTGATTCTGGAAAGGTCCAGAAGCTTGACCCGAGTTGGACGCGAATCGCGGTGCACCAATCGACTGACTAGGACGCCTATTATGACGCTTGCAAGGGTCGCTAACAGGGCCTCGAACGGCGACTGAGCGATAATTTCAACAAGGCTCGGGGAGGATAAGAGAAGGAGCGCTATCGCGGGGACGAGTATGAGAAACGCCACAAGGGAGTTGAAGAGTCTACCTCCAGCCTTCACCTCTCTGGAAACGGGCATGCGCAGACTTTTACGCTCAAGTCTCTGGATGAGTTTTCCAATAGTAGTTTTACCCTCAAGGACAGTGGTTATCTCCTGTATGTTAGGGGGTTCCTTCAGTCCAGATATTCTGGTTCGGTGAGTCAACGCAAACTCCAGAGCTATTCTAACGTCCTCGGGCGCAACCTCAAGACGCTGCATGTAGGCCGCGTGTGCCTTAGCAGCCTTGACTGTGACTATGTCGGGCCTGTAGCCGTCAACTTGGAGCCTGTAGTGGACCCGGGCAATATCGTCTAAGATAGAAGGAGGAATGATGACCTTCGGAAGTAGTTCTCTGGCCTCTTCTATTGCGCTTCGAATTCGAGCGTCTTCTGCCTCATACTTTTTAATGAACTCGTCAGGATTTTCTGTGAACTCGATATTTCGCCTGACAACCTCGACCCTTTCTACGAGGTCACTGACGTTCTCGACCCTTACATGAAGGCCGAAACGGTCCATGAGCTGAGGCCTGAGCTCACCCTCCTCAGGGTTCATCGTCCCAATCAAGATAAAACGAGAAGGATGAGACGTCGAGATTCCCTCCCTCTCAACGATGTTCCATCCCGACGATGAAGCATCCAGTATCGTGTCCATGAGGTGGTCGGGAAGAAGGTTAGTCTCATCTAGATACAAGATACTCTGATTTGCTTCGGCTAGGAGGCCGGGGTGAAGCGCTCGAAGGCCCTCCTTCAAGACCCTCTCGACATCGATGCTCCCGACGATCCTGTCCTCTGTGGCTCCAATGGGGATCTGAACCAATCGAACACGCTTCTTCGTCATAGGTAGCGTTCCCTGGCTTTCGAATCGCTCTCGACAAAGATCGCACATATTGGTAGGATCCGAGGGGCTACAACTGAAGACACAGCCTTCAACTGTCTCCACATTCGGGAAGATCTTGGCCGCCGCTCTCACAAGGGTGGATTTCCCTGAGCCCTTAGGGCCTGTGAGGAGTATTCCCCCGATGGAAGGGTCTATGGCGTTGAGGACGAGGCCGAGCTTCGCGCGCTCCTTCCCCACGATAGCCGTGAAGGGATAGACCGGCTTCTCAGTCTCCATAAACAACTCAGGTAGCGCGTTCGTATCTCGCCTATCGACTGGTCCCGGCATCTATAAGCCCTTTTTCCTTCAAAGCCGTCTCAAAAGCCATCTGTATCTCTTCCCCGGTGGCGGGTTCCTCGAAGCCTTCCCTTCGCGTCCTGAACCCTATGGCCATCTTAGCAACCCGAAGAATATCCTCGACCGACACCTCTCTTCGCCCCTCCAAGGCGGCCAAAGTCTTGGCGGAATTGACGATCACTATGTCAGGCCTATGTCCATCCATCTTCAAGGCTATGCAGGCCCGTGCAACGACCTCAAGCAAGACATCAGGTACAGTCACTTCGCGGAGGATTCTCCTAGCCTCCTGTATCATCCTCCTCAGATTCTCCTGCCCAGCCTCGAAGGATTTGGTGAAACCAACCGGATTTTCCCCGAAGGCCAAGTTGTTCTTAATGATCTCGACCCTCAATTTCTCATCCAAGACTTCACCGACTGTGACATGCAGTGCGAAGCGGTCCATGAGCTGGGGCCTGAGCTCCCCCTCCTCAGGGTTCATCGTCCCAATCAAGATAAAACGAGAAGGATGGCCTATCGAGATGGCTTCCCTCTCAACGATATTCCATCCCGAGGCAGCCGAGTCCAAGATGTCGTCAGTTATGTGGTCGGGCAGGAGGTTGACCTCGTCGATATAGAGGACGTTCTGGTTCGCCTCAGCTAAGATGCCTGGCTCTAAGGCTCGTACACCGAGCTTTATGGCTTGCTCAATATCCAAGCTCCCGACTACCCTGTCCTCGGTGGCGCCTATGGGGAGGGCGACCACACGCATAGGGCGCTTGGTCTGAAGGAGAGCATCGTCCTTTCTGTACCTAACCAAGCAGTCTTGACACATGTTAGTCGGATCCACTGGACTACAGTTGAAACGGCATCCATCAACGACCGTCACCTCAGGTAGGATATCGGCCAAGGCTCTGACAGAGGTGCTCTTTCCGGTCCCCTTCGGCCCTCGTATGAGGAGACCACCTATGTGCGGGTTGATGGCGTTCAGAAGAAGTGCCAGCTTAAGCTCTTCTTGGCCTACGATGGCAGCGAATGGATAGACTGGACGCGATGGCATCTTTTCTCAGGGACACAATACTATATCACCTTGGGAAATACCTTTTGGAAACAAACGTGAAGAATCAATTTCGAAGGGGTTCTTAACAAAGATCTGGAATGCGGTCTCGCCTTTCAGTCGATGGCGTCTCCTTGCTTTTAGCTCATGGGGCTCTGTTCTCCCCATCTCCCTCTTTTTTGCCACCCTCCAGCACTTCATAATGCCTCCTCAGGTCGGACGCTGGCCCCAACGTTTCCACCCTTACAATCGTCGCGCTCAGCCTAACCTTCGGACTGAGCTTCATAACAGAGGAATCGACACAGGGTCCGTTCTCGTCCTCGCCGAAGGTCTAGCGTTGATTGCACTGAACATGAAGGACAAGGTAACCCTTAGATACGCTCCAATCAGAAATAAGGAGAGGAGAAGAGTCCAGGGAAGTCTACGACGAACCTACTGCAGGGGGGTGCAGTCGCTTTCGACTCTTCCCTGAACCTGTAGCCTCCTTCTCTGAATACCCTATTTATGATTAACGCACCCGGAATATCCGCCTAAACTAAAGATTTAGAGTAATGAGCAGACAGGCCATAAGTCGATTAGACATATGCAAAGGTCGCTGGAGCCCAAATGAGGATCAGTTCAGTGGCTAAGAAGGATTGGGGTGGTGCGGCTGCCGGAATTTGAATCCGGGTTAGAAGCTTGGAAGGCTCCTGTCCTAGACCAGGCTAGACCACAGCCGCATACCTCACATTAGAGGAAATCGACCGGTCTTATGCCTTTTGGAGAATTACCGCAACAGATCCTGCGGTCTAGGAGGCTGCGGACTCATACCCTTACGCTTACGAATATCTGCAACAAGGGGACCTTGAAGATTCGTAGGCACGAGTTCCCAGCGGCTGAACTCCGTACCCCAGAAGGCGCGTCCTCCTGTTGCTCCACGGATGACTTCGCTTAGGTCGAAGGCCTCAGCAGCGGGTATCTCGCCGGTCACGTAGGTGAGGTACTCCTTCTGGTCGATCGATAGGACGCGGCCCCGCTTCTGGGCGATGACGCTGGTGATTAATCCGACCTGTTCTACGGGGAGCTTCACATTTATCTTGAGCAACGGCTCAAGCAACGCCGGATTCGCGCTCAAGATGGTGGCGAAGATGCCTGCTCTGGTCGCGGGGATTATCTGTCCTGGCCCGAAGTGGACGGGGTCCTCGTGGACTGTGGCGTCCTCTAGGCGGATTTTCACTCCTCGAACAGGCTCTCCGGCTAAGGGGCCACTCTCCATGGAGTCGGTGAATCCTATCGTTATCGAGCCCTTGATTTGGTCGAGGCGTTGGACGCCCTTCGTGGTCTCGGTGAGGATGTTGCTCCGTTCGTCTATAACCCAGATTCCCCGAGCCTCATCCGTCTCCCATCCATAATCGCGGAGAATCTTAGCCAGCTCCCTACGGTCCATGCCATCGTGGATCTTACCCGTACGGATCATCTCCACCAGCTCAGGGGAGAGAGGCTCAACGGACATGATGAGACGGTTGTGCCGATTCGGTGAGCGACTCTCGAAGGGGCCTGCCCTGCCTCGGATGGATTCTCGATAGATGACGATGGGGTTAGATGTAACGGTCTCGATGCCGGTCTTGTCGATCCACGTCTTTGCTATCTCCAGGTGGAGTTGGCCCATGCCGCTGATGAGGTACTCCCCAGTCTCCTCATCGATCTTCGTGACGAGGGTCGGGTCCTCGATGGAGAGATTCCTGAGGATGCTTATCAGCTTGGGAAGGTCACGACTGTACCTGGGCTCGATGGCCATAGTCACGACCGGCTCAGTGACATACTTGACTGCCTCGAAGGGGAACGCTTCCTGATTTGCCGCTATGGTCTCTCCAGCCCTGGCAGCGGACAAGCCTAGGAGTGCGGGGATGTTGCCGGCGGAGAGTTCACCGACGATCTCCCTGAAGGCGCCCATGTAGATGCCCACCTGTTGAACCCTACCATGAGCGCGAGCGTTCACCAGATACACGGGGTCGCCATCATGGATGGTGCCTGAGAAGAGCCGACCTGTTGCTACAACCCCGGCTTGACGGTCAACGTTAACCTGAATCACACTCATGACCACTGGCCCGTTATCGTCGCAGGCGACCATCGCTTTCCCGATGTCGCTATTCAAGTCTCCGTGCCAGACCTTGGGTACGCGATACTTCTGCGCCTCAAGGGGATTCGGCATGTGCTCGGTGATCATATTCAGTACTGCTGTGTAGAGGGGAACCTCCTTGGCTAGAGCGTCAACTGTGTCATTCTGGTAGGCGTCGACGATGTTGCTGAAGTTTACCCCCTTCTCCTTGACCATGCCCAAGGTAAGACCCCAACGATCCTTCGCGGAGCCAAAGGCAAGGGTTCCTGTGGCAGGGCTTACCTTCCACTTTTCCCTGAACTCGGGTTCAGCGTAAATCTCTATGAGACGGTTGAAGTCGGTGATTATCTGGCCAAGCGTGGCCTGAATCTTGTCGGGGGTTAGCCTGAGTTCCTTGATGAGGCGGTCGATCTTGTTCACGTAGAGGACCGGTCGGACTCTCTCCTCTAGGGCTTGACGCGTGACCGTCTCGGTCTGAACCATGACCCCTTCAACAGCGTCCACGACCACCACAGCCCCGTCTATGGCACGCAAGCTCCTTGTGACCCGCCCTGAGAAGTCGACATGGCCGGGAGTATCAATAAGATTGATGAGATAATTGCCGACGTCCCTCTCATAGTAGAGGCTGATGTTCGCGGCCTTAATCGTCATCTGGCGTTTCTGCTCTTCCTCTAGGTAGTCGAGGGCTAAGGCTTGCCCAGCCATGCTTGGACTGAGGAGCCCGGCTGCCGCTAGGAGGGAGTCGGTGAGGGTTGTCTTCCCGTGGTCGACGTGGGCGATTATGCCCGCGTTTCGGATATGTTCCTTATCCTTTGAGATGCTGAGTATCTCGGTGGTGGTCTTGAATCGTGGCATGAAGGTGACTTCCGTTGCAGGGCTTAGTGACGTAGAGACCAGCTAATTAACCTTTAGGCTTTGTAGACTATATTCCTAGATAGAGCCTCTGAGACAAGAAATGGGGCAGGCCTACCGCGATTATCCTCGCAGCCGTCTCGTCAACATCGTATTCAACTCTATGGAGTGTGAGGCTGACCTCTGAGACATCAACCGTGAGGATAGCGTAGCTGGCCCTCGGGTCCCTGTCCCGTGGTTGGCCCACGGACCCTGGATTTATAACCCAACCCTCGGGGAACTCTTCGATGAAAGCCACGTGGGTATGCCCCATGACCAAGATGTTAGACTTAACCTCGCACAGGTACTCTCTGAGGAGTTTCCTCGGCGTATAGGGCGGAGGGAAGACGTACTCGTCGACGAGGCCTCTTGGGCTGCCGTGGCATAGGAAGACCGTCTGACCGTCCACATCGACTCGCATCTTCTCAGGAAGAGCAAGGAGCCACCTTTTTGCCTCCTCTGTGAGTTGATTATGGGTCCAGGCGCAGCTCTGTTGCGCGTAGGGGTTGTAGCCTACTGGTGAGCCTTGAGCGCAGTCCCTGTCATGGTTACCAATTACGCTAGCGATATGATGTTCTTCAACCATCCTGAGGGCTTCTAGAGGCCAAGGATTGTAGTCCACTATGTCACCGGCGCAGAGGATCCGATCTACCTTGCCTGCGTCGTCTAGGACTGCTTTAAGGGCTGGCGGGTTGGCGTGGATGTCAGCGAGGATCAAGACCTTAGAAGTCATAGGTTTTACTTGCTAGACATGTGACGCTAAGAGAATACTTAAATGACTTGGGCCTTGACAGAATAGGCCTAGATTTCAGGCGGAACCGGTGACCACGAGATGGGTCAGACGATAGTTGAGAAGATCCTCTCCAAGGCAAGCCACGGGAAGGCGGAGGCGGGAGACATCGTCGTCGCCGACATAGACTACAT
>Ga0172364_10004440_pt1 | contig 11163 bp, 10 predicted proteins | sample LakKivSesite10cm_FD_114545 | JGI IMG/M metagenome (GOLD analysis project Ga0172364, IMG submission 114545) | Sediment microbial communities from Lake Kivu, Rwanda - Sediment site 10cm | ecosystem: Environmental > Aquatic > Freshwater > Lake > Sediment | place: Rwanda: Western Province, Lake... | reverse complement strand
TACCCATAAAAGGTGGAGAATAAGTATAAATCTGTGTATAATCCACAGATATATCTTGATAGATTTTTTGTGAATTATAGGTTAATATTATTTCGTTTTCATCTTTTGGAATCGTATCTCCAAGGTGAGCATGTCCGCAAATGCTAGATATTATTAGCATGGCTATAACAATACAAAAAATATTTTTTGTTTTCATACCAATTTTCCCCCAAATGATTAAAATAAATAATCTAAATGCTATTTAAATACTTTGGCTGACCAATTTAATTTACCAAAAATATTGTAAAAGCATCTCAAGTGATAGAAATAGTTGTCAATAATGCCTGACTAAAATGACGCTTGAAAGATTAGGAAGATTTTGGGAGCATACGAAGTGTAAATTAATCTTATACCTTCCATCCGATATCTATAAAAATTCACAGTTTCCTTTTAAACCAAAAGACCAAGTAAAGATAAAAATAGACACAAAATCAAAAAGAATGATAGTAGAAGAAAAATAACCTTTTTCCCCTGTAACAACAGTAGTAATGACACTAAGCTCACAGCAGTTTTGTAAGAATTTAAAGGAAAGTAAATCATCTAACGGACAACAACTTCTACTTTTCTTGTAAAGTATTTTTCAGTTTCCAAATAGAGTAAAGTATCATATAATTTAATTAACTTTTCCACAGCAGGGTTTTCTTCATTTAATTTAAACAACTTTGCTCTTCCAATTTCTCTGGTTGGAACGACTATGTTCAATCGTAATAGGTTGTCCCAAATTCTATGTAAGGTCATCCATCCTATATTTGCATTTTCTGCGATATCTGTTAACGAATAGTCTAATCCTCGCCCTTCGATTAAAAAGTCAAGGACTCTAATCACCGGAGAATCTCCCAATGCTTCTCTAAATATGGTTGTTTCTTTCATCATATAGTACTATATCTTACCCCATATATAAAACTTTCTAATTTGGTATATCAATATACCATAATATTAGATAACATTTATATTTTTTTATGATCTAACCTTAAAAGGATAATGGAAAAAAGAGCAATTCAAGAAAAGATTTTAAGAAAATTGATGGCAATGAAACCCCCAAAATGGGGAGGTTCTCATACTGAAGAAACAAATTTAGTAAAAGGTTTATCATCACATTTAAGAGGGGAAAAAATTGTCAAAAAAGCTATAAAAGAATTATATCAAAGAAAATTCCTCCTAAAATCAAAGAAAACTGGCGAATGGCATGTTTCTTTAAATCCTCAAAAGAGAAAGGAGATATACAGATTCTTAGGGTTACCACCAAATTGATAACATAAAGATACCACTTCAACAACCATTATAATGATTTTCTCTCCTTAACCAACAGGAGTACTTTCAATGACCACACCCCAGGGCATATAAGGAGAAACACTCCTTACAGTCTAGGGGAGTTTCTCCTGTAAAAATACGATTTAAAAATGGTTAAATTAAATGACCACCAGAGTGCACTAACACCCTGATGGTCTGGAGCCATGATAGAATGACTATCACAGCCCCAAGTGAGAATAAAGAAGCTAGTAGTTATAAAACTTTTTCTAAAAAGCAACTCCAAGACTACAAAGAGGTAGAAACCTGGCTGAAAACAATTTCATCACAATCAAGTGTAATCTACCTAAATGCCCTGAAGAAATTTTGTGAATGGTGCGGAAAAAACCCACAAGAACTCATACTTCAAAGAGACAAAGAACTTAAAAATGATGACCCAAACGATAGGACGGGGATTCGTGACCTGTTATTGGATTTCAGATTACACATGGAACATATGGGTCTAGCTCCAAAGACTATCAACACATATGATGGTGCAATCCGTAGTTTTTTCACTTCTGTGCTTGGGAAACGTGGAATAGTAAACATCCGTAACTATAGAAACCGTAGTATCTCTCATATAAAGGATCTTGTACCTACCTTGGAAGAATTTAAAAAGATGTTGGATGTAGTTGATTTAGAAGAGAAATTCCGCATATTGTTCATTGCTCAAACTGGTATGCGTGTATCAGATGCTATAACTCTTAGAATTGGAGATATTCGTAGAGAGTTAGAACTTGGAAATATTCCTCTTGCTATACGGTTTTCCCCTCAGAAAGATAGGGAACTTATTGGCAAAAGAATCACATTTCTTGGAAGCGATGGTGTAGAGATATTAAAACAATATCTCAACTGGCGGGAGAAACATGGTGAAATACTTACTGATGATAGTCCCTTGTTTGTTGGCAGGACGAAAAAACACAATAGGAGGAAAATTATTCATATTGCCTCTGCTGCTTTTAATGAAACTATCAGAGAATCAGCCAAGAAAGCAGGGATAGGCAATGATAATGGAAAATACGGGCGGATTAGAACCCATTGTCTAAGGAAGTTTTTTATTACACAGATGACAAATCATGGTATGGAAGACAAAATCGTGAACTTCCTCACATGTCATAAACTAAGTGAGGTTGACTGTGTATATTGGAACCGACGCGTAGATACATTACGACAGATTTATGCTGAAAGACAACAGTATGTAAATCCAATCAATGGACAGAAGAAGCATTTTGATATGAAGCAGATGGAGGGAATAATTGCTAAGATCAAGGATCTTGAAGAAAGAATAGACTGTATCCCTACTGTTGAAACCATTCAGAAGATGATTTTAAAAATATCGGAAAAGAATGAAACAAGACAGAATTTTTTTGAGATTTATGAGAGTAAGATTGTAAATACGAGGTAGGAAATTATTCGGCTGAGTAATCTTGGTTTTGATTGTCAACTAATTGGAAAAAATGAATGGTTGATGCGAAAAAAAAGTATTAGGGGCAAATATAGGGTTAAACCCATGAAAAACTAATATATTGCTTTGTAGTTTAAAATATCTGTAACTAAGGGGAGGAAAAAAGAATGAAAAATAAATGGTTTAGAAAAGGCTTGGTTTTAGTCATTGTTGTTTTGTTTGTTGGTACAGGTATTGTATCAGCTTTCAATGCTAGTCTCACTGATGAATCCAATACGACAATAACAACTAATAAACTGGCGACAACGGATAATCACCCACCATACGTTCCGAGAAATCCAACGCCATATGACAATGAAACCGATGTTCCCATTAATATAATTCTTGACTGGGATGGTGGTGATCCAGATGAAGAGTATTCGAGTGATAGCGTATATTATGATATTTACTTTGGTAAAGTTAGTCCTCCTCCATTAGTTGCTTATCATCAAATTGTTATTACCCGGTATGAACCTGGAATAATGGATATGTATACGACATACTACTGGCAGATTGTAGCAACAGACAACCATGGAGCATCAACAACTGGTCCAATATGGACTTTTACCACAGGTTCGAGGACAAATAATCAACCTAATCCACCAGAGATAACAGTGGAGAGATTAGGAGGAGGTGGAGGAGAAGGCTTTTATTGGATATATATTAAATTAACTGATCCAGATGGTGACAATTTAACAAGTTATGCAATTGTTTATGACAAGATTGGCTTTGGATTTATTTTTGAAGGCCCTTGGGAAAATGGGACCATCGTACAAGACAAAATGCCTCATTATTACGGGAGAGGCTCGCATGAAATAAAAGTATGTTGTGCAGATAGATGGGGTAATCTTAGCGACTGGGGCTATCTTGAATTTACATTTCCTAGAAATCGAGTGCAAAGCATTCAGCAACCCCTTAGAAGCCTGTTTAGTCAGCAAATTAATCAATTACTCCAAAACTTAATAATGCGTCATCAAATGAGAAATATGTAATTTTAGAGGGAGGTAAGAATACGCAAAGAGATATTATAAAGAAAGGTTTGGTTTTTGGAATAATTGTCTTGTTTATCGGTACAGTTGTTATTCCAGTTATAGGAATTTCTCAGAATCTTGATGATACCACGCCACCGATCACAACTCTCTCGTTCGACCCAGAGATGCCAGATGGCAACAACGACTGGTACATAAGCAATGTGACCGTTACGCTCAATGCAACTGATGATTCATCCGGAGTGAATATCACATATTATAAAATAAATGAGGGAGACTGGGAGATTTACGAAAATCCTTTTTTGCTTAATACATCTAATTACTATACAATTCAGTATTATTCGGTTGATATTGCTGGGAATGTTGAAGATGCCAAAACAGCAAGCTGTAAGGTTGATGTTGTCCCCCCGGTAACAACCTACCATATCGATCAGGGTGGTGGTTATTACATCTGTTCTTTATCGGCGACAGATGACATGTCCGGAGTGTTCGCAACATATTTTTCGATAGATTGGGGTACGTGGCAAACGTATCATGGTGAATTTTTTGTAACAAGTGATAGCCCTCATATTATGAGATTTTACTCTGTCGATAACGCAGGAAACGTAGAAGAAACCAAACAAGTAATAATTCATCCTCATAATGATACATTTCCTCCCACGATTCATCTTACCGTTGAGAAAGTATTTTTTAACAGATGGAAGTTCATAGCAGAAGCATACGATACGATTAGCGGTATGGACAGGGTCGAGTTTTATGTTGATAACCAGCTTCTCGGCAACATCTCCGGTCCGGGGCCATTATACGTATGGAACTGGGTATGCCCTGACAGTAATAGCCATTCGGTACAGGCGATCGCATATGACTGCGCTGGAAACTCAGCTTCGAGCAATATAATCGATATAATCTTTAGTATTTCAAAATCTCATAATTATGAGCTGTATTTCAACCAGTTATTCCTTAAATCTTTAAAACGATTTTTTTATATGCCTCTTTTATTAATACTTGAAGAAAAAGAACTTAATCTGTAGGAACCTATATATATTGTTTGATATTATATTTAGTTAAGGGAGGAAAAAAGATGGAAAATAAAAATTTTAGAAAAGGATTGGTTTTAGCTATAGTTATTTTGTTTATCGGAATGAGTACTATATCTGTAGTTGAAAGTCTTTCAATAGAAAAACAAGCAATCCAAGAATCGCTCCCATTTACATATTCCACAAAAGATACCTTAGGAATATCATTGATTACCATTCAAGTTGGTGGAGAACCAACTTTAAACAACTGGTATGCAAGTGATGTTACTTTTAATTTTGCAAAAAAATCCGATGACATAGCTTCAATTTATTACAATATTAACGATAACAACTGGAATGAGTATATTGAGCCTTTTGTTGTCCATAATGATGGAGAACGTGCTCTTAAATGGTATGCCATTAATTATGAAGGTAATACATCTGAGGTGGATGGCCCATTTTTCTTTAATATTGATCAAACAAAACCAGAAATATATCTTGAATACGAGGTAACAGGTGGAGATCCTGAGCATGGCTGGGAAATAACGTTTACTGCAACAGCAACAGATAGCACTAGTGATATGGACTACGTAGAGTTTTACCTTGACCATGTATTGCAATCAACAGTTTATGGACCAGGGCCAACATATATATGGGTACTAAAACACTACAAACCACCCCATTATTCATTTGGAGCAGCAGGCTATGATAAAGCTGGAAACTCAGCCTGGGATGAAATTATAAGCTCTGATAATCTAGATGTTTTGAAATCATCCATATCTTTTTCAGATATTAGTAAAGAAACCAATGCTCAAAGCATTTCAAATGATGTTTTATCATCTGAAATTGTTGAATTAGAAAATCAAAAAATTATTGAGAAATTACCCTCGGTTTATACTAATGAAGATGTTTTTGATCCAACGTATATTATAGTTGTCTGTAATAGAATACCAGGAGGAAATGGTTGGATAGTCAGTAATGCTTCGATTCCTATTTTTTATGAGTCTGATAGGATAGCTGATGTGTTTTATCAAATTAATGATGGAGGCTGGAAAGTTTATACTGAACCACTGATTATTTCAGATGATGGGGTATATGTTTTTTCGTGGTATGCTGTTGATTCAGAAGGATATACCTCTACTCCTGAATCTACTACTTTTAAGATTGATCAAACTTCTCCTAAGATAACCTTGGTGAAAGAACGAATAGATGACAAACACATCAAATTTATTGCAAATGTTATTGACGGAATGAGTGGTGTCTGGAAGGTTAATTTTTATCTGGATAATCAACTTGTATATAATGACATAGATTTTCCTTTTGAATGGATATGGAACATTACAGATAATCATATACATACGTTGAAAGCAATTGTTTATGATATGGCTGGTAATTCGGCAAGCAATTCGATAAACACTCCACATATCAAAAGCCAAAGTCAAAACAATTTCAATGTTTTACAAAATAGTCAGAACCTACAAATTATTAAATTATTTCAAAACCTAATTCTACATTATCAAATTAGAATATGTAATTTGAGAGGGAGGTAAATTATGAAAAAAGAGTGGTTAATAAAAACTCTTGCTTTGGGTATTGTTGTTTTGTTCATCGGTATAAGTATCATGCCATTAGCTGGAAGTTTTTCTGTAGAAAAACGTGTTTTAACAAGTGTTGTGAGGTCATGTATGCTAACTAATACTCGTGAAAATATACTATATGTCGGTGGCAGTGGACCAGATAATTATAGTAGTATTCAAGCAGCAATAAACGCTGCAAATCCAGGTGACACTGTTTTTGTTTATGATGAATCATCTCCTTATTATGAACATATAATTGTTAACAAAATGATTAAACTCATTGGTGAGGATAAAAATACTACTATAATTGATGGAGGTGGAAGCGGAGATGTTATCTGTATACAGAAATATATTGATGGTGTGACTATCAATGGTTTTACAATTCAGAATAGTGGAAACAACTTTATTAATGGAGTGGATGCAGTTATTGAAATCCTATCGAATTATAATAACATCTGTGGGAATATTATCAAAAAAAACTTAGCAGGCATCTATTGCTATTATGCTAACAATAATACTATTTCTGATAACATTATCAAAGATAGCGACTATTTTGGTATCCTCTTAGTAGACTCGTGTGATAACAATATCTATAGGAATATAATAACAAAGAATCATTATGCTGGCATCTATATTACACCAGAGGCACTTCCATCGACTCTAGGCCAGCAGAGGTATGATGGGAATAACAATATCTATGAAAATAATATTAGTAAAAATGGGGCAGGTATTTGGTTTTATGGAGCAGATGAAAATAATTTTTTTGAAAATAATGTAACTAATAACGATTTTGGAGTATGGATAGATGCTCCTATATATTACCATTGTGATAATAACAACATATATAATAACAATATAATTAAAAACAGGTATGGAGTCAGCATATCAGTAGCAATAGTATTCCCAACTGGTGAGAAGTTGAGCGAGGCGAAAAACAACAAAATCTATCACAATAATTTCGTTTTTAATTGGCACAATGCTCGTGATTCAGACGATAACGTCTGGGATGATGACTATCCCAGTGGAGGTAATTACTGGAGCGACTACAAAGGAAAAGACAATAATGAGGATGGAATTGGAGATACCCCTTATCTAATACGACCATATTTAAATGCTAATAAAGATAGATACCCATTAATGAAGCCAACCGAGAACATAACTAATATTCCAAGCATTAAACAAAATATCCAAAGTCAAAGCAATAGTCAACAATTTCAAAGCAGTCCAAGTATCCAGCAAATTAATCAATTATCACAAATAATGATTAAAACAATAAATAGATAATCAAAATTAACAAAATTCTCTTTTCTCTTTTTACTATATTTCATACGACAGTCTTTTTTAATGATAGAGCATACATATCGGAGGAATGAAAAAGAATCTATCATCATTTGATATCTATGTAATAACCAATGAACTGAAAAAGCTGAGTGGGTGTTACATAGATAAGATATTTCAGCCTACTCGCAACGAGTTAGTTATTAGGGTTAATAATAGCAAAACTAAACAGAAAGAAAATTTGTTTATAAGGAATGGAAAGTTTATATGTCTTACACAGAAGCAAATCGAGGCACCAACTAAGCCAACTAATTTTGCCATGGTTTTACGTAAACATATACTAGATGGTAAAATCGTTGGGGTAAAACAACATGAGTTTGACAGGATAATTAAGTTAGAAGTGAGTAAAAAAGAGGGAGATTATTGTTTAATTATAGAGGTCTTCTCAGATGGAAACATAATACTTTTAGATCCGAATGGGAAAATTGTTGCTCCATTGATATTTCAGCGTTGGTCTCATAGAATTATAAGAACACATGAATTATATATACCTCCACCAGAGCAGATTAATCCTTTTAATATTAGCTTTGAAGATTTTGCTGAGATTTTGAGTAAAAGCAAAGCAGATTTGGTTAGAACGCTTGCGGTTAATGTTAATCTTAGCGGGCATTATGCTGAGGAGATATGCAGAAGAGCAGATATTGATAAAAATAAGAAAATCAAGGATTTGGACGAAAAAGATATAAAAAAGATTTTTAGTGTTTTAGAAAAGTTTTTGGATTTGTTTAGAAACAAAGATTTTAAACCGGTTTTAGTTAAAAAGGATAATGAAATAGTAGATGTTTTGCCTTTTGAGTTTAAGAACTATTTTGATTATAGTTTTGAAAAAGTAGATAGTTTTGCTAGGGCTTTGGAAGTTTTCATCGATGCTGAAAATGAAGAGAAGCAAGAGGTCAGTGAAAAGGATAAAAAATTAGAGAAACTAAAAAGACAACTAGCGCAACAGCAGGGTTCTATAGTTGAATTAGAAAAAAGAATAGAGAGAGAAAAATTAGAGGGGGACCTTATCTATTTGAATTTTCAACAATGTGATAACTTGTTAAATGAGATTGCTGAAATACTAGGTCATAAAGAAAAGGATGAAGGAATTGAGAGGATAAACAAAAAAGAGTTTGTGAAAGAGTTTGATCCTTTATCTGATAAACTTGTTGTTTTACTTAATGACAAGGATGGCAATGGTTTTGAGGTGAACCTAGATTTTCGTGTTAATGTTGCTGATAATGCTAGCAAGAAATATGATGAAAGTAAGAAATTAAAAGATAAGTTAGTTGGTGCACTTGAATCCATTGAGAAAACAAAAAAGATGATAGAGTCTGTTGAAAAACAACCACTTCCGGAAGAGAAAAAGAAACAAAAAGATTCTGTTAAAAAGTTTTGGTTTGAAGAGTTCAGATGGTTTATTTCCAGTGATGGTAATATTGTTGTTGGTGGCAGGGATGCTAGCAGTAATGATAAGATTGTAAAAAAGTATCTACGCGAAGGTGATAGGTATGCACATGCAGATGTTCATGGTGCTCCTAGCTGTGTGATTAAAAGTAGAAATGTTAACGATGAAATTGTTCCTATTTCTGATAAAACTTTAGAGGAGGCCTGTTTGTTTGCGTCTGTTTACTCTAGAGCTTGGAAGCAGTTTGCTGAGGCTCAGGCTTATTGGGTCAACCCAGAGCAAGTGAGTAAGACTCCTGAGAGTGGTGAGTTTCTACCACGTGGTGCTTTTGTTATTCGCGGAAAAAGAAACTATTGTAGATGTAAGCTTGAAATGGCAGTTGGTGTTGTAACGATAAACGATACAATGAAGGTTATGGGTGGTCCTGTTAATGCTGTTAAAAAAATGTCTGATAGACACATAGTATTAAGCCCTGGTGATATGAAAAAAAGTGTTATAGTTAATAAATTGTCAAAAGTGTTTGACGTACCAACCGATATTATTGATAGGGTTTTACCACCTGGTGATTTAAATATCGTTAAAACAGTAGGTTTTGAATTAATTTAGAGGAAAATTGAGATGAAGGTAGTTCATAGGGATCTTAGACATGGTGAGATAAAGCTTGTCCCAGAGAATCTCGATGACATTTGGCATCTTTACAACATAATAGATGAGGGTGATCTGGTTCGTGCTATTACTTTTAGGACTGATGAGCAGAAAGATGATAAAATAAGATCTAAGAAAGCAGAGAAGAAGCGTATGAAACTAGGAATTAGGGTTAAGGAGGTTAAGTTCCATGAGTTCTCAGATCGTCTGCGTGTACTAGGCATTATAGAGGAGGGCCCTCAGAACCTTGGTTCGCATCATACCTTTAACATAGAAGTAGCTCAAATAGAATCAATCAGCATAGTTAAAGAGGAATGGAAGGATCATCAGCTTAAACGTATAGACGAGGCTGTGAAGCTTAGTTACCAGCCTATTGTAGTATTTGTTTCTTTAGATGATGACTCATCGACTATAGCGGTTCTAAGGCAGAGTGGGGTGCAATGGATTGCTGACATCGACTCCAGGCGTTCTGGGAAGATGTATGAGAGTGAGGATAAAACAAGTGAGTATTACGGAGAAATAATATCGGTAATTAAAAACTACAAGGATAAGGAATCGCCACTTGTTGTAGTAGGGCCTGGTTTTACAAAAGAGCATTTCATAGAATACGGAAAAAATAAAGATAAAACACTTTTTGAAAAATGTTATTCGCATGGTACAGGTACTGCTGGTATGAACGGTGTACAAGAATCAATAAAAACAGGCGTTATAGAAAAAATAACAAAAGAAAACAGAGTAGTTTTTGAGACAAAACTAATTGAAAAACTTTTTGAGGAAATTAAAAAAGATGGGTTGGCAACATATGGCGAAAAAGAAGTTACCAGGGCTTTAAACAGTGGTGCCGTAGAAAGATTGTTAATATCAGATTTTATTGTGAGAACACCTAAAGGTGAAAAACTGCTTAAACTAGCGAAAAAAACAAACAGCGAATTCACTATAAGTAACAGTATGAATGATGCTGGTAAAAAACTAGAGGGATTAGGTGGAATAGCAGCGCTGCTAAGATTTAAAATATAAAAAAAGAAAAAATATGGTTATTTAGATACGACCAAAGTTACCAGCAGAAATTATTAAACCGAGATAAGATGTTTCCTTAACCGGTGGTTCCTCTGGCGGCATCTCATCTCCAGCAGGTTCTTCAATCATTGGAGTGTAATATTCATAGGTAATTTTCAAATTAAAATCATTACCTTTGTCCATAAAATGCTTTAATGGCCTCCAGAATGGTTCTCCAATTTTTACATCAGCTGTGACATCAAAAGAGGCGCTGTTTTTACCAGTGAACATGCCCTTTATTATATCTTCTGCAACATAACTGTCATTTGCTTCTACAGAATAAACTGTTGGGATCTCATTTATGCTAAATTTAAAGGTTTCATTTCCGCTACCTTTCTTATTGTGCGTCTCGGTTTTTCCGCCAAGGCTTATCTTGACTGTTAAT
>Ga0172364_10004439_pt1 | contig 11165 bp, 18 predicted proteins | sample LakKivSesite10cm_FD_114545 | JGI IMG/M metagenome (GOLD analysis project Ga0172364, IMG submission 114545) | Sediment microbial communities from Lake Kivu, Rwanda - Sediment site 10cm | ecosystem: Environmental > Aquatic > Freshwater > Lake > Sediment | place: Rwanda: Western Province, Lake... | reverse complement strand
TATTATGCAGATTTTGTAATTCAAAGGCCCTGGACAGGAATACTTACAAAAGATTTAGATTTAATTAATAGTTTATTAAAAAAAATACCAGGTTTGTTATACAAAACAATGCAGCAAAAAAACTATTTAAAAACAATATAGGACTAATTATGGATTATTTTTACAAATCAGATAAGTCTTTTTATGTTGAGCCGACAACTAGATGTAATTATGATTGCAAAATGTGTTTTGAAAAATTTGAAAAACAAGACTTAACATTTGAGCAATTTAAAATAATTGTAGAAAAAACAAATTTAGATTTTGTCAAATTATGGGGTCGTGGTGAGCCGTTTCTTAATAAGGATATTTATAAAATTTTAGAGTTTTGTCATCAGAAAAACATCAAAACATTTATTACTTCTAATTTTTCTTTAATAGATTTAAATGAAGAAGCAATAAAGTGTATTGACATGCTTTGTGTTTCTTTACATGCTTCAAATTCTAAAATTTATGAACTAGTTACTGGAAGTTTAGAATTTGAAAAAGTAATTGAAAATATAAAAAAATTCAGAAAAATTAATTCTGATATTTTTTGCAAGAGCGTTATATCATCTATCAATGAAAAAGACATAGACGATTTCAAACAATTATGTAATAAATTACAAACTACATGTATTTTAACTGGATTAGATTTTCCAACTGATATTGATTTAGAAAAGTTAGTTGACCTTTATCCTGTATCTAAAAAAGTAAATATAAATTATAATCGGTATTTACCTTATTCACTAAAACCGAAAAACTCTTCGAAAAAATGTCTACAGCCACATTGGCCAATGATTTTAGCTACTGGCGACATATTTACTTGTTGCAAAAGACCTAAAACGGGTTTTCTTGGAAATGTGTTTGAAAATTTCAAAATTGACAAATTAGTTATTGAACAAGCAAAAAATAGAAAGTTACTAGAATGTCAAGAATGCACTATTCAATAGAGCATGTTAAGAAAATACTTTATAAATATAAACTAATTTTAGATGAATGTTTTTATTCGCCTTTTATTGCAGGTTCAGTTTATAGGAATAAAAAAAATGTTCACGATATAGATCTTATTGCTAAATCTTTTAAGGACCAAAAACTGTTTTACAATATTTTTGGTATAAGTATTGTAAGAAAGAATAAATATTTTGTGTCTTTAAAAATAAAACTTGATGGAGTACCATTAAACATTTTGTTATGCAAAAAACACAATTACTATATAATGACAAAATTTCTTTTAAAAGGGCCAGCTTCTTTTGTAATTTATTTAATAAATTTAGCTGAGAAAAAAGGGTATTGGTTGACTCACCTTGGATTTGTTGAAAAAACTTCAAATGCACCAAGTAAAGCTATAGAAACTTTATTAGTAAAAGACAAAACAAAAAAACGTGTTATTTCTTTTAAAACGGAAAAACAAATAATTCAATTTTTAGATCTTAAAAAGCATAGAAAAGAATTTATTTGATTGACTTTTCTATGCTAGTTTTTATTTACTTTTTTTGTTTCTTTTCCCATGCTTTTAGCAAACCTTGAACTGCTCCATCTACATCATCAAATTTTTTACGTTGCCTTACAAGCTCCATTGCTAACTGCTCTACTTCTTGTTTATTAATTTTTTTGAGCTTATCAAAAGCTGCTCTATCGCTAAAAAAACATTCTATTGCATCTAGAAAAGTGTCATGAAATTCTATTTCGTATTCATGAGTAGATAACCATTTATTCTTACTTGAAAAACTAATATAATCATCTTTTTTTGGCAACTTTCCAGTATCACCACCTACATAAATAACACTACCATAACCAAGATCATCATCAGGACTATGTCCTCTAATGACTCTAACGCCTTTAGGTATATCATCAAAAGTCCATTCTCTGTCGTCATCATTTACAGCTTTAATATTTTGCGCAAATTTACTAGCTAAATCATGCCTATTAGCTCTTAATAATTTTTCTATAATTTTTTCATCTACTCTTGACATGTTTTGCCCCTTTTTAATAGTTTGAAATGTAATATTGTTGTGTAGAGAAATTAAGGTTTAGTCTTTTTTGTTGTTGTCCATCTCTGAAAAAAACTTTTTTATCCTTATCGAATTTAGGAGCTGTTCCTACTCTCCAATAAATCAATTCTGGTATTTGCCACATTTTTACAAGAGCAGAAGAAGCGCCATAATTTATATCAGATGTTCCATGAGCTTGTAGTTCATTACCCAATGATGCATAAAACGAAAAATTAAATTTATTTTGTCCATTAACATCATCATTAGTTATAATACCACAAGATGCAACATTTATTCTATATTTTTTTATTGCTTTTCTAATATTGGCAGATTTTATTCGCCAATCAGATTGAACTACAAAACCATTATTATAAACTGGATTAACAACATATGATTCTGCTAAATACCAATCGCCAATTTCTAAGACAGATTCTAAAGAGTCTGGGTTAAAAGTGCTATTAGGGAAATTTATATCGTCTTCTAATCCAATAACATGATTAATATTCCATGCATTAACAAAACAAGTTCTGTATTGTTTTGTTTTTACATATTCTATTCTTTGATTAAAACTAGATCTATTAAGACCAAAATCATAACCACATTCATCTAAAAATACTCCATCAATATTAATGTTTGATAAAATATCGACTTTGTTACAAAAAGCAGAAAAGTCTTGATTTGCAGTAACATAAGCAAATATTTTAGTTTTATTATTGTCTGTAGATTTTATTTTATTGAGTATATAGACTGTATTAGAAAAATCTCCATGTAGAGGATCAGCTATGCCATCGCCTAAAACTATAATGTTATACTTAAGTAGATTTTGAGCTACTAAGTCAGGGCTCCATTGATTAACATCATAGTTAAATGAACTTAACCAACCATAATAAATTAAAAGCAGTAACATTTTATAGCTCCTTTGAAACTATTGATTTTAGTAACATTTCGTCATTTTTCAAACAAATAGCAACTTTTTCAAGAGCTTCATTGTAGGATACAACACCAAGGTCAGCTCCTTTGAGAACTATATTAGTAATGTATTTCATTAATTTTTTCTTGTCATTTGCAAAACTTTTTTCTGGGTCATCTCCTCCATAGATGTGATATAATGCTTTGCTAAGATATTCTTTACTAACTCCCATTCCAAGATCTTTTTTAATTTCTGAATGTAATTCTTTAACTAGATCTTTATCTTCTATTTTTTTGTTTTCCCACTTTTTGATTAATTTTTCTATGTCTGTATTGGGCGGGTATTTGTATTCTTTAATAAGATCTTTTATTTTTTCAATTAATAGTTTTGCTTCATCTGTTTTCAATAAGGAATCTCTTAAACTTACTAAATCTTTTGCATCTTCAAATAATTTTACTAATTCTTTGCTAGATAATTTGTCTAATACTGGCATCCAATGGATTAAATATTGGACAAATGATTTTCCCTCTGTTTTACTTAAATCTGCCGCTGTAAATTCTAATTTTTGCATAGTTACTCCTTGGTTTTGTTGAATTAGAATAAATAAAAGCTTATAAAAACTTTATAATTTTTTAGCGGGAATTGAGACTTGCTAAAATAAATTAAGTTAAGTAAGTTAAGTGGGGGATTGATTTTAATAAGTAAGTAGAGATATATAAAACAAGTGTTCAAGTTATTAATGCTGTTTTAGTTTGCTCTCTTGGAATTGAACCAAGAACAGACTGATCCTAAATCAATTGCTCTACCATTGAGCTAAAAGCATGTAAGCATTTAAAGTTAAAGAACACTTGTTTATTTAAAACTGCTCAAGTTACATGTGCTATTTTTTTTTGAGTTACTCCCCCTCTAAAAAAACAATTATTTTTTTAGAGGGGGAGATACGATTTGAACGTACACTTTAAGTTTTGGAACCTAAACTCTGACCATGTATGCACTTGATGTTAAAGAGCAGTTTTTAATAACTTTTTATATAGCAAATGCTCTGAGTTTTAAATGCTAATATTGCTACTTTTTCAGGATTTGAACCTGAGACACACAGATTTACAAGCTGTTGCTCTACCAACTGAGCTACAAAGTAATGTAAGCAATTAAGATTAAAAGAGCATTTGTTAGTTTAAATATATATTAAAAGTTAGCAAAAATAACATTTTTTTTACAATTAACTTAAAATTTGTCTAGTAATTTTGTTTAGTTTGAATTAAAACGTATTTTTAAAGGGGTAATATGTCTAGTTTAATACAACATCTTACTTTTTTAACTAATTTATCAGTTTTAGTTGTTGATGACAATACTACTCAGCTTGATATGTTAAAGGATTTTATAGAGAATCATGGGGGTATTTGTTTTGTTGCTGAAAATTTATCTAAAGCTATTGAGCTAATTGAAACTCAACAGTTTGATACTGCTATTTGTGATATTTGTCTTGACAATGAGTCAACGGGATTTGATTTTGTCGATAAAGCTAATGAAGTTGACCCTGAGTTAAATATTATATTAGTTACAGGTTATAGTTGTGAGCAGTTTATCGATTCTATTATTAAAAAAAATGTATACGCTTTTTTAAGCAAGCCATTTCAATTAGTTACTTTGGGATTGTTATTGCTTCAATCTTCTAGAAATACAAGGAGTTTAAGAAGGAATGCTTATTTAGCTGATAATTTAAGAAATAAAATTACGACTGTTCAAAGAGAAAGAGATAAGATTTTTTTTAATGCGCTTACTTCTTTAACAAATGCTTTAGAGCAAAAAGATGAATATACTAAAAATCATTCAGAGGTGGTTGGAAAGCTTTCTGAAGAAATTTGTTTTGAGTATACTGACGATAAAGAGTTTACTGAAAATGTTACAATTGCAGGAAGATTGCATGATATAGGTAAGATAGGTATAAGAGACGAAATATTGTTAAAAAAAGACAAATTAACTGATGAAGAATATGGGATTATAAAGAAACATCCTGAATTATCCTATAAAATTATTAAACCAGTCGATAATATTGGTAAAATTAGTGATTATGTTTTACATCATCATGAACGTTGGAATGGTGAAGGTTATCCACATAAATTGAAGGGTGTTGCAATACCTATAGGGGCAAGAATTTTAGCTGTTACTGATACTTTTAATGCTTTAGTTTCAAGTAGACCATATAGAAAAGCTCAGAGCATTGATTATACATTAAAAGTTTTATTTGATGGTAGTTCTGTAGATTTTGATCAACAAATAGTAGAAATAATGTGCAAAATTATAACGTCAAAAAAGCAAATTTTCAATAAGATTTGATAAAAAATAGAAAACAATATAAATTAGTGTATAAATATAATACATTAAGTAATTTCACATATTTTTTCAGGAGGAGTTTTTGTGGGAAAGAAACTTTATGTTGGTAATCTCCCTTATAGCGTGACAAATGCTGAGTTAAAAAAGTATTTTGAGCAGTATGGTGTTGTCATAACTGCTTCTATTGTTAATGATAGAGACACGGGTAGATCAAGGGGTTTTGGCTTTGTCGAAATGAACGATGTCAATGTTGCTTTAGCTGAAAGCGATGGTTCTTATTTAAATGGTAGACAGTTGAAAGTAAGTCTTGCTAAAGAAAAAAAATAAAACGCTATATTAAAGGCACGTTAATATTCTTCGATATAATATTTGTTGTTTTGCCTATATTAAACCAAAATAGTAATTTCTGTTTATAAATTTGGAAGCATATTGGTGAGCACATAGATATATCTTTGTGTTTTTTTAGAGCTTTTTTTACAAGTTGTTTTTTAATTGGTTTTATTTTATCTTCTTGGTTCTCGTTTAATAAAATACCTGTATAACAATCAGAAGTTTTTAATTGGCTTAAATTTATTGTATTAATATTGACCATTTTTTAATTTAATTTTTATATATGTAGTTGAATAAACACAATGTAAAAAATCCTCTATTACATTTTTTTGGTAGTTCTATTTCTATAAAATGATATATTTTTTATAGAAAGGCGTAATATGAGTAGAAAAATTTGGTTTGATTTTGGTAGACTTATTGAAAGTTCAACAAAAACAGCTGATGCTGCAATGAGAAAATCTGGCTTAGGTTGAGAAATAGAACAAAAAAAAATTAAAATAGTTAATTGAAATGTAATACCTAATAAAGTTGCAATATTTAGATCAGATACAAAAGAAGTTTTGGGCATAGTTAATTCTACTTATAAAAGTTTTCAAAACACTAATGTATTTTCTTTTTTAGATTCTATTGTTCAACAGGGCGATGCTAGTTTTTATTCTGCTGGATATATTGGAAAAGGCGAAAAGGTTTGGTTACTTTTGAAGTTAATCGACAATATTAGTTTGTCTGTTAATGACACAATACAAGAGTTTATACTTTTTTCAAATGCCCATGATGGTAGAGGTTCAATTAGAGCATATTTTTTCCCAATACATTTAGAGACTCAAAACGTTTTAAATATTTCTTTTGGAAAAAGAGTCGAACAAGGTATACAAATGCGTCATGTGGGAAAGGTTAAGGAAAGAATAGAAGAAGTAAGAAAGATTTTTGGGTTAGCTAATATTTTTTACAAAAGATTTGAAGAAACTTCTAAAATGTTATATGTTTATAGGTTAAATAAAAGCGATGTTGATTTATTTTTATCAAGTTGTTTTGATACATATAGTCTTGAATCTACACGCACAAAGAACACTCTTGAAAAGATTAAAACTATATATAAAAAGGAAAGTAAAAGAAATCATTTTTCTGAAAATTCAGCTTGGTTATGGTTTAATTCTGTGGTTTATTTTATAGATCATGAAAGAGAATCTAAAGGTAAGACGATTTTCGAAAGAAAATCAAATCATATTGAATCTTTATTATGGGGGAGTGCTTTATTGTTGAAGATAAAAGCATGGAATACAATTTTATCTTTGGCTAAAATATGAATTCAAGATATTTTTATATTGATGATAATGGTAGAGTCAAGAAATATATCTATTGTTCAAGAGGTTGTTTTGAGCCTTATAAACAAGAAGATTTAGGAACTTTAATTTATAGAGCAAATGAACATACTTGTATTTGCAAAAAATGTATTAGCACTCTTGGTATGAAATCTGACGAATTGTTAAAAAAAGAAAATAAAGAATTTGTCGATGATATTGAAGTTTTTCAAGATGTTAATTTTGTTGAAGAAAAAACAGATAAGTCAAAAAATCAAATTTATGATAAGTTATTAGAAGAGCTTAAAGATATAACAATTGAAAGTAAGAAAAACAAAATTAAAAAAGAAACAAAAATAGATGAAAAAGTAGAAGATTCTATAATGATAGATGAAGATGATAATGATGAAAAAGAAAGCGTTGAAAATGATTTAGATAAGCTTGATGAAGAAGTGAAAGATGTAATAATGATAGACGAAGATGAAAACATTAATAATCTAAATGAAAAAACAAAAAATGAGCACAAAAAAGAAATAGAAGAAGATCAAACTGGTATTATTGTTTTTGTTTGTCAATGCAAAGACAAAACTTATTATTGTGGAATTACTGCAAATTTAAAAAATGCAATAAAATATCATAATCAAGGTTGTGGTGGTTCTTATACAAAACCTAAAGAGCGAAGACCAGTTGTTTTAGTAGAATCAAAAGAAGTTTCTTCACAAGAAGAAGCAAAAAAAATAAAAAAAGAAATGATCGAAAAATACAAATAAATGCAATGTTCTACTTGTAGTACATATTTATCTATACAAGATATTTCTAATACGACTTGGGATAACGAATTAGTAATTTTTACATTTTCTTGCCCTATTTGTTGTTCAGAAAAAAGTCTAATATCACATTTATTTGAATCAGGACACATTTCGAAGCCTTATTTAGAAATGCTAGTAATTGATAGTGAAAATAAAGAAAAACAGTTAGATTACATGCCCATAAAACAAAGACAAATGTTAATAGACCATTTGTCTAAATGCGAATTTTGTTCTAGTTTTTTAGAAGAAATTAGATTAGATAAAATTTCAAATGAAATAGAATTTAATAGAAATATTTATGATTTTTTTTCTTCTAAAACACAAGATGTTAATAAAGTTTTAAATGATCAAGAAATAAATATTGCTTGCGATATTATAAAATCGTTTAAGTTTAATGATAGAGAATATGAAATTTTATTTAAAAATTTGATTTATGAATCTAGTACCAATAATGGACAAATTTTATGTTATGTTATAGAACAAGACGATTTTAAAATAGGCATGGTATCTTTTTTAAAGACTCAAGAAAAAATAATATTAGACAAAATTTGGATAAAATCTAAAGAAAGAATTCAAAAAGAAAAACTTTTTTTATCTAATTTAAAAATATTTGAATTTAGAATTTTAGTAGATTTGATTAAAAAAGTTCATGATTTTCTATAGTTTTTATCTATATCCTCATTTAAAGTTTTTCTTTGCTAAAAACATTAAGGAGGATAAAAATGGGTATTAAACAAAGAGTCAGTTTTGATGCTGGAGTTTCTTCTCCAAAAGAATTGTACGAAATAAATGATCAAACTGGCATTTTGACTAGCGTGCCTAAAAGTGCTTATGCTATTACCGAAACAATCAATCTGTCTTTCACTTATAACATGGGTGTTGTTGGAAGCAAAAAAGAAAGAGATTTGATTATAGCTGATGGTGAGAGAAGACCTGGTTGGGCTCGGTAAATGAATATTGTTTTTTTGGACCCTATTTCTATAACAGTAAGTTCAGCTAAACTTATTGTAGAAGATGAGGGTAAGGGCACAATAGAATTTAATTTGTTTGATCAACCAGTTCGTTTAGTTGTAGATTCTTCAGATTATGTTTATGATACGGAAATAGAAATAGGCGATAGAGTTAAATTAATAGAGCCTTTTAGCGGTTTACTAGTTAATTCAAAAGGTACTGTTAAAGAAATAATTCCTGGCAGAACAGAAGATATTGTTGAAGTTTGGTTTGATGAAATATTTCCAGATCAAACTTTAGATAATGTTGAAGTTAACGTCTATACTTCTGCTGTTTCTATTTCCGTAAATGTGCCTATAGAAAAAATAGAAAAAGTATGAGCGTAAAAAAAGTAGCAGACGAAGTCTATTCATTAAGCAAAGATTTCGAGCCTTTTATTGTAGAACAGATTTTATCTTCTAAATCTAATTTTGATGAAGAGCCTTGTTTTTCTATTTCTCATAGAGATTTCATAATTGATGTTTGGAAGAAAAAAAATAATTATGAAATTATTAAATCAGTTCTCCCAAGTTCAAACAAAAAAACATCTAAAGACTTTAGAAAAACTATGAAGAAAAAAGAAATAGTTGAAGGGATAATTTCAATTATAGATGAATTTTTAGATTAATGTTTTTGTGGTAGAAAAAATTTAGAATTGCCAACTTACAAACGAGAGTATAGAATAAATAAAACAACTGGCGAAACTATTATTACAGGTTTTTCTATTTAGTTTTCTAAAGTATTTATTTAGACTCTTTGTTCATGGAGATAACTGATGTCAGAATATTTATTTCTGACGATAAAAAAATAAAAGCTTATGTAAGTTTGACTTTAGATAATGTTCTTGTAATTCATGGTATAAAAATTTTAAGTGGTAGAAAAGGCATTTTTGTTGCAATGCCTTCAAAACGTTGTGGTGATAAATATAAAGATTTAGTCCATCCATTAAATACTAATTTTAGAACATTAATACAAGAAAAAATTTTATCAAAATATGAAAAAACAACACAGGAGGAAGCATGTCAAACAGTTTATTAGATTATGCAAATGAGATTAGAACTGCTGCAAAGAAGTTGAATGATGAAGCTAATAAAACTAATGAAGATGAAATTCCAGAAATAGATGAAAAAGAAAAAACAAGGATTAGCAAGGAAATACAACTTTATTCTACTTTCATAAGAAAATTCCTTCAAATCAAAGACAATGCTAAACTTTTAGGAAAAATATCTCCTCTTGTAATGAATCCAAAACTTAAAAAACCAAGAAATTCCATACTTCTTATGCTTGAACAAGGTAAAGAAGCTACGCCAATAAGTGATGCTTCGCAATTAATTCCAGAGCTTAGAAGAGTTTTGCTTAGGTATGGTTCTAATGAAAGATATCCTGCTGTTGTTCTTTTAAAAGAAATTCTTAATTTTGGACTTGTAAATGGTATTCCTGCTTTTAGAAGACTTTTAGATGTAGAAAGAAGACTTTATAACACTTTTAGTACTCAAGCACAAAAGAGAGAAGAAAGAAAAAAAAATGAATAGTATTAACAAGATCGTCGATCAAATTATTATTGAAGCTAATTTTGATGTTGGTGCTCTTGAAAGAGAATTTAATAGAATCAAAAAGAAGCTTGGAAACAAAAATATTGGTTCCCTTAATACTCAAGAATTAAGAACTATTTTAGCTTTTGAGTATTTAAAAGATGGTGCAGAAATTGATTATGTAAAACAAATTTTAAAAAGCAAAGATTCAAAACAACAATTGATTTCGCATCTTATCATATTTGGCTATTAATTTTTAAAAGTTGCTTTTTTAAAAGGCTCCTAAAATTTAGGAGTCTTTTTTTGTTTTTTTATAAGGCAAAAATAATATGAACTAATGATATAAATAATGTTTTAAGGAGATTTTATGTCTGAGTTCGTATTAATTTATAAAAAAAAATTTGAAGATTTTTTGCATGAAAACAATTTCGGGTTTGAAATAATAAATGAATTATGTGAAGAGATTGTATACGATATTTTTACTCAAAAATCTACTGTAAAAATTAGAATCTATTCGTCTATTGATAAAAAATTAAATTGCTCTAGGTCTATTGGTGAAGACGCAATAAGGTGCGTATTAATTGATTTGGTAAGTAATAAACCAATAGATAAAGCAAAAAGAACTAATCGAATAACAACATGGGAAAACAATTTAAAGCAAAAAATACATGAACTTTTAGAAATATCTAAAAATTTAAAGTTTTGTCGACTTTGCAAAAGTGTTATGGTTATAAGAAGTAGTGAAAGAGGCGACTTTTATGGCTGTCTTTCCTATCCTAAATGTAGGTCATCCATGACATTATCTGGAAGTTTTAAAGCTGGACAAAATTTAGAACAAGTTCAAAATGTTTATTGCCCAGAATGCGATTCTTTAATGCAAAAAAGAAATGGTCGCAGGGGCGAATTTTACGGTTGCACAATGTTTTTTGTGACAGGCTGCAAAGGCGTTC
>Ga0172364_10004436_pt1 | contig 11167 bp, 10 predicted proteins | sample LakKivSesite10cm_FD_114545 | JGI IMG/M metagenome (GOLD analysis project Ga0172364, IMG submission 114545) | Sediment microbial communities from Lake Kivu, Rwanda - Sediment site 10cm | ecosystem: Environmental > Aquatic > Freshwater > Lake > Sediment | place: Rwanda: Western Province, Lake... | reverse complement strand
GTAAAAAAACATTATTGTTGGAGAAAAAAAAATAGCTACAGAAAAAAATAAATTTTTACAAACACAATTAGATAAAAAAAACTTAAATTATATATATATATATATATATATATATATATATATATATAAATCTATAATACAATGGACTACCTATCTCCTTATTTTGAAAGAAATGACGTTCCTTATTATAATAGCGTACATGATTCCATTTACAGTAACACGTATATGTTAGGGTTAATATGTGCAATGTATCTACCAACAATTTTTACATTAAAAACCTATATGCAAAACAAACCAGCAATGCGTGGAGGTAATTATGATAAATTATTCTTTATGTGGAATATGTTTCTTTCTGTATCAAGTGGTATAGGCGCGGCATTGTTGTTTCCTATAATATATAAAGATATTACCATGACCGATGACTATGGAATATGTAGTAACCCAAGTGCTAATAATCCGATATTTGTTTATGTCTGTATTTTATTTAATTTTTCAAAATTTCTTGAATTTATCGATACGATTTTTGTTGTTATAAGAAAGTCTCAACTTGAATTTATCCATTGGTATCACCATATTGTAACTTGTTTATACTGCTGGCACTGTAGCTATATTGCAATGTCTTCAGGAAAATTTTTTGTATTGATGAATCTTTCTGTTCATACAATCATGTATTTTTACTATGCTCTCTATGCAATAGGTAACAAGATGTTATATCCTTATCGAAAGGTTATCACTGTTATTCAAACCAATCAAATGGTTGCTGGTTGTTACATCATTTACAACTGGTTTATGAATTGTCAAATCAATTCTTCAAAAGCAGAATATGCAAATATGGTATTTGCGGCACTAATGTATTTTAGTTATTTCCTTCTTTTTATTCAAGTCTTTTTTAGAGAAAAGATAAAGTCCAGTTAATAATGTATACGTATACGTAAAAAGTATATCTATACATTATTTGTTTATATATAAAATGGAAGATAGTAATGTAACAAGTAATAATACTCGGATTCAAAGCGTTTTAAACATGATAGATGATGTAACACTGGCATATATGGTAAATACATCACAGTATGAAAAATATCTTAAAAAAAATCATATTGACTATGATTCTATATTCAAACGAGATATAAGATTTTATAGGAAAAGAATTATCTCTTTAACAAAAGATTTATTTAAATATCAAACTGAAAATGATAAAAATTTAGATACAACAATCATGAGTGCATTTAACATGTATATGCGTGCATGTATATCTTATTTAAAATTTTCGGATCAAAGTGAAACCATACAAAAATGCTATGTGTGTAATACGTATGGTGATAATGATGATAATCAAGATAGTATAAAAAATCAAAAATGTATATGTAAAAATAAAGACAACGTGTTTGAATTAAATAAAGCAAATGAATTGTGTTTTAAACCAAAAGAAGTAAAAAAAATTACGCTTGATAATTATATCATCCGAAAAAATGTGAAAAAACATGAACCCATTGTTTATCCACAGCAACTCGCATTTAATCCGAGAGATCCAGAATTTAAATACAAAGGATTAAAATCAAAACCGCAGTCAAGATCGCAATCAAGATCGCAATCAAGATCGCAATCAACTGAAAAAATAAGAGTAGAAACAAATCTGATTGATGCGAATAGTATCATAAAAGAGTCGACAATAGTTCAATTCAATGAAAAAATAAATAGTATTCCAGTTACAGAAAATGGAGAGAATAGAGAGAATAATATAAAAAAAAATACAAAAAAAATAAATAAAAAGAAAAAAGAAAAAAAAGTTTCTTTTGATATAACAAATTATATTGATAATATATAGTATAGTTATTTTTAGACACAATAAATATGTTACAATCTCTCAAAAACACTGATACTGGAAAAACAAAAACAAAAAAATCAAGTGTAAGCGCAGATAAAGAATTTAAAAAATTGTCATGCAGTCCAACTCAAGAAAAAAGTTTCACTTGTTATACAACAAATGCGTTAATGCAACTTCGAGATACTTGGAATGCACGACATCCGGATGCCGCAATACAAAGTAACGACGTCGAAGAAATATGGAGGTCATTAAAATCGGGATTTGGAAACGTGTGTAATAAAGAATCATGTTGGTTGCGCCAACTTGCGTCTGCGTCAAAAGAAGTAAAAAACTTATTCAATTATTTCGCACCGGAAAGTCCAAAAACATGGAAAAAAAATCCAAATGAATGGTTGTCCAGTGTAGATATTACAAAAGTAATGAAACAATATGAAGACACATTTCCGTCGTTTGAATTTCTTGGTCCATCTCCTATTGATTTTGATAAAACACCAAAAGGAGAAAGTTCATGTGTTTTTGAAGAATTATGCAATTTTGAATTGAGAAACTATTTGAATCCAGCTGAACCGAAACATAAAATAGGAATTATTTTCAATACAGACCCTCATTATTTAACGGGCTCACATTGGATTTCTCTCTTTATTGACTTGAAAAAACAATTTATTTTCTTCTTTGACAGCACAGGCGATGCGCCTCCAAAAGAAATTACAAAGTTTGTTAAAAAAATAATAAAACAAGGTAAAGCATTAGGACTTCATTTTAAATACGTTGTGAATAATAAAGAGCATCAGAAACGCAATACTGAATGCGGAATATACTCGCTATTCATGATTATCAACTTATTGAAAGAAACACGGACACCTGAAGATTTTTTAACAACGCTTTTTACGGATAAGGAAATGGAGAAATTTAGAAGCATTTTTTTTAATCAAGAAGAATTGTAATTTTATTTAATAATTTATTGTTTAATAATTTAATTTTTTTATAAGGTGTATTATATAACAATAAATTATAAAACGATAAAATGGATAAATATAAAAAAAAAGATAATATTCCTGAATTTCCCGAAGATGATATGTTAGCCGGACCACAACCCGATATAACTGGATTTCTTGTTGCCGATTCCGGTTCCATTGCCCCCTCCCTCGATTCTCCCGCTCCTTTTAGTTCTCCCCCTCCTACTTCTAGTTCCGTTCCCGGTTCTGCTTCTAGTTCCACTCCTTCTGTTCCTTTTGGTTCTCCAGGATACTCTAACAATCCTTATGCTTGTCAATATCATGGGTACAGAGAGCCCTCGTGTACTCGATGTAATCAAGCAAAAGCAGCTTTAGAAAGCATGCAACAACAACCAACAGGAGTTATTCCTTCCGAAGCTCGAACATTCGAGCCTCCAATTCCTAATAGTGCTGGATTATCTTTTTCACAACTTGATTCAACTGAAGTAAACCCTGTTAAAAAGACATTATTTCGATATGACGACGACGACGGAATGACAGGTGGTAGAAGAAAATCATCTAAAAAATCAAAAAAGAAATCATCTAAAAAATCAAAAAAATCAAAAAAGAGAACATCAAGGAAAAACAAAAAAAAATAATAAATTTGAAAAGTAAAAATTAACAAAACGTTCAAGAAAAAATAAAAATAAATCAAAATAAACGAAACAGATAAACACGGCTAATTATTTTTTTATTACAATTTATCACATTTTTAAAATTTAATTATATAAAAAATTGATTTTTTTATACAATTAAAAATGTGTAGTAGCTTTGTCAATATAAAAAAATGCAAGAAACACAAGAAACAACACCAATAGTACCCACTTCGTTTAAAATGGGAGAACAAGAATATTACAACTCGAAGGACTTATTAGCTTATAAACCCGAATTTTATTATGGATGTACATCCAAACCGAGAAACATTATTACGAAAAAGAAAATTCCAAAAGATGAATACGCATATGCGACATTTGAAAAACTAACGAAAAAATGGAATCCAACAGACGAATCATGCAAAAAAGCTCAGCTCCTGATTTCAAAAAAATGGGTAGACCATTTCTACTTTCAATTAGAAAGTGACGAGAAAGAAACATTATCTCAGAAGCCAATTCAATCACAACAGTTTACAACTCCGCTACCACCACAATGCGATTCTCAAAAAGAGTGTGACAATGATGAATCCAAATTCAAAAATGAAAAAAATGGTCATGTAGAAGTCGACGATGATGAAGAAGAAGGCGAAGAAGAAGGACAAGAACAAGAACAACAAGAAATCGAAAATGCTCCGCCCATATTACATTTGGATGATTCTGAAAAATTTCACGATGCAGATGGAAATATCATTGAAATTGAAACACGAGGTGAAAGACATAGAAAAAAAATTTACTTTAAAGTCAAAGATGTTAGTGTTGGATTCGGAATGCCAAGTTTATCGAAAAATATATTGCGTCATAGGTATGTTGATGTTGAAAATGGATATGAACACGGACTTCATTATAAAGCGTTTAAACGCGTCCCCTCAGGGGAATCGAATAAACAAGAAATGACATTATACCTGACATATAAAGGTTTATTGCGCGTTTTATTCGTGTCTCGAAATAAGAATGTGGATAAATTTCAAGATTGGGCAGAAGAAAAGCTCTTCACCATTCAGATGGGCACAAGAGACCAAAAAATAAAACTCGGCGCTGAAATTTTAAACACATCTCCGCGCACATTGAAGGCGATTTTTGATAAACACGCTTCGACATTCCCGTCCATTTATTTAATGTCGCTCGGAAAAGTGCGCGAACTGCGTGAAACATTTGGAATTCCTGTCGATAAACCCGACGATTCAACCGTATACAAATTTGGATTCTCAGAAGATTTAGCTCGCAGAGTCATGGAACTTGAAAGTGAATATTCGAAGCTGCCAGGCGTTACAATACAGATTGCAACATTTCAAATTATTGATGTAAAGTACACTTCCGAAGCCGAAAATGAAGTCCGCGATACATGTAGCGCATTTGAAGTCCGCCTAAAAAAAACGACGCAAGGATTCAATGAGCTCATCGTTCTTGATGATAAGCAGCTTGCAAACTTGAAGAAACTTTATCGTCGCATTGGAGACGAATTTGCCGGAGCAACACTCGGACTTCAAAAACAAATAAAAGATTATGAAAACGAATTGATGCGTCTCAAATTAGAAATGCAATACAAGGATGATCTTCATAAAAAAGATATTGAATATTATAAGAAAGACATCGAATTGAAAGAAACAGTAATTGAAAACTGGAAACTGAAGTATAAGCTGGCAACATCAGCTTTTGCGTCGCCAAAACCGGAACAGGTTGAAAGAGAATTTAGTATGGTTCATTGTTGAATACTTGATTATTCGATTTCATCAAATAAAAAAATAATATTTACAAGATTATATACAAGATTATATATTTATATTTAACAAATAAAAATGAAAATTAGAGAATATAGTAGAAGAAAAAATACATTGCGTAAAATACCAAATCGGTATGTCCCGCAGCATTTATCGAGTAAAGACAAACAACTTCAACTAAAAATGTTGAAAAAATCAAGACGAATGTATAAAAATAAAAAATATTTTACTCGAAAAAGAGTGGCATCATTTAAAAATAAAAAATCGTCTCATATTCAAAATGCAGAACGAATATACGGCGTAAAAAATATTGTTCCAAATCAGGAACTTGCACGAAAAACGGGGTGTTCATTACATGCTCTTAATCAAATCGTTAAAAAGGGTGAAGGCGCTTATTATTCTTCAGGTTCAAGACCCAATCAAACTGCGCGATCATGGGGGCTTGCACGTTTAGCAAGTTCTGTTACCGGCGGAAATGCTGCAATTGTCGACTTTCATATTTTAAAAGATGGATGTGATCATAAAAAAAAGGCATACCTTCTTGCAAATAAACGTATGAAATAAATGTTGTTTTGTTATAAATAATTCAATAAAAAATATATTGAATTATTTTTCATTTTCTTTTTTCTTTCATTTTCTTTTTTTTTTTCATTTTCTTTTTTCTTTTATTTATTTTTATTTTATAATTCATTGTCTTGTTTTTTATCTCCTACCTCCACGCTGTCCACGACCTCCATCGCCCGACCTTGAAAATGATGATGATGCCCGTGATTGAACATCAGACGATGAAGAACTGCGTCTCAAAACAGGCACATATGCGTCATCAGCTCCGCCATCTCCGCCATGCTGTTGGCGCGCCTCATTGCGAGTTTCACACATCAATTTGCCTCCAAACATACCAGTTACATTGACTGCCTGACAAGAATGTTGTCCATTCGCAACATTGGAAACGTCAAACTCAACATACTCGCCCTGTACCAGAAAACGATACTGTTCCTCTGTAACCTTGACATTCGAATGATGAACGAAAATCTCACTTCCAACCTTGAGATCGCTTCCACATACACTTTGAACAACTGTCAAAAATCCAAATCCCGTCTTCATATTAAACCATTTTACACATCCTGCCAATTTTTTGCCACACACGGTTGCTGTTGCCATATTATCTTATAAGATACGTTGCTTATACCATTATTAGTGGTACATCTTTAAGTATATTTGGATATATATTATTTGTATCTTGCGACTGTATTATTTTTATATCGTTTCAAGAATACTAAATAATATTAATAATTGTATTGATGCAATAAATAAAAAATACCGGCAATCCGTTTCGATCGGATGACCTCGGAGTTATGAGCCCCGCGCGCTAGCCGCTGCGCCATGCCGGTTTGTACCACCCGTCGGTATCGATCCGACGCTCGCCTTTTAATGAGAAAGAGATAACCATCGAAAGTTCGGACACGCGAGTGTCTTGGGGGTTTCCGACGATAAGCCGCTCGCCATGAGGGTGGTTTGGTTTGATGTCGTATTGTTACAACTGTCAGCTTCTGTAAAGCTGCTAATGATTGTTTATGCCTCGGTGTGAGTTTCGATCTCACTCTCAAAGATGATCAGTCCGATAATTCCATACCCGAGGTTTCGTCACTTGTAGTATGACATGCAGCTTCTGTAAAGCCGCTAAATTTTAAATACCGGAGATACGTTTCGATCGTATGTCCTCGTGGTTATGAGCCACGCGCGCTGCCTCTGCGCCACCCCGGTTTAAGTGTTGCTCTAGTGCCTTGATGCACCGGTGCGATGTGATGAATGATGATGATATTCCCCCGACATGTTTCGATCATGTGTCCTCCGGCTCATAAGGCGATAACCATCTTCATATTCGGACATTTGCATGTCATGTTGATAGATGACGGTGTTTTACGGCGCGCTTCCACTGCGCTACGAGGGATTACAAGAATTTATACACCCTAACAATTTTGATCTTGTGATATCTTGTTTGTTTGAACTGAAAATTCACATTGATCATCGCAGGATTCGAACTTGCGACCATGATTCTTATGATTGTTCGGATCACAGATTACCAACTCGGCTATGCGCCGCTTTTGTAATCGCTGCTTGAAATGAATGTATCCAAATTCATATATAAAGACATCAAAAAATGAAATATAAAAAATATATAATACGAATCGAATATTAATAAAAATAAATAAAAATTTTTATTAATATTCGTGTTATTTAATGATTTTCTCTCTATTCTCTCTACATTCCATGAAACACATTAATTATCTAAAGACCAGTTCGATTTCCAGTGCCAATTTGCTTTGATTTTAAATAAATCTAAATTTTGATAATATTCAACTATTCTCATAGTGCCCGTATTATAATAATCGGTGGGGCCTGTATAACTCCAACCATCATAATTGTCTAAAACAATATTAATTACATCGTTCTTAAAAATAAAATCTTCGTGACTAACCACATATGTTTTTAATGACATTTTGCATTCATCAGTATTTTTTGTCGACAAGAATGTTTTAAATGCATTGATTATTTTTTGTGAATATATACCAATATTCAGTGAAAAATTCCGATTAATCCTTATAGATGAAACATTTGTCAAATCTATTGATTTTATTTTCTTATAAAAATTTTTACCAACTTTGCATGTATCATGCAAATATACGTAATATTCATCAACATTGTCGCCATATAATTCCATCAAAGTTGTTAATCCTGTTAAATCTAAACTATTAAAATTGCACTTTATATAAGTTATATTTTCATGTCGTGAAATTTCATAGCAATTAGTATTTGCATAATATCCACCAATAACAATGATTATTTCATATTCATTGTATTCTTCACACACTTTCATGCTTTCCAGTAAATGAGTTAATGCAACATTACTTTTATCATGCGAATTTATAACAATTTTCATGTTTATTATAATCTTTTATATAATTTATTTATATAATAATTTTATATATAAATTATTAATAATTTTATTATTTAACTATTTTCTCTCTATTCTCTCTAAATTCTAAACTGTAAATTGTCGTAGAAATTATGATTCGATAACTCTCATTTCTTCCTATTCTATTTTGTTTTTAGGAAATAGTTTTAGAGAGATTCGAGAGAAATTCATAAATACATTCGAATTATAAAAATATTTTAAATTAAAATTATAATTATAATATAATAGGTTGTATAAAATAAAAATAAAAATAAAATGATTTCATCGTTATTGGGAGGGACGACAAATATCAAGGATTTATTTTCTCCGAATTTAGAATCATTTTCATTATTTTCTTCTGCTACTGACGCATCTGGAAATGCAACAGATGCATCCGGAAATGTAACAGATGCATCTGGAAATGGAATGTTTGGAAATACATTTTCATTATTTTCTTCTACTACGGATGCATCCGGAAATACGACAACTACAACGGATGCTACAACGGATGCTACAACAGATGCTACAACAGATGCTACAACGGATGCTACAACAGACGCTGATAATATTGGTAATAGTGACGCAAGTAAAAATCCATCCATTGCACCATATCTGGATTTTTTTAAAAGTTTATTTTATTTGTTTATCCAAATTTGCATTATTGGGTACATAGGCTCTTCATTTTTAACACTGGTTCGTATGTCGGCATCAAAAAGTACGTTAAACAAATGGATACCATCTGATATTAATACATATCCGTATTGTACTCCATCTGATCCGAAGCTCGGAGGTCAAGGCGCACAACATGTTGAAATTGATGATGATCCATTGTACTCGTTCGGATTTCCTTATAATTTATATTGCGATCCGGGAGATGATAATTTAAACACGTGTTCTAAAACATGCGGCACAATCAAACGCGAATTAAAAGATCCGAATGCATTTTTCGAGTACACTCCTTTTTCATTTTGGATTGCAATGTCGTCAAAAAATACATACGCCACATTTAGATCATTTGTTAAAATGGTATGCACGAGTATGAGCTCGATCACCACCCAAGATAAATACGACAGTTATGGAATTGTTGAAAATATTGTTATGGCAATTGGTGTTCTTTTCGTATACATCGTTGGATTATATGGCGGGTTTATAGGATTTTTCATGACATATGCGTTTCAAATATACAATTCGGGATTTATGATGTTTGGACTCGCGTGGACGTTTGGACTCTTTTTAATATCATGGATACCACCCCTTTTGAATTTTTTTGGATTTATTTTTCAATCCATCATCATGTTTCTTTGGATTCCGTTTACACAAGTAAACGAGGCAACACAATCAAAAGTAGTATTTGAAATTTTTAAAAAGAAAAAATCACTAATGATGTTGTTATTTAGTTTGGGTATGATAATGAATGCTTTTCAATATTTGAATGGTTCAGAACCATACTACGTTGTTGTTGCTGTGGTATTATTTTTATTCAACATGTATGGATCCGCATTCTCATAATAAATATTTTGATCTTGTTGATTCTTTTTTTTTGTATTGTACTATTTTTCAATATCTTCTTTTCGTCCTTCTTGTTTTCATTCTCGTGCTTCTCGTTCTCATTTTCGTCATTCTCGTTCCCATTCTTTTATTTCTTCTATATTTTCCTCCCATTGATGCTGCTGCTGCTCCTCCTGGCGATTGAGTTAATAACGCCAATTCTAATGCAGGTTCTCTGTATAACCCTGAATTATGAATAAAGTAGGACATTAATCTGTCTGTTTTAAATTTCTCATAATCTAATGAACTTACCGCCCCGAATGCTCTTTGTGCACTATCGGTATCTGCCATGCTTTCAAAAGTCAATGATGCTGATGATGGAAGTGTATTGTATCTATAGTAAAATAATGCCTTTTTAAAAAAACGTAATATTCGTGTTACTTGAAATTCATTTAACTGATTTATACCAGGAACAATCATTTCATTCATTTTAAGTGGAAAAAACTTATTTATTGCTTGTAAAAGCATTTGTTTAAATTCATTATTTATAACCAGTTGTCCGGCTTGGTCCACACAAATGGGTCCTTTTTGGGTCGCTGATATTAATAACGCTAAAAATATATTTGATAAAAGTTTACTATCCTCTAAGTTTAACGTACTAAATCTATCTTGAGTTTCTACGAGAATTAATGCAAATCCTAAAATATCCATAAAAGATGGCGCTTTCAATGTTTTACCGCCAGTTTTCATTTCAAAAGTTTGATGAACGCATGATAATGGATAATTTGTTTGATAATATTGATATAATTCACAAAAACTACTAAAACTTACAGAAGGCGTTGTTTTTTTTGAAAAAAAACTACCGGTTGTTTCTCCTGGAATATTAAAATTATATGTATCACCATTGCCATAAATTCCAATACGAATCAACGGATTGTTTGCGATGAGTGGTACGTCTTCATATACGTACGGAGTACCTGCACCCCCCTTCATTGAATATGACATGGATTTTTTTTTTCCTAAACTTTTTTTCATGAATATAAATCGTATATATAAATGTATAGAAAATATAAAGTAAATATTTTATAAATAAATATGAATATAAAGATATAATTGCGTATACAATAAACTATACGCAATTATCATTATGAATACACAAGCGGATTCAGAATTTCCATTTGTAAGCATTTGCACACCTACATTTAATCGAAGACCATTTATCACAACCTTGATAAAATGTGTGGACAGCCAAACTTATCCCAAGGATAAAATGGAGTGGATTATTATCGACGATGGAACCGATAAAATTGAAGATTTGGTTTCTTCACACCCACTTGTACGGTATTTTAAATTTGATAATAAAATGTCTCTCGGTAAAAAACGAAATATAATGCATAAAAAAACATCCGGATCCATCCTTGTATATATGGACGATGACGATTATTATCCACCTGAACGTGTATCGCATGCAGTAGAAACACTATATAAAAATCCGTCGGCATTATGTGCGGGGAGCAGCGAAATGTATATTT
>Ga0172364_10004434_pt1 | contig 11168 bp, 9 predicted proteins | sample LakKivSesite10cm_FD_114545 | JGI IMG/M metagenome (GOLD analysis project Ga0172364, IMG submission 114545) | Sediment microbial communities from Lake Kivu, Rwanda - Sediment site 10cm | ecosystem: Environmental > Aquatic > Freshwater > Lake > Sediment | place: Rwanda: Western Province, Lake Kivu... | reverse complement strand
CAGGTCTATACGGCACCCGTCGGAGTTCAGAAGGGAATTTTGAAGGGGACGGAGCGATTGAATTACGACGGAAACACGGTGGCTATATGCGGCCTTGATGTGGACGGAGACGGCACGGACGAGATTGCCGCCCTCAAGAAAGCGGGCGCGGCCGACTACAATCTCTTCATATATACGGCGCCGGTGGGGACAAAGAAAGGCACGCTCAAGGGTACGGACCGCTGGTCCTGCGACGGAAACTCAAGGAATATTGCGGCGATTAAAGGCTTCTAGAAAGAAGTCAGCGTTTGGTTTTTTCTTCGATCGACTGGACGAGCTTTCGGATGTTTTCCTGATTCGGGTCGACCTCGAGGGACCGCTTCCAAGCCCGAAGGGCATCCCCAGCGTTCCCCTTTTGGTAGTCGCCGTGCCGAGGAGATTGAGTAGCTCTAGGTTCAACCCAAACCGGGAGAGATAATCGTTGTAGTCGGCTATCGCTTCATCCAACAGGCCCAAAGAATGGGCGGTTTTCCCGAGGAAGTAGAGGACTAGGTCGGTCGCCTTCTCCCCTCTCCACGGGCCGAGGATATCTTTGACCCTCTGGTATTGACCTTCGATAAAGAGACACCGGCTCAGGCCCAGGGCGTATCGGAGCTCGTCGGGATTCTTAGCATATGCCTTTTCAAGGAGGGTGAGCGCATCTTTTGTTCTCTTCAGGCTGAGAAGCTGGAGACCCAAGTTGTAATCGTATTCCTCGGCGCCAGAGGCCGGCAAGACCTTAGAGACGATAAGCGGCCGGCCGATGCTCGGGGCTGCCGTGATCTCGAAGTCCTCATCTCGAGACAGGACTTCAGTCCCTTTGGAATCGAGTACGGACACCTTGATCTTGTAATAATCGGGAGGGAATTTCTCCAGAGGAAAGATTTCCAGGAAATCTGGCTGGTTTTGATATTCATCGAGTTTCTTCGTCTGGCTCAGAAAGGGGGCCTCGGTGCGCAGAATATCATATTTCAGCTGGGCTTCGGTCCGGAGTTTCGGTGGCAGACCCAGGAGCTGAAAAAACACAATCAGGTTTTCTTTCTGAGTGAAGGTCTTCCGGGCGGGCGTCAGGAGCTGGCCTTCCTTGATCCGGAAAGGGATATATTCTGACGGTGGCGAAGCGCTTTTCTCCAGACCGTATCCCAAAACGAGGGGAGTTATTGCCGGGAGGGAGCTTTCCTCCGGGATTGTGATCGTCCCTTCAAACGTGGTGAATTCCTTGGAGACCGTGTTCTTGAGGAGAAGGTCAAATTTGTAGGTCCCGGGGATCAGAGGGAAAAGGTCTTGGATGGCCATCGACTTTGCGCCCAAATCCTGGAGTTCGGGGCCACTGAAACTCAGCGGGAACTCTTTCGTATACTGGAAAACCGTGTTCCCCCCGGCGTCGGTAACCCGGCCGTCGAGCTCGTAGTTCGTCGTGTACTTGTCGTTGTATAAATCAACGGAGATTTTTTTGGGTTCGATGGAATAGTGGACCATATAAGGCCCGGCTTCATGATGAATGACATAAAGCGCGGAATCGCTGGCGATATAGTTGGCCGAGTAATCGACTTCGATGACGTCCTTGTACTTGAGGAGTGCTTCTGCGTAAGCGTCCTCGACCTTTTTCTGGGCTAAAGAAAAGACGTTTGCCAGCAGCCGGGTGGAAGCGAGGGAAACACCCCCGGGCATGACTCGTTCGCCGGGGATCAAAGAAAGCGTTTGGTAGGCCAGGTTGGGAGCGAGCTTGGCCAGCTGCTGGATCGCGCTCTGAGTCTTTCCCGAGTCCTGCAAATAGTCAACCGATAACCCCGTTCCCCAATCGGCAATTAAGCTTTCGGGACCGTCGTCAACGGGGGAATAAAGAACATAGTCCCCTATCCCGTGCTTTTTGAAAAAGATGATATTGAACCCGGTGGGCAGGCCGTAAGCGGGGTCGCCCTCATAAGACCATATCTTAACCGGGTAGACCCCGGTGATTGTGTCAAAGTCCTCCACAGTCCGGGGAGGTCCGAGGATGATATAGATTCTCCCCTGGTCGGTCATCCAGCCCGGACGCGAGGAGCCCCGGCCGAAATATTCGTTGGCGTACTTTATCCTTTTATAGTGCTCGTCCTTGAATTCGTTTTGAGGGGTTCCCGGTGTGCGGTCCCTGTGTTTCCAGAAGGCTTCGATAAAAATATCCCTCTCCCGGTCCGTTTCGAGCTTTCGGAAAACATCCCGCTCCTTGGGAGTAATGATATAGACGACCTCCTCATCGAGCCAGAGGCGGTATTGCTCCGGGAGGCTTGCCTGGGATTTCTTCTGGGCGGAGATCAGGGGCAAAGCCAGGCTGCCGATCAAGAGAAAGCAGACCGCTTGAGGCCGGGGATCCATCCCCTTTAATCTACCGGATTTCGGATATTTCAGCAAGAAAAGGGACATCCCCCAAGGTGCCACCTTTCTCCCAGATGACAAAACACGAACCATAATAATGAGAGACTAAAAATGGGGACATCCTCTGAGGTGCCACCCCTGTCGACAGAGTTAAGGGTGGCACCTTGGGGGATGTCCCCTTCTATTGATGGCGGGAGAAGCGGCGGTAGAGATAGTAGGTCAGGGCGAAGGAAATGGCAAAAATTAGGGCCGGCACGACGATTCCTATCATGACTATTCCTTCTTCTCGCCGCGTTTTTTCTTGTACGAGTAATAGGCAAGAAGCAGGCCGAGAAACGAGAAAAAATAGGCAATGCTCATGCCGATGACCACGGCCAAACTTTGTTTCATCTCACTTCTCCCAACGGACGATCTTTTCTAGGTCCTCGAGATAATGCCTTTGCTTGATTTCGTAGTCCTCGGAGATGGCCTTGAGCTTTGGATCGATGACCCAGATCATCAGTAAAAGACAGACGATCCCGATTCCAAGGAGGAGAAACCCCGGCCAGCGGAGGAGCAGGCTCAGCGCCGTCCCGACCATGAGCAGCATATAGACGAGCGGCGAAATGATAAAAGTGACGTAGTCTTCTCGGGTCCAGCGGTCGGCTTCCTCAGCCGTCCAGCGTCGTCTGATCCAGGCCATCTCAGCTCCCTCCTTTTCGGCTTCGCACTTCCAAGGCCAGCAGCCCGCGTCTCTCCGCTTCGACCCGGACGGGCTTCCACCATCCCAGCGGCCTCGACATGACGTAGTATTTGACCAGCCGGTCCATATCCTCCGGCTTCGTCAGAAACGTGATCGGCAAATAGATCAAGGCCCCAAGGACCATCATCATCCAGAATTGGAGATAGTCCGGTAGGGCCGGAAGGATACGGAATTCCGGAAGCACCCAGACGACTAGCCAACTCAGGCCGAGGTTGGCGATCCAGGACGAAAGATAGCCCCAGGAATTGAAGCGCCACCAGACGACCTGAAGGATACTCGGCAGCCAGATCCCCGCGGCCATTATCCAGAGAGCAAAGATCAGCCACTGGGTAATTTCTTTCATCATCGACCCGTAGATGAATGACCCGATGAGCAAAATGAGAGTCGAGACCCGTCCCACCCAGACAAGTTCTCTCTCCGTCGCCTTGGGCTTAAAGTAATGATGGTAAAGGTCGCGGGTCGCGTAGGAAGCCCCCAGGTTCAAATGCGCTGAAATCGTCGACAGATGGATGGCCACGATGGCGGCAAAGAAAAGCCCCACCATGCCCACGGGCAGATATTCGAAACCGATCCGGTACCAGGCCATTTCGTAAAGCGCCGTCTCCTTGATGTTGGGATAAAGAACAAAGAATCCCAGGATGGCCACGGCCCAGATGGAGTTCCGGACAACGATCAATGCGGTCCCTGACCATATGGAGTAACTGGCATCCCTGACGGTCTTCGCCGACTGGATTCTCTGCGCCTCCGGATACCAGTCGATGGCCGTGCCCATGCCGAACCCGCCGATGACGGCGATAATCAACATGGTCAGGAACCAGGCCAGAGGAAAATCCCCGCCCGTGAGTCCTGAAAAGGCAAACGGGTTCAGCCGCCAGCTCTGGCTCATCTCGCTGAGCTTGCTGACGATCCCTTGCGGGCCTCCCGCGACGCCGATCCCCCAGAAGGAGACAATAAGAATGACAAGAAAGGCGATGACACCTTGCTGGAAATCGGACATGACGACGCCCCAATAGCCGGCCGCCAGAACATAGATCGCACAGATCGTTGAGAAAAGCACCAGGCCCAACCACTGCGGCCAGCCAAAGAGGTAGCTGCACAGCTTGCCCATGGCCATGCCCACCCAGCCCAGGACGAACATGTTCATAAACACCTGCCAGCCGGCAATCCAGCCGCGCAGAAGCTCCGCTCCGAGCCCGGAAAAGCGCAGAGTCTGCCATTCCGCCTGGGTGTAAGCGAGCGAGCGCCGGAAGATCCGGGTCGAAGCAAAGGCTGAGATGGCGCACCAGGCCGAGAAGAACGTGTACCATAGCCCTCTCAGGCCGTGCTGATAGACTACCCCGCTCACCCAGATCGGCGTGTCGGTGGCCGTATGCGTGGCATAGACCGAGGTGGCGGGCAGCCACCAGGGAAGCCCTCGTCCGGCCAGGAAGAAATCCGCCATCGACCTCTTCCCCAACTTGTAGAAAAGAACGCCGCAGACGGTCATCAGGACGATAAAAGTGACAACCCAGAACCAGTCCAGGAAGGCGAATTGGACCATCGACCTCTTCTCTCTAGCGATCTCGTCCCGCGGTTAATCGGAACTGCGATAAATTCAATAGGTGTCCCGAAGAGAGATGATTTTCAACGCCTGCCGGAGCTCTTCCGCGCCGGGTGGCCGGTCGGAAATGAAGCCAACTTCGACTGTCCGGCCCGGGACAAGATCGAAAAAATTGTCGCTGAACCGGCCCTTGATCCCCGGGACAGAGAGATACACGTCTTTGGCAAACTTGGTGCTCTGCAGACGGACAAAAAGCCCGTCATCTCTGGCCAAAACGTCGGCCCGAATCTCAGGCCAAGGAAGGCCCACCCTTTTGAGCGGCGAGAAATGATAAATGTTTGAGCCGATCGGGCTCTCGCCTTGCTTCAATTCGCAGAAGACGTAGACCTCCTCCGGCGGCAGGCCACTTCTCAGCTCCTCGAGGGGTTTGCTGACAACCAGCCGGCTCGTCCGCGGGTCGATCCGCAGCGCGGTCTTCCCCTCCTCAACCACGGTCCCGTCGTACCTGGCGACTCCCAGATGAAGCTCGGCGTCGAGCGTCTGGTCCAAGTCCGAAACGACATAAACCCGGAGGTCCTTCCCGTCGTCAATGGGCACGACTAGCACCGGACTGAAAAACCTCTTGGCATAATAGTGAAGGGCTTTCCAGTTGCCAAAATAGTCAGTGCCGGACCAGGAGGCCACCGGCCAGCAGTCGTTGACCTGCCAATAGAGGGCACCCATTGTCCGCGGCATCTGGCTCCGGAAATGCTCGACGGCCGTTTTCATGCCCTCGGCCTGCAGGACCTGACTCACCCAGAGCAGCGACTCAAAGTCCTTGGGGAGACGGTAATGGTCGAGAAGGTAAAGAAGGATGAGCCGGTTGCCTTCAGGATGCTTCTGGTGCTGCTCCATGACCGGGGAGGCGATGTTTCGATCCTGGGGCAGCGTGAACTTCTCAACCGTTTCAAGAAGCGGGAAAGACTGGAACCCGAATTCGCTGAAAAAGCGGTGGAACTTCTTCCGGTATTCCGGGAACGGCTCCCGGCCGTGCCAGATCCCCCAGTAATGCATATCTCCCGAGCGGTCTGAGCGGGGCTCGCCGACCTTCTCCGAGTGGGGAGAGCTCGGCCAATAGGCCCGGCCGGGGTCAAGCCGCTCAACCGTCCGAGGCAGCATCTGATGGAAAATTTTTTCGTAATCGTCCCAGACAGTGGCCGGAAGCTGCTCTTTCCAGCCCCAGTGGAACCAGCCCTCCTCGCATTCGTTATTACCGCACCAAAGAGCCAGGGACGGCCGGTGGCGGAGCTCGCGGACCACATCGTCGGCTTCGGCCTCGACATTCTCCAGGAAGGCCGCGTCTCCCGGGAACATGGCGCAAGCGAACATGAAGTCCTGCCAGACGACAAGCCCGAGCTCGTCACAGAGGTCGTAGAAGTCGGGCGACTCATAGATCCCACCGCCCCAGACACGAAGCATGTTCATGTTGGCGGCGACGCAATCCCGGAGGAGCGATTCGTATTTCTCCCGGGTGACGCGCGGTGGGAAAGAGTCGGCCGGAATCCAGTTGCCCCCCTTGGCGAAGAAGGGCACGCCGTTGACGACGAACCGGAAGCTTCTCCCCCACTCGTCCTCCCTCTGTTCCAGAGTGAGGGTCCGGAACCCAATCCTTTTTTCTACTGTGTCGAGAAGCCTTCCTTTTCGATAAAGGTCGATCCGGATCTTGGTCAAGTTTTGTGGGCCCATCCCCGCCGGCCACCACAGGTCAGGGTTGATGATGCTGAAGGATTTTTCATTAAAATTGGAGCCGGGCTTGAGGCGGACCGACTCGCTGTGAGAAAAGGGCTTTCGTCCCAGGATGCTGGCCTTGACCGCGACTTCCAGACCCCGGTCGGCGATGACCTCTGCCTTGGTCTTCAATAAGAATCGGTTTCTCTCCATGAACTCCTGGGTAATCTCCAGGTCTCCCAGGCGCGCACCTTCCCAGGCTTCGATGGCGAGCGGACGCCAGATGCCGGAAGTCACGAGGCGCGGACCCCAGTCCCAGCCGAAGTGGTAGGGCGCTTTGCGAACGTGAGGAGAACCTCCAGGGAGCTTGTAAGGGAGATTCGCCTCAAAAGCTTGAGCCCGGCGGACCGGTGAATCAAAGCGGATAAGGAGCTCATTCTGACCGGGATGAAGAAACGGTTTGATGTCGAACCTCCACTTTCGGAACATGTTGTCGGCTGCGCCGACTTTTTGCCCGTTTAGAAAGATCGTGGCGAACGTATCCAAGCCCAGGGCGACGAGCTCGATGTGAGCTTTGTTCGTGAGAGTCACAGGGACGCGGAGCTCCTTGCGGTATTCCCAGTCTTCCTTTTCGACCCATTGCACTCGAAGCTCGTTGTCCCGGTAGAACGGGTCCGGTATAAGGCCGACCGCCATGAGGTCCAGATGAACGCAGCCGGGCACGCGGGCCGGATGCCAGGTCTCCTGGCCGAGTTGACGAAACTCCCAATCGCCGTCCAAGGGGAGCTTAATCAGAGCGGCGGTCTGGCCCCGCATTTGCGCTGGAGTGATCAGAATGCCCGCCAATGTCAGGGCGACCAATGCCCTCTGGGACCACAGGCAGATTTTGTTCGTTTGCCGGATTGGCAGGGCCATGAGTTCCTCCAAGTCCTATTCTATGGCTGAGCGATTAGAATAATCAAAAAGGGGCCAAATGTCATCTGGTTCCGACGCCACTCTGCCCGAACACGCATTCAGGACAAAAGGCTCGCCGCCGCCTCCATCAGTAGGAAGAACGCCTGCCCCTCGGTTGCCGTCCCTGCGGACTCGAAATCCGGCGACCCGCATACACCCTGAACAAGCCCCAGGTCATCGACTTTTTTCCGCACAGCCTCCCTCATCCGCCGGGCCGGCCCGAGGTACTCTTTGCTCAGCCAGCCTCCCCGGACGCCGCAGAATATTGAATAAGACAGCATTTGCGCAAGGTTTGTCTCCACGAAAGTCTCGGGATCGTCAACGACGTTATGGAACAGTCCGTCCTCGCGCTGATGGGCCAGGCAGCCAGCGACGACATCCTCGATATAGCCGGCCAACCGAACCCTCTCTATAGACATCTTCTCCGGCAGCGACCGCAGGACCCGAGCCATCCCCGCAGCCGCCCAGCCATTCCCCACGCCCCAGCAGTCCTTCCGGAAAAAATCGGCCGTGGTATCGTCCCAGATATGGGAGAAGAGTCTTTTTTTCTTGTCCCAAAGAAGCTGCCGCATCCCTTCGATCTGCTTAACGGCTTCCTGAGGCTCCCCAGCAGCGGCCAGAAAAGGGGGCGCCATGTACATCGAATCGACCCAGACCTGTTGTTTGTTGGCGATGTGGTAAAGAGTGCCATCGGGTCGCCGCGGAGCCCGCTTGAGAAGGTACTCGAGCATCCGCTCCGCGGCCCGGGTCAACCGCTGGTCTCCCGTCGCCCGGGCGGCGTAAAGGAGGGGCTCCCCGTTGGCCGCCGGGTCGGTGACTCCGTCCCAGCAGCTGATGATGCCCAGCCGCCCATCATCAATCTGTCGGACGACCGCCTCCCCCGATTTCGAGAAGCGCCTGGGCTGCCACCCCCTGCTCCCACGCATCCCTTTGCATCGTCAGCATGGCCCATTTTACTTTTTCAAGAAGAGGGTCGGGTCTCTGCCCTGAAGGGATGCGGCCCTGCCCGAGGATTTGGCGCGCCCATAGCGAGGCGGCTGCGGCCGCCCCGCCGCTCGCTGTCTTTTTCAGAAACCTCCGTCGTTCCATCTGTGTCCTCCCTTTTCTGGTTCGCCTGTCTTGAGGAATTCGTCAATCCTGACAAACCGGTAACCCTTGCCCTTGAGCGCGTTCAGCAGCGGACCCAGCCAGAGGTAGAACTTATCCTTTCGGTCGGGATGGGTCCCGATGTGGACGAGAAGAATGAATCCGTTAAGGCCGTGGATGTCCGGTTTCTCATAATCGATGATGCTCTGATAGATCTCCTCCGACGACCGGTAATTGGCCATGTCCGGCGTCGTGTAGTCGGCGTTGGCCAGCGTTCCCGGAGTGAAATTGAAAAGCCCAAGCCCCAGCTCTTTAGCCCAGGTGACGATCACGGAGTTGAACCATTCATAAGGCGGGATGAAGTATGAAGCCTCGCTTCTGGACACACCGAAGGCCGCCATAGCTTCGAAGTTTCGCAGGATATCGGATGTGAATTCTTCTTTTGTAACCAGGAGCTCGTTTCGGTCCTCCCATCGGCAATATAACAAATGCTTGTCGGAATGGGGCCCCAGGTAATGGCCATCCTCGCGCAATGACCGGATGAGTGGTGCGTTGACCATATTCCGGTAGAAATCCCCGGTGAAGAAAAACCCGGCCCGCACGCCGTTTTCCCTGAGGACATTCCGGATATGATTTCCGCCGTCTGCAAACTCGTGCCCGGTAAAGACCAGAGCGATTTCCCTCTGAGTCACATCGCCGCGGATGATCGCTCCCTGGTCGTAAACGAATCGGCTGTTTTTTATAGTTTGCGCGGACACCGGTGGAGCCGCTAGGCCGAGGAGCCACATGGTGAACAGCCCGCAGTAACCCAAATACAACTTCATTGGGCGAATACACCCTATTGTTACGCTTCTCGGCAAAAATTCGCAAATTCCGATATAATTAAGACCGCCGGAAGACGGCAACGGATGCGAGGATAGGTCCATGGAAGTCATCATCAAGAAAAACTACAACGAGGTTTGCACCGAGGCGGCCGAAATCATCCGGGACGCCTGGAAGCGGAAAAACGCCCTGGTTTTGGGCTTCGCCACCGGCAAGACGCCCCTCGGGCTCTATGAAAAGCTCATCGATCTTTACGCTCGAGGAGAAATCGACTTCTCTTCGATCGTCGCCTTCAACCTCGACGAATACCTTGGCCTGGAGGAATCCCATCCTCAGAGTTTCGCCCACTATATGGACCATTATCTTTTTCGGCATATCAACATCAAGAGAGAGAATATCTTTCGCTTAAGCGGGCAGCCGGCCGATATCGACGAACATTGCCGGTCGTATGAGCGGAAAATCCGTGAGTTTGGAGGAATTGATATCCAGATCCTCGGGATCGGAAGGAATGGTCACATCGCTTACAACGAACCGGGATCATCGCTCGCTTCCCGGACGCGATTGAAGGTCTTGACACCTGAGACCGTCGAGGCCAACCGGGCCCTTTTTCCGGATGAGAACAACGTGCCCCGGTTCTGCCTGACTATGGGGATCGGAACGATCCTCGAGACAAAAATGGCGCTTCTTCTGGCCTCAGGAGAAGAAAAAGCCGCGATCATCGCCCAGGCCATCGAGGGACCGGTCCGCGCCGCCGTGCCGGCCTCGGCTCTCCAGCTTCACCCTCAAGCCAACTTCATCATCGACGAAGCGGCGGCCACAAAATTGCTGAACCGGGACTATTATCTCTGGGCCTACGAGAATAAGCGCAGAGTTATCGCTCGCTCGAAGACGCCATCCTAACGAGCGGAACGTCGGGGACTACTTGATCAGGTAAAACTTTGTCTGTCTCCCGTCGATGAACCGGCAGCCGTCTTCCGTGAACAGGGCATCCTCCTCATAGCCGATCCAGACATCCTGATTATCCCATTCGGGAACGGCGGTGGTGCTGCTGAATTCAATGGAGTATGCCGTGTTCAAGAAGAGCGGGTATTTGCCTCTTTCCTCATTTCCCTCCGGAGCTGATTCCGGTGGCCGGGCGTCGGCGACACAGCCCGCGGCGTGGCCGTGGAATCCGACGGGATGCGAATAAATTAGGGGCCGCAGTCCTTCGGCCGCGGCTTTTTTCATGGCCACGCTGGCGATCTCCGTCCCGGTCCGGCCTTGAACGAACTCACCCATAAGAATATCGGCCAGGCGATTGGCCCGGCGGAGGGCTTCCTTCAATCCTTCGGGGGCATCCGTTTCGCCGACGCGGCAGACATAGGCGTGGAGCTGCATGTCGGTACACAATCCCAAGTAAGTGATCCCGATATCACAGTGGAGGAGGTCGCCGCGGCGGATGACACTTTTCTCCCCATACTTGGCCGCGTCCTTCTTGCTGCGCTGGATGGAAATTGACGGGTGGAACCAGGTCTCGAGCCCGAGGTCGCTGTACCGCTGCCGGATCCACCAGACCACGTCATCGGTCGTCGTGACATCAGGAGTGATGACCGTGTTCGAAAAGAACTCCCGGATAATGTCATGAGAGACTCCGCAGACGTGGCGGTAGACGCTCATCTCTTGGGGACTTCGCGTCTCCAGCCAGCCGATACAGAGGTTTTCTGCAGAAACAAGACGGGAGGAGAACTCAGGCCCGAGCGCTTTTTCCAACTGGGACTTAAGCGAAGCGCTCAGACCGTCGCCGAAGGCCCAGTGTTCGGATGTATTGATCCCAATTTTTTTTGGGTTTCGCGCCTTGATCACTTCAGCCAGGCTTTCGAACTGCTTCTTTTTCTTATCCACCCAGGTTCCTTTATACCACCCCTCCATACCGTAATAGCTCCCCGAGAGCCTCTCAACTCCCTT
>Ga0172364_10004433_pt1 | contig 11169 bp, 12 predicted proteins | sample LakKivSesite10cm_FD_114545 | JGI IMG/M metagenome (GOLD analysis project Ga0172364, IMG submission 114545) | Sediment microbial communities from Lake Kivu, Rwanda - Sediment site 10cm | ecosystem: Environmental > Aquatic > Freshwater > Lake > Sediment | place: Rwanda: Western Province, Lake... | reverse complement strand
TCATCGTCCCAACCGACGAGTAAAACGGCATGCCCTCATTCCGGCTTCTCGCCTTCGGCGACTGCATGTTCGTAAATTCCACTGGCGTAGGCATAGAAGTCGGTATAGACATTAAAACCGGCTGATACCGGATGGCGATAAACTGCGGCTTTGATATTATCAATATTGTCTTCATCAAGAGTAATATATCCCCAGCCGGGAATTGTAATCGCTTCGGATTCCCAATTAGCACAGGTATATGAGCAGGGTATGTCACTTCGTGCCTGATATGGCAGGCAGCTTTCGGTGGGAGCGCCGGTTTCTGCGAAGAAATTGAGCGCCGAGGAAAGATAGCCGCCATCGCAATCCCCGGCATCGCTGCAGGAGACCAGGAATTGTTCGGACAGGTCTAAATTACTGGTATCGTCGTTAGATATTTTCCACCAGGATTCAACCTGGGCGGTTGATGCAAAAGACCAGCAGCTGCCGCAATCTCCTTGATCCTTGACGGATGTGACCCAATTGCCATTGTTGTCGGTCCAGGAAAAGTGGGACGGCATTTCTGCTGGCTTAGCCAGGGTGATAAACTTCTCGGCAGCATCAGCCGGTGGAATTAAAATTGTACCGCAAAGGCGGGCTCTGTCTTTGGGTGACAGGCGGGTTACCCAGTTTTCAGCCGCTTTCCATTTCAAACCTTTTTTCTGAATGGTTTGATTAATCTCGTCAATCCAGCTGGTCTCGGCAAGGACTGGCTGAATCAGAGCCAAAAACAGGGAACTGTAAAGCCAAAAGTTTTTTCTCATGTTAATTTCCTTATCAAGTTAAAAGCTAATCTAATTACCTGTCGAATATTCTTATAATTGTTAAATTTGTCAATAATAAAAACCGGGCAAGTTTTGATTTTTCGATTATTTTTGGTTTTACATCCTGACAATATTGCCCGGGATTGTAAGATTTATAATAGGTGATAAGATTATAGAAATGACTTTGCCAATTATTCAATTGCTGTCTTGCCGCGATGGATGGAATCCCCGTATATTGAATACGTGGAATGTTGTCCTAATTGTCAAGTTTAAAAAATTGTTAGCGTTCATCGTTAATTCATATTCGTCTTATTTCCGCTTGGTAATTTCGACATACAGTGCGATTATATTAATTCTTAATCCAGATTTTTCAATAGTCCCGTAAAACGCGATGCCCTCTGCGCCACCAACCTGTAACTAATTTTTTAATTATCAGTTAGGAGTAAGGTAATTTTTAAACATACAGTATCTAATAAATACATGGCTTGTCGGGATTAAAATTGATAGTAAAACATTGCAGGACGACATTTTACGTATCGGCACGAAGTGGGCATATTTTGTTTTTATGAATAATGCAGGTTAAACAAAGCTCTTCCTTAACTCCTGCAGAGTTCCGATCAGCTCACCGAATTCCTTCGACTTATCGTAAAAGAAATCCGCTCCGAGTTCAAAACAACGTCTAGAATACTCCCGAAGGGGATAATTGGTAAACATAATCACGATTGGAACCAATTTCTCTTCTTTTATAATTTTTAAAGTATCGATTCCACTCTTATCCGGTAATATGACATCCAGTACAATTACATCCGGCTGTAATTCTTTTACAGTCTTAAGGGTGTTAGCAGAGTCTCGAGCAATGCCAACAATTTGAATACCACCTATTTTTTGCAGCATTTGGGGAATCTTTTCTAAGATGATTTCCGAATCGTCAGTAATGAAGACTTTCAGGTTTCTGGGTTTCAAATTCAATCCTTTTCTAATATATTATGGGGATTATAGATTAATATTGATGTAGTTGAACGCTGATATTTCTTATAGCCAAGCGTTGATTTTTATGTCAACAAATATGTAAAAAGGATTCTGGCTGTTTTTGATCTTTCAATTTTTTACATACAATGAGGGAATCATCAATCCCTTTTATGTTATGTTGGCAGGTAATTTAGTATACTGGTTTTGATAGCTGGAGAAAGATACGGACAGAGATCATGTTCTGCCCCGATGAAAATAAGTCCAGTCTCATCCTCCTGGAGAGTGGTTTCAATCCTTTGGGCAATAAAAGCATCCCGCTTTTTCAATAGGTTCTTGTCATAATCGGTAGCAATCTCATGATTATCTCGCAATCGGGAATATTGGGCTAATAAATAAGTCGAATTTTCCGTTCCCGTAATTTGAGCGCCTTTTTTAATCAAACGATTTATTAGCGAGTAGTTGCGGCTTCCCTGCGTGGTCATCTCTTTAACCATAACATCAATATTCATTTCCACAGAAAGGCTGTCCTGGTAAATCCGGAGTTTCTGATAATCAAGATTCATTTTTATTATAGTTGTTTCGATAATATCCCAAAGATGTTGGATGGCTGTCCATTTTCTTTTCCAGGCTGCTAGACCATTTTTTTTAATAAAATATTTTCTATAAATGGGGCCATAACTTCCCAGTTCAATATCGGTGTGAATTATAGGAAAGATAAAGAGATATCTCATTAACCAAGAACTTCTTTCAATGAAGCGAGGAAATGTTTTTTCTTTATAGCGAATTTCTGCAGATCTTTTTCTTTTTTATTGACGAATTCGCTGATGGCTTTAAGCGCAGCTCCCCGAACTATTGATTCCAGGTCGGCACCAACTAACCCTTCGGTTTCGGCAATCAACCAATCAATAGAAAAGTCGGGAGAGACTGGTTTTTTTCCTAAATAAATGCTCAGGATTGCTTTTCTAGCCAGGGCGTCAGGCACCGGTAATTCGAGATGTACTTCTAATCTTCCGGAGCGCAGTAATGCCGGATCTATCATATCGAGCCGGTTGGTGGCTGCGAGAATAGTCACGCCTCTAAGTTCTTCGATGCCGTCAATTTCGGTAAGCAATTGACTCAAGACCCGATCCATAACACCAGAGTCTCCTCTAGATGCAGATCGAATGGGAGCTAGCGCTTCCACTTCATCCAGGAAGATGATACTTGGTGCAGATTGCCGCGCTTTTCTGAAGATCTCGCGAACTCCCTGTTCAGCTTCACCGACCCACTTGGATAATAACTCCGGCCCCTTAACAGAAATGAAATTGGCTTCGCTTTCGGTAGCTACAGCTTTGGCAAGAAGGGTTTTTCCGGTGCCTGGATTTCCATGGAGCAAAATACCTTTGGGCGGCGCTGTATCCGCTTTTTTAAACAGTTCGGGATATTTTAGGGGATACTCGATGAATTCTACGAGATGCTGTTTGATTTCATCCAATCCGCCCACATCGGCCCATTTTACGTTGGGAATTTCCATAGCAATTTCGCGAATGGCGCTGGGTTCTACTTCATTGAGCGCTTCCTGGAAATTTTGTTGAGTTACCTTCAAACTGCTTAGTTCATCATACGGTATATAGTCTGTACTAAAATCTATCTTTGGGAAAAAGCTCCGCAAACAGCTCATGGCCGCTTCCCGGCAAACAGCTTCCAGATCAGCACCGACAAATCCATGCGTGATGCAAGCCAGACGGTTGAGATCGACATCTTGAGCGAGGGGCATACCCCTGGTATGAATTTCCAGGATTTCTTTCCGACCATTTACATCAGGAATTCCGATACTAATTTCCCGGTCAAATCTTCCGGGTCTTCTGAGCGCCGGATCAAGAACATTGGGAATATTTGTAGCCCCAATTACCAGAACCTGTCCTCGGGATTTCAGGCCATCCATTAAAGCCAGCAGTTGTGCGACCACGCGTTTTTCTACGTCTCCAATGACTTTTTCGCGTTTGGTAGCAATAGCATCTATTTCATCTAGAAAAATGATACTGGGGGCATGCTTCTCCGCATCCTGGAAGATATTGCGTAAATTGGCTTCGCTCTCCCCGTAAAATTTATGGATTATTTCCGGTCCATTGACCGACAGAAAGTAGGCATCAGTTTCATGTACGACAGCCCTGGCTATCAAGGTTTTTCCCGTTCCCGGCGGACCAAGCAGTAAAACTCCTTTCGGCGGTTCGATCCCAAGTCTTTTAAAAATAGAGGGGTATTTGAGAGGAAGTTCGATCATTTCCCGAACACGTTGAATCTCTCTATGTAATCCGCCAATGTCTTCATAGGATATACGTCCCTTAATCGCTTCAGTTGCTCTTTCTTCGGCAATTTCTATCTCAGTCTGGGAGTTAATCACAACGGGACCATCGGGAAAAGTCCTTGAGACGAGGAATTCCTGGGACGTAGTTCCGAAAAGAAGAGCCCGAACTTTATCACCAGTCATTAAGGGAAGACCTTCCATTATTTTTCCAAGATAGGTATTACCGGCTCTTCCGGTAAGCGACATGGTCAAGGGAGTCAATAGAACCTTTTTTGCCGGACGTACTTCAACCAAGGAAATCGTGACTTTTTCATCCAGTCCAACACCGGCATTATGCCGGATTAAACCATCAACTTGAATAATCTCCTTGCCACGCATATCCGGATAAGTAGGCATGGCTTTAGCAACGGTAATTCGTTTACCCTCAATTTTCAGTGCCGCTCCAATCTGAGCCTGAATATCCTTTAAAATTTCAGGATCCAGCCGGGCAATTCCCCGCCCGACATCCTTTGTTAGAGATTCGGTAACACGTAAGATTATTGGTTTATCCATAAGCGTTGAACTAATTGAATTTATTTCTTATTACATTAATTTAATAACACCCTTTCAATTTCCTTCTGAGTGGATCACCTCCTTAATAGATTTTAGGAGGTCAGTTACGACGTAAGGTTTCTGCAAAAATCGCAATTTTCTCTTTTTAATTTCAGACCATTGCGATTCACGATCCGAGTAACCGCTGCTCAGCAATACTCGCAGGTCAGGTTTACGCGAAAGTATGTAATCGATTAGTTGAAGACCAGTTTTGTCGGGAAGGACAACATCGCTAAAAACCAGATCAAAATTGCCACCTTCATTTTCAAAGAAAAACTCGGCTTCTTTTCCATTTGCAGCTTCAAATATGATGTATCCGTATTCACGAAGCACAGTTGAGGCAAATTGACGAACATCTTCTTCATCCTCAACCAGCAGAATACGTTCGCCCTTACCCCGCAGAGTCTCTATCGAAACAGCCTTTTTAATTTCTTCTCCGGATTCAGTTAAAATAGCAGGCAAATAGAATTTGAAAGCCGAACCTCTCCCGGGTTCGCTGTATACATTGATCCATCCTTTGTGCTGTTTAATAATGCCATAGACAACTGACAGACCAAGACCGGTCCCTTCTCCGGATTTTTTAGTAGTAAAGAACGGCTCAAAGATATGATTGAGGATTTCTTTATCAATACCTACTCCGGTGTCTTCCACTATAATTTGCACAAATTTTCCAGGCACTGATTCCGGAATGGTTTTACATACAACTTTGTTAAGAGCAACGTTTTGGGTCTGAATAGTAATTCTGCCGCCCTCAGGCAGAGCATCGCGTGCATTAACTACAAGGTTCATTATTGTTTGTTCGATCTGACCCCGATCAGCTTTTACCTGGTAAAGTCCAGTTCCAAGTATAACTTCAAGTTTTATATTTTCACCAATAAGACGCCTGAGCATTTTCTCAACATCAGAAACGACAGCGTTCAAATCCAGAGCCTTCGGTTTAAGAGTCTGCTTGCGGCCAAATATCAACAGTTGTCGGATCAATGAGGTTGCCTGTTCTCCAGCTTTGTAGATTTTCTCAATACCTTGCCGAATAGGAATATCCTTATCAATTCTACCCAATAAAAGCTGGCTATAACCTGAAATAATTGTTAACAGATTATTAAAATCATGTGCAATTCCGCTGGCTAATTCTCCAATTGCCTCCATCTTCTGTGATTGAAGAAGTTGATCTTGTAAATTTTCTTTTTCTTTTTCGGACCGTTTAAGCCCAGTGATATCGCGCAATACTCCCATGACGCCTGAAAACTCCCCACTCTTGTCCCGCAGAATAGAAGCCGAAAGAAAAGTGGGAAATAGCTCGCCATTCTTACGTTTGTTCATTATTTCTGCAGAGAATCGCCCCGTTCTTCGAGTGATAGTATGAGTCTTCAAACCCTCTGCAGGATCGGCATAGAGAATGTCAACATGCTTACCTGGTACTTCCGCTTTACGGTAACCAAATATTGCCTGAGCCGCTTTATTAAACTCAACGATTTTGCGTTCCTTATCCACTGATATGATCATATCCAATGAACTGTCAATAAGGTTTTTAGCATATTCATGAGCTGATTTTAACTCTTCGACCATCTGCTTGTGCTCAGTAATATCGATCCAATTGCCAATTATCTCAAAGGGTTGGCCATCCTTGTCATGTACAAGTTTCATTTCATCCCGTATCCAGATATATGAATTATCCTTGCATTGGAAGCGATATTCGTACGCATAGCGCTCTTGTTCAAATACACATGGAAACTCACTCAAGATACGTTTAATATCTTCAGGATGGATATGATTGGTCCAGAAACTCGATTCATTGACAAATTGATGGGGTTCATAACCGGTTAGCTGGGTTATACTCTCGCTGACGAAGGTGGCACCAAATTCGTCCGAAGCCTTTGAGGTATAAAAAACCGCTGGAGTAGCGCAAAGCAGGTATTTCAGTCTTTGATTGGCTAAAAGGCTCTGCTTCTTGGTCTTGGCCAACCGGGTCTCAAGCTCCTCGTATATCGGTTTTCGCTTACCCATAATCTAGCTCTCTTTCATTTCCATGCTCATTAAAAAAGCTCTCAGGGAGCCGGGTCAAATTCACCAGGGTAGATACGGTATGAGTAAATATTATCTACTTCCGAAAATCGAATCTCTCCTTGTGGTAAACCTCTTCCCGAAGCTGCTTGAAATCAAGATTATTTCAGCCAAACTCTTTTACCTACTATCAAATAATTCTTTAAGAACCAGTCAACTGCATTAATATTCTGGCCTTTTCATAGACAGCGGTCTGATTATTTCTTCTTAAAGCGAACCTCGAAGATGCCGTTTCTATGAGTACGTGAAAGGGCTTCTGGCTCTACTTCTGAAGGAAGCAGAAGCTCCTTGTGATATTTTCTTTTTGCCCCTTCAGCAGATAGGATAAGAATATCACCATCTACTTCCAGTTTCACATCTTGCTCCTCTATCCCAGGCATCTCTGCTAGAATTTGGATCTCATCTTCTTCTTCAAAAATATCCACTAAAGGTTCACGAGATTCTTCCACCACAGGACCTTTCGGAGTAGCCTTGACATTCCCAAAGTGTTCGACCGTAGGTTTTCCGCCCAATCCCATTTTTACCGAGAATCCATAAACCCCCTTAATATCTTTAAGTGGTCCTTTCCCCCGAAATTCTTTAGTCCTTTCAATAAATTCCTCACCTTTTTCTGTCATGTTACTGATGAGATCAATGAAATTCCCAATCCCTTTAAAAAGATTTCCAAAGCCTAAATCAATATTAATTGAATCTCTATCTTTTTTACTTTTTCCCTCTTTCATACCCTATCTCCTTTTAAATAAAATCTTAATTTATAGGATTATTTATCTCATCGCAACTCATCTTAGCTATTTTCGGATTGGGTACTCTTTTCAAGATTTTCGATGCGTTCCAACAGATTTTTATTTTGTTCTTCTAACTCTGTCTCCCTTGCCTTGCTCGATAGATAAGAATCATACTGCCACCAATCAATACCTATTTCCTTGGCTTTATCAACCGAGCAGATCAGCAGTCTTATCTTGATCGTGAGGAGTTCGACATCGGCTAGTTTTATCAGGATATCACCGGCAATGATAATTCCTTTGTCAAGCACTCTTTCCAGAATATCTGCCAAGTTAGTAGCCTGTATTCCATGCGTAATTGGTTGATTCATATCAGTGCCCCTGAGAATTTACTTGGTGATCTTCCGCAACCCAATTCTAGTCTTTCTCAGTAATTACATCAGATTGCCCAGCGGCCCTAATTCCAGATTCAGATCATCATCCTGAAGTCCAAATACAAGTTTGAGTTCTTCGACTTTTTTATCCAGGGCCAAAAAAGTCAATCCTAATTTTTGGATTTCTACTTCAGTAAAACTTTTCCGCTGAATTCTGCGCATTACCTCCCTTTCCATTAATCTTTTAATCAATACCACGAGGGTCAAAACCAGTTTGGCCAGACCTTGTTCGGTCTCTTTTGGACTACCTGCTTTAATGAGCGTAGAGATCGTATTTTCTGATTTTTCAATCTCTCTTTCCAATCTTTGCATATATTTTAATTCTTCAATAGTTGGTTGACGATATGGATCAGTAAATGAGCCGCCTCTGAGTTCTTCCGCTTTGGAGATTGATGTTACCATTAGCCTTAAACCAATGTAAATAAGATCAATATCAGCCATCCGCACAGCCAGGTCTCCCGCAACTACGGCGCCTTTCTCGATAACTTTATCCAGAGCATCAAGCAGCGTTACCTCTTTATTATGTAAGTACTGATTCATTGGATTCTATAGCTGTGCAAAATTATAAGGCGGCCAAGGCCCACTATATTCCAATCGAAAACCTTTGGGTCCAATTTCTGCACTCAAGCGGTTAATTTCTGACTTGAAAATTTCGATATTTCTTTCCTGAACCAGATAAAATGCGTTTAAAACCATAGGCTCCAATTTTCCGGTAAACTCTTTTTCCAAGATTTTACCTTTCAAACTAGTTTCCGAATGATATTCGAGATCCAGGAATATGTCCTGCATATAGGTTTCAATTGAATTTTTTACCTCAGCATCAATGGTCTCTTTAATCTGTTTCTCGAAAAAGTAAGCTCTACCCTTTGACATGGTAAGCAGTTCCTTTTTCTTGGCTTTCAAAACCTCGTTTCTAATCTGAACTTCATCCTCCAGGGCCTTGCTATTTTCTAAATAGACTTTGACACCCCATTCTTGTTTTCCCTGAAGGTTTCTCAAAGTGTTTTCAAGTTTTAAATAGCTCTTTTTAAAGATTTGTTGAATACTTGCAAGACTGGTAAAAAGAGTACCAAAACACATTGGAATTACTGCTATGATTTTGCCATTGCAATGCATAGCTGCTTCTATTACCGCTTCATGGATAAGGGCTTTATCCTTGATCCAATGTATATCTGTCTGGGCTCTTTGCTTTATTTCCTCTGAGTCAAATTCTTCAAGTTGTACCGCACTGACTACTGCTTCCAAATTTTGATAAGGGAGAGTAAAAACATCTCCCTGGCCATCTATTCCTTTCATAAAGAACTTTGAATCGGTTTTCCCTCTGATACAGTACAGATAAAGAGCCTTTTTACCTTTCACTCACTTTCCTCCAGATCCTCTGATTTTGATAACCTATCCAGAAGTTCCGTTTCCTTTTTTTTATATTCCTCTTCAGATATTTCGCCCGCCTCGACCTTCTTGGAAATATCCAGCAGCTCCCTTCTGATTGCATCGGGACTATAGTATTCCTGGTCAACAGCTTCACTGACTTTCCGGGCGATCCATACCAAAAATTTTAGCACAGTAATGCGCCTATCTCCTTAAAATTTCAAGTGAATATCTACAAAACTCGCTGGCGGAGTCGGGCCGATATATTTAAATTGAACTTTCCCTTTACGTCTCTCTGCCGCTTCTTTAACAATTTGGTCCAGCAGGGATTCGGCTTGGTTATTTATTAATACCGATAAATTTAAAAACATCAGCTCGCTAAAAATCTTGGCCTTCCTGTGTTGCACGGCTACAGCTGATATCTCATTAGCTATGGCTTCTGCCTCTTTTTCACTTTCTGCAATGAGGGCACGTTCAACCATCTGACCCAGTTCAATGCTCTTATAATATTTGGTTTGTCCTTCTAATTTTTTTATAGAGTCTCTAAAAGATCGAATATCCGGATAGCTGTTAGTGATATATTCATAGACATACTCTTTCAACCAGAAAGCCTTTACGTTTAGTTCCCGTTTTCCCTGGAAGTATTGCAGTTTTGATCGAATAATGGATAAACTCGAGTTCAAACCATTCAATAAAACGCCCTTGGATTGTGCTACAACTCCAAATCTCATTGGTAGGATGGTATATTGATCCATTAGAGATTCTAACAGTTTTTGATGGGCCATTAGATTATCGCGCGTTGGTTGGATGGTTTTTCCATTTACCATACTATAAAGTATACCTATCCCATGATAAGGAATATTATGAACCGAATCGCTTCTTCCAACGGCTCTGGCGGGTATTTCAAGCACTTGATTACAATCTGTAAATCCATATAGATAATAACCGGTACTCGTAGCCAAAATTTTACCTCATTTCATAGTTGATTGCTGGCTTTCAAATATTCTTATCAAAGGATAAATACAACTGACCTCAACAATTGCCCCACACGAAAAAACTCTTATTATTGAAGCATGAAAAATACCCATTTGTTACCTTCCATTTTCAGTATCTTAATTTCATTGTTCTCAATTTGAACTTCTCTTCAGGGTTGGCATCCGAAATAGCAGGGTCAGCGACTTTTACCTGACCTCGGGGCTGGTCTACTTGTTCAATCTCCTCGATTTGCTTTTGAAGCTCACCAAGCCTATCTAGGTTCTTTTCCAGTTTGCATCTGAGCGTCGCGTTCTCGGTGATTAGTTTTCCCTTTTGTTTTCCAAGCCTGAATAAATCAAGATATTTCGAGCGATGACTCTGAGGAATTGAATGTAAGTTAAGCTCGATCGCCGTTTTGACTGATTTAAACACTTTTAACCTCTTTGTCTATTGGTATTTTTTCATTTCGGGATGGTTTAGTCTGGGAACAGTACTTATCAATAAATCCTTCCACTATATTGCCGATCCGACTGTCTCCTCTTTTAGGTCCATACCGCATCGTTTGCGAGGTTAAAATATCCAGACAAATTTGACGAAATATCGGATTGGAGGCCTCCGGATGGATTTTCTGTAGACTAGTGGTTTTAGCGATCATTATACTCGTTCTGACTGTGGGAGCGAACTCACATATATCACTGGTACGAAGTGACCGGACAATTGAGACAATTTTTTTAGCCTCTTTTTTAGAAAGACCCGCATTAGAAGCTGTTATACAGATCTCTGTTTCCTCATCAAAGTCATTGAGATCGATTGTAATCATGCGATCTCTCAGAGCATCCTGGGTTTCATGAGTACCCGCATACTCTTCCGGATTGCTTGTGAAAATAGCCCTAAAATTTGGATGAACTTTAAGATAATGATTACCTCCGCGGGCGGCAGGCAGATCCAGAATATTTTCCTGTAAAATGGAAAGAAGAATA
>Ga0172364_10004432_pt1 | contig 11170 bp, 12 predicted proteins | sample LakKivSesite10cm_FD_114545 | JGI IMG/M metagenome (GOLD analysis project Ga0172364, IMG submission 114545) | Sediment microbial communities from Lake Kivu, Rwanda - Sediment site 10cm | ecosystem: Environmental > Aquatic > Freshwater > Lake > Sediment | place: Rwanda: Western Province, Lake... | reverse complement strand
TGCATCGTAATATCCAGAGGAACTTCTAGTTTTTCCTAAATTTGTAGTGTTTGTCAGATAAACATATTCGTCACCAACTTTGCCTATACCTTTAATGTCATTCCACGCCATCTTTCCAGATGCGTCTCTATTGTCTAAAGGTTGCTTTACATAAAAATTACCAAACAAATCATTAGAAACTAACCCCTTGTTCCATCCATAATCACCTGGTATTAAAATTCCGCTAGTTGACAAAGAATTGTCTTTAAGATTTTGTTCATATTTTGTATTTTTAAGGTCTACAAAATCACCAACTTGTTGTATTTCGTCAAAGTTTTTTAAGAAATTCAAATTAAAATATTGGTTTCCATCTTTTACAAAACCTTTTTCGACAATGTTTGCTGGTAAAAAATGATAACCCTTACCATTTATCCAAAAAAGCAAACTTGTCGTTGCCCGCTCTTCTTTGTCTTTACTGTCATATCTTGTTTGAGACTCAAAAAATAGGTCTACATTGCCAAAATCAAGATCGCCAAACTTTTGGGTTTGTATAACTTGTGACATTTGTTTGCTTTCTTACAGTAACAGCCCACCTAGACCGCCCAAAATCGCGCCAGCAGTTCCATATTCTCCAGGAAGCATCCTGCCAATTTGACTACCTAAGAATGCACCCCCTAAAGCCTGCCCAAACCTATTTGTCTGCGCCTGCGGTATTACCTGGAACTGCGACGCGCCCATAGGCGTACCGTAAACAGAAGACAAGAAGCCCTGCAACTGTTGATAAGGTACTTGTTCTCCAAACTGGAATCTTGCCATCTCTTCCTGTAACGGTAGCCCCGCAATCTGCTCTCTTGCCGCACCGATCTGCCCCAACTGCTGAGAGGGCAAGAACTGCTGCGCGAAAAGTTGTGGTGCAAACAGCGACCCCTGCAATTGTGCGCCTATAGCCTGCTGTTGGAACCCGCGCTCTCTTGCATAATCCGCAGCGGCAAGTTGTGCAGCAACATCACCCATAGCCCTACTTGCGCCTTCCTGTGCTTTCCCGATTGCTCGAGACTGTGCGCCAGACCCATATCTTCCCGCAGCCGAAAACGCCGACTGTATGCCAGGAAGCGTCTGTTCCGTAAACTGCTGGGCAATTGGCCTAGTAGCACTTTGGATTACATTTTGAAGGTACGGAGACCCACCCAAAAAGGAACCAGCCGCCACATCTTGCAGTTGGCCCATTCCACTTGTGTAAGCCCGTTGAGCCGCCTCTAATGCCGGTTGACCGCCTTTGGCTAAAGCCTCTTGTTGAGACAAAGCAGCAAGGGTCTGCTCGGATGGAGAGACATAAGTTTGTCCTGGGAAGAACTGCGGGCCAGGGCCGAGGAACAACTGCTCTGCCCTTTGCAGTCCTAGACCGAGATACGGTCTTAGAGTGGGATCAATCCTAGATTCACCGCTAGCGCCACCGCGTAAAGCTGGAAGATTGCTGATGATGTCTGTCGCCATTTTCTTACCCTATCAAAATATATGCGTAGGTTTTGTTTGCCGTGTCATTGGCAAAGTGGGAAATAACCGCACTTCCGCTCGTTTGTGACTCTACATAAACATTGGAATACGGATGTGGAGCAATGTACTGCACAGTTACAAACGCAGTCGGTGTCTCAGGAATAGCAGGGGTAGTCCCAGAAGAAGACACAGCCGCAAAGTGTTCCAATGAAACACCTATGTCCGTCGGCCTATAAGCAATCTGAATATAATCCCCAGCCGTCAAGTCGATGAACACCATCGTTGCGGCAATAAGTTGGGATGGGTCTCCAGCACCTTTTCTTTGTTTTATTCCAAACTTACTATTTGACTTCGCTATGTTGCTGCCGTTCTTCTTGAACCAAATATCTAAACTCTGAACAGCATTGGTTGAGTTGACCACTTGTATAGAAAACTGGATTGCGTACTTGCCTGTATTCCTAAAGTTGATTCTGTCACCATTGCTTAGATAGACATTGCTGGACATATCTGTTGTGTCTAGCCCAAGAATGTTCTCTGTGGTGGTCGTTGTTGCCGCTTGGTCGTTGTAGTCTGAAAACTGAGCATAAGGCGCTGAGTCACTTTCCGCAGCATCCGAGAACGGGATCAGCACAATCTTGGTGTCTTCAGAAATACGCTCGTTGAACAGAGTCGTACTTGTAACATTTCCGGTATTAAGCGTAACTAGTCCGGTGTTGTTGGTTTTCCCATCCAGCACCAGATTCAAAATCTCCGCAACGTCTCTCGGATTGGCAGAACCTTGCGGGGGAAGCCTGCGGAACATTAGCGCATCCCCGCTGGTTGAATTTCTATGTCAACCGCAATGGCAGTTCCCCACGATCCAGACGGAACAACCCGTAAACGATGATACCTTCCCAAAGACCGTAAGCCAACCCTGTTCTCAGCATCGGCTTGTGATTGATTACTAAATACAGGAGTAACACTCAGGTTATTTCGAGAGGCCACTCCTACGCTTGCTAAACCGCCATCGACAACAGGTTTGGCTAGGGTAATCATTGAAAACCGTCCGTCTGTCTCTAGGTCGGAAGTCTCTATCGTCGCCTCTTTGTTTGAACCACCAAAGGAGACCAACTTGGCCCCACGGACACCGCCAAAGATCATCTTGCCGCCCAACCACAATCTTGAGTCCAGAGATACCGGAATTGAGTCTAGGTTGTTGTTTACTGTGTCTAGCGCCTCGAGCGTGAAACTCGGAGACGAGAAATCCGCAATACGGTTTACATTCGTCTCTGCGTAAGACCACCGTTTTGTAATCCAGTGATAGATAAGTAATCTGTAAGTATTGTCGTTCGATCCATAACCCCAGATTACGAGATTTCGGAACGGGTCAACCGCAGCAGACATTTCGTCTAACTTAGAATCTTCCATTGTGGCCCAGAAGTATCTGTTTACCTTCTCTGCCCCGATAGGCTCTATCTGTTGCCCGTTGTAACTGTAGAAACCATCGTCACTCAACCAGTAGGTTGTGCCTTGCCATTGGATTACCGATTGACCCTCGTAGCACCCTAGGTTTCTAGCGATATTGTCAAACTGGAACACTAAAGGTGTCCCAACATAAGACATACGTACAATGCTGCGCTCTAACAGTACTAAGCCATACTCGCCGCCGGTAATCCCGCGAATCTCGCCACCGTCTGGAATGTCCTGAAAGTCTGCTTGAGTAACCGCAGAAGATGACCATGTGGTTGGGTCATTTATCCCTGACCATTGCACTCGGTTCGGATTTGAAGCCGGCTGGTTAGCAGTTGCGACAAAATCTCGGATAACTGTTAGGTATTTGGCAGTAGGCGCAGAAGCCTCTACGTTTGCAAAACTGATTGTGGTTGTAGACAAGTCCGCGGCTTGCACTGGCTGCGCTCCGTTAGCTGCAAGCACCAGATTACCAAACTGTGTGAACTTCCAATTCTTGGTTGCGGAATAGGTCGTTCCAGATATGTCGTCTAGACTCAGGTCGCTAGAGTCCATCAGAAATAACTTAGTGCTAGAACCAGCAAAAACGCGCACAGCGCCCGCAACAGTCTTTCCTGCTACTGCGCTATTTAGATTTTCAGAAGCCGCTTCAGAGTAGTCTTCCTCTTGCGGAATAGCCCCATAACCAACCTGTTTGGGGAACACATTTTCGGCATTGGTTAAAGCCCCAATCACCCCAGGCTGGTCTGGTAGCCAGTCTGTAAAATTTACCCTATTTGTTGCCATGTGTTTTGCCCTGATTGTTCTTCTGTCCAGATATTCGCTCCTACCGCAATATCTGTCCAAACATTTGTGTCTTCGGGAACTACGTCCCACTCCTCACCATAAATATACCCATTTGCAACCAATGCCAGACCGCCAGTTATCCCAGCCAATCCCTCTTTGGTTACATTTGCTGTGACAATAATTTCGCCATTGCCAAGCACAAACGCGACTACGTTTTGCTCTAAACCAGCAAGTGCTTGTAAGAATCCCTGTCCTGTGATTGATCCTGCTGTGGTTCGGGTTCTCTCAATAACTCCCGAAAGGCTTCCTGCCGCGCTAATGATCCCGAGAACTGTTCTAGTTCTCTCTGAATCCGCGACGATCTGCCCCGCCCCCGTAATCTGGGCTTGAGCCTCTCTGGTTGCATTTGCGGACGCTTGAGCTTGACCCTGCCCATTTATAACTGCTCCTGTACTAACAATGCAGGTATCCGCAGACTCCCAAATAGGATCATCTAGACTAAACGCAAGACTATCCAGCGTTCCAAAGTTGTTTAGACCCTCTAAGTCCCACGGCCCGCAGACATCGCTCATTAGTCGAGTTCAGCAGTTAGGTTTCCAACAGGGATTTTCAGAATGTCGCCAATCTCAATCAGCTTAGATGTCGTGAGTGGGGTGTGCATAAGCAGGTTCCCGCTTGATAGCGCATCCAACAGACCGATATGCGTAATCGTTCCCCAGTTGCCCGTAGCTTGAGGGAAGGTTACATCTGCGTCAGAAGTCACCACACCGCCAGAAGCGGTAGTCACATCCAGAATCTGACGAGCGTAAGACCCTCCTGAGACCTCTGTGCCGCTGTTATCGTCTTGTGGGTCTGAGGTATACAGACCGACATAAACGGTCGTAGGAGACGTATAAGACACATTCCGCAGTACATGGTCTAGGAGCTTGTTTTCTAGATAGTTGGATAGTTCAGCCATTTTTACCTCACCGTCATGGAAATAGGAACACCGGCATATTCAGCCGCGTTGTCGGATTGACTCAAGTTTTCTAAAGCATTTGCGTACAGACTAGACCAAACCTGCGTCCGCGCATCGTTCATCAGGTAAGGCTCTGCTTCCAGCAGGGTTGCGTACAGTAGCGCATCTGGACAGACCGCCATAAAGACATTGGAAGGATTGCTGTCAGAAAGCGCTGTCGGTCGAGCGTAATACAACATCACAACCGTATACGCCGAATCTGGTACTGGAGAAAGAATAAACTCTAAACCTGCTTGCGTGTAAAACTTGGGAGTCCGCACTTCGTGTGACATTGTGTCACGCGTTAGCGCAGAGGGAGAAAGGAAAGAAAGCGGAGTCTTCGGGGTGGTGTCTAGGTAGATGTCTCGAATCCCGATAAAGTCCGCAGGGAGTCCTAAAGTCTTGTCACCGCCAACAGTTACAGTCGTAACCGTTTTGAGCATTTGCCGAATCCGCAACTGTCTTGCAAGACGGATTTCAGCCAGGGAGATAAAGTCCGGTATCTGGCTATTTAGGTCTGTTCTTCCTAGATAGTTTGCGACCGTGCTTTTCAGGTCGTTGTAGTTGCTTAGGCTCAATTACATCACCCCATGTATAAGTGTATTGCCCGACATGACCGATCTCTTGGCTCAACTCGTGATCTACCCAAGTCTCAAACCCAGCGTCATGCGCCGCAACACAGAAATGAACATCTTCGCCTAGAGTCTTCCCACCAGGCAGCTCGTAGAAATAAAACCACGGTTTAGGAGTCTCTAAGAACACCTGCCGTTTCACCAACATCACCCCGCAGCCAATCGCGGTAACCTTTTCTATGCCTGTCTTACCCTTGCTGTCTACAGGAAGCCAGTGGTTCTCTTTTTTCTCGTAGTCAACCTTTAGATTCTTGGCAGTAGGCTTAACTGGGATAGTCCGCGTAGTAGCGTTTACCCCAACTATGTCCTTGTCGTGCTTTAGGAGCCGTTCTATCGTGTTCTTGGGAAACCTCATGTCTGAGTCTACCCAGAGAACATAGTCGGCATTCTCGTTTACTGCTGCCTCGGCTAGTTTGTTTCTTTGGTCAAAGATCAGCGTACCGTTGACCGTGTAGATCGCTTGCTCTCCGTCTCTAAACCGAGAGTCATAACCGCACATCGTTGCTAGGTCGAAAGCCGTCCCAATAACCATATCCCCGCGCGACGGGATGCAAATTGCAATCCGCATCAAATCCTCCCAGGCCTGCTCCGAAAATATCTATTTTCAGGGTCATTCAACCAGGCTTTGAACTGCTTCTGGTCGATTATGTGGAATCCCCGCAAAAAACCTTTTCGATTCAAGTCCTGGATGACAGCAAGAGGAATTGACCCAATCTTTGCCCATTCTCCCCAACGCGCTTTCTCGTCGGTCTGGGCATAACTGGCCTTGTTGCTCTCGATAATGTCTGAAATGTCTTGGGCAGTCTCTATTACCAGACCACCTTCACCATCTGCGTACGCGGTTTGCACCATTCCCGCATTAGCGGAAAGAAGTTTCTTCATAAAACTCCAAAAATAGAGGGCGAGTTTCCCCGCCCCCTATTATGCCAACAGTTTAGGTTGCAGACAAGTCCGCAATAATACCGTGGGCTGCTTCGTTGCGAACCTCAAGGGTCAACTCAACAAGAAGCTGGGTACGCTCAGAGTCGCCAATCTTTGCCAGTTCGTTAGTCTGGAACGGACGCAGATAAGACAGAGCAGCGTACTCAGGATCAAGTACCAGCGCATCACGCGAGCGCATAAAGCGGTCAGGAACGATCTGGAGAACCCCAAAGTCCGACTGATACAGATCAGCACCAGCCAGAATCCGCACATCACCAGAACCTTGCGTGTTGATTCGATGCTGGGCAATACCAGTAAACCCAGAGACAACCTGCTTGAGTGCGGGAGGAACAACCAACAGGCTGGGAGTGCCGCCAGAGGAAAATACCTTTTGCACTACATCCTTCAGGAAGGTTTCCGTAAAGGTGCGAGTCGTACCGTCTGTACGAGTGGATTCGCCAATGGTTGTAGGGTCTACGCCAGGAGTCGTACCAGATCCCTTGTTAGTGTTGGTTTTGATCCACGACAGCAAAGAAGCCAACTTGCGAGCCACAGAAGCTGAACCAGCAGCTTTAGCTTGGTTAGCCGTGATAGTTGCCTCTATGTCCCTCTTTATTTCTGAGGATGCTTTAGCAAGCTGATAAGCCTTCTCAGACTTACGACCAGCCTTGTCTACAGCATCAAGGGTTCCAGAAACGCGCACCGTCTTTTGGAAGATTTGCGTCTGGTTGCCAAGCCGCACGGTAGGTGCAAGCGTGGCAGAAGTAGCATCAGCACCTTCAACAGCAGCATTCTCTGTCGTGGCAGCATCCAGCGAGTCGGTTTGCCACTCATGGTTGGTGTTGGTTGCTTTGCCCTTGCCGATGGACGACATAATAGGCGTGTCGGTGGGGGAAATGTCATAGATGACATCGCTTAAATCTTCACGAATGCCTTTGGCTTCGTATGTACGGTAAATAGTCATTTCAAATTCCTTTATAAAAATCGTTCAAAGATTCGAGCCGCATCATTCTTGTTACCAGAACGCCGCAATTGCTCGCGTAGTTTCTTGGCCTCTTGGGTTTCTTTCGCCTCTGGCGTAGAAGTTCCAGGCCGCATCATTTTGGGCGCTTGAGAAACCTTTTTAGTGGCTTCCGTCTTGCCCGACATCAGTTTGTCGTACTGCATGGCCTTATACAGAGCGGTTACTGCGCGGGAGTCATAAACCTGCGCTAGTTCCTGATCCGTAAAGCCTATCTTCTTGGCATAGTTTCTGATGTCAGTCTTGACCGCTTGGCTCTTTGCTGGATCAGACATATCAGGAATCGCCTCTTGCAACTTTAAGGATTCAGCCTGGAGGTGGGCCTGTAGCCTCTCCGAATGCTCTACCTGTTGTTGCTGTGCTATCCGTTGCTGCTCCGCACGAACCGCTGCCAACTGTTTCTCACGCTCCGTCTGTTCTGCGACTTTCACCGCGTATCCAATCGGATCGTTTTCTTTCAGACTTGCCAAATCCTCTGCATTTTCGCCTTGGGAGAGCATCTGCTCTATCACCGTAAGACGTTGTGCATAGGTATCTCTGAGTCTCGCAGCTTCCTCAATCTTTTGCCTCTCAGCCTCTACAGCCTTACGCGCTTCGGCAACTTCCTGAGTCTTTCTGGTGTAATCGCTAGTCCTGGAATAACCCTTTAACAGCTCTTCTAGCGGGACTTCGACTTCTTCCTTGCCTACCTTTACCTTGTAGGTGGGAGTCGGTTCCTGCTCTTCCTCGGGTTCTTCCTGATACTCCTCTTCTTCATGCTCCTGCGCTTCCTGCTCTTCTGGGGCTTCCGGTTGGGCTTGCGCCTCCTCTGGCTCCATTAGACCTAGAAAACTCTCGGCGGCCTGACTAACGGTTTTTGCACTCCCTTGCGGGTTGGTGTCATCCATTGCGAACTCCTAGTGGTTAAAAAATACGCCAGCGCTTCTTGTCTATTTCAGTCTGTGCCGCAATAGATTCGAGTGACGCTACAAATTCTGCTATAGCCCTGTGCTTGATAAGACTGCGTTCCCGCACATCCACATCAGCCTCAGAACTGTTAAGAATGTTGTAAATATACAACTCTTGTTGCGCTTTTACAACCTCTTGGAAAAACTCATCGTTTAGAAAGTGTTTTGCTCGTTCGGCTTTGTTCAAAACCCTTGGCTCCCAGGTATCTGGACGTTAGACGTAATTTCAGCACCGATCTTAGCCGCCTTCATTTGGGCCTCTGCTTGGAACTCCGCAATCTTTAATTGCAGCGTTGCTTCTGCTTTTTCTCTCTGTAACTGTATTTCTGCCGCGGCCTTTTCTCGCTGGAGTTGAATGTCAGCCTGGGCTTTCATTTGTTGCACTTGAATGTCTGCTTGAGCCTTGGCCTGCGCCGCCTGCATCTGGGCTTCTATTTGAGCCATTATTGCTTGGGATTCTGGACTAGCCTGCGGTTGTGATGCCGCCTGTGCGATCTGTTGTTCCACCTCGGGAGTGATTTCACGGAAGAACTCTGCGGTATCAACAAAACCAGCCGCTTCGACAAACCTGCCAAGCGTGGATCTATATTGAGAGAGGCCAACCAGAGGGCCGCTAACTCCCTGCGTTCCAATAAGCTGCTCCTGTTTCTGTAGAACCATTGCCAACATAGCCAACTGTTGTTCTCTGGTTCCTGTTCCTAAACCGACATTTATCTGAATATCGTACTGGGTTTTCCATTGTCTTGGGTCTATAGAGACATACTTGCCGTTTAACCGCACGACTCTGGGTTTGTCCTGATACTTGCACAACAGATGCAGGATTTTGACAAACAAATCCTTTACCCCTGTTTCGGCAAAGGTTCGGGCAATTAGTTCTATCCTGCCTGCCGCAACATTCTGCATTGCCGCAACTGCCGCCGCCGTGGTGTTTTGCAGGATATTTGCGTCTAACCCCTGGCTCATCTGGTTGATACCAGTCCGCTTCTGCTGCACCTGATCCATGTACTCGAGCATGGGGAAACTTTGAGTGGCAACAGGCTGAACAGACATAGGAGAGACCGCAGCAAGATTCTTGACCCTGACTACGCCCCCAGGCGTTACTGTTAGAAGGTCATCTAAGTTTACTTGTCCGTCTACAGCCAGAACCCGCGCATTGTTTGTCAGATACAGGTTATCCAGAATCTGGCGGGTAATCGTGGACTTAATTAATTGTAAGTCCATCGTCCTGTCCGCAAGGCTATGCCCAAAGAACTTGTGGGGCATGGGAATGGGGCAGATAGAACAGAACGGGTTGTAATCTATTTCTTCATTCTCAAGAATCTCGTTGCCAGCGTAGAAAACCTTGCGGAGTTCCGCGATACCGTCTCCGTCATAGTCTGTGCGGATATAACACTCAAAAGTCTCAATCTCCTGCATGGACTTATCCACAGTCTCGCGGTCTAAAGGCTGTTCGCCCTGACTGTATCTCGCCACCCGTTCAGGAGTAAATGTCAGGTCTTCGTAGGTCGGAAGATCGTCTACAACATCAGACTTGAACCCCATTGCTACCAGTTCTGACCGCGTGGTTAGCTTCCTGTGAGCGCAAAATGGTGCGTCCGCAATGGTTCTAGCCTTCTTGCTGATAATGAACTCTTCCGGTGGAACATTCTCCACCTGGACATGACCGTACTTCAGAACCTTCTTAACCTTGACGTTGTAGGCAAAGATTGGCTGCATCTGGATAAAGGGTTGGCCCATCGCATCCACCGCAGGAACCGGAACCTCTCCGACCTGTACCGCCTCTTGTTCCGCAATCTCTACAGACTCGTCTGCCAGCATGAGGGCTATTTCCTCTTCTGACAGGTTTTCGTAGGATTCTGTACTCACATCCTTTTCATCGTTCCACCAGACCTTGATAACCCCGTTTTTCTGTAGGAGCGCATCCTTAAACCATATATTCAGCACCTCGAACCCAGGATTGTCTCGGTAAAAGACCCAGTTTAGGTAAGAAGTAATCTGTTTTGCGGTATCTTCGTCTCCTGGCCCCGCAGGTTCCGCACGAACAATATCGTCGCCCTGCGTAAATACCCGCAGAAGTGGAGGCAAAGCACCGTCTACCGCCTCCGCAACCTCGCCGGTAACAATCCCAGACCGCCCCTCTATCTCGTTGCCATAAGGCTCCCTGTTGTAAAACTGTAGGGCTTTCCTGCGTTGTTCGGTCGTTTCCGTCTCGATATAGCCAAGCGCGTTGTCGATTTCGGCTTCTATGATTGACTTAAGTTTGATTTCGTCCATCAGACTATCCATTTCGTTGTAACAGTAAGAGGTTTCCCCCAATTGCTGTTTGTATCCATGCCAACAGCCAGATAGCGGAAACTGTCGCTGCAGTGAGAAGCCCAGTCATGCAGAGGCTTGTCATAAAAAACATTTCGCTTCTCGTCATATTCCCGCCTGTAGTTTCTTAAACAATCCAATCCCTGTTTTACCTGCGGCATATTAAACCAGCACCTCGGGAGCAGCCTTCTCACGGCCTGTATGCCGTCATCCACTCCCAGGCGGGGTACTACTGTGCAATCCAATCCAGCCTCTCTGAGAACCTCTAGGCGGCTTCTACCAGTGCCTAGTTCTCTGACTTCCACATCGTGAGGCAGGAGCATCTGGGCCTTGTGCCAGTTCCTGTTTGTCAGTTCCCGCACATACCAGTCTAAACCTTGACCGTGGTTCTCTATATAGTCTAGAAGCCTGACTTCCTGGCCCGAGGCTTGAGCAATCCATATTGCCGTACTGTCGCCCACCCCCAAATCCCACGCCGCAAAGGTCTTACAAAGGTCGTCCCTTGGGATTTCCGCAAAATGGTTATCAGGGAGTTCGTTAAGTATCTGCCCGTAATAAGAGCCTTCCACCGGACTGTCGAAAGAACACTCAAACTCCTGAAAATATTTTTGATCCCCCATTTCTTTTCTTG
>Ga0172364_10004431_pt1 | contig 11171 bp, 20 predicted proteins | sample LakKivSesite10cm_FD_114545 | JGI IMG/M metagenome (GOLD analysis project Ga0172364, IMG submission 114545) | Sediment microbial communities from Lake Kivu, Rwanda - Sediment site 10cm | ecosystem: Environmental > Aquatic > Freshwater > Lake > Sediment | place: Rwanda: Western Province, Lake... | reverse complement strand
GTCGCATATCCAGCAAATGGATCTAGAACCAGGGCATCTTTCCACGAGAACATTTTGATACACCTTATAGGTATCTCCTCAGGAAAGGGTGCCGGATGGACCCCACTGTTAATTATACGTACGCAATCATCAAAACTTCTAGCCGGTAGAAACCACATCGAAGACGACCATTCAATGAACTCCTCTTTAGTGAGGTCCGTCTCACCCTTTTCTTGAAGCTTCTTGGTCTCCTTGGCGAATACCAACAAATATTCAAAAGGTGTGGGGAATGACGGGCATGAGGGACTCTTGAAGGACCCCCAGCTCTGTCGGTTCGAGGCGTTTCTCTTGTCGAGAATGATCGTGGTCATGGGTATGTATCCGATAACCTTCATGAACGCGATGATGTCTGCATGCGTGGTAATAGCCCCATTTTGACCGTCGCCAATGTTAATACAGACCCTTCCTCCGGGTTTCAGCGTTTGGAAAACAGTTTGAAAAACAGTCTGGAGCCATTTGATGTATTCGGTATAAGGTCTATCGTCGACATAGACATCGTAGGAACCTCGTTGGAATTCTTTGACATTGTACGGTGGACTGGTAACAACAAGGTCTATGATTCCTTGAGGAATGTTCGGTAATATTTCCAGACAATCACCATTAATGATTCTGTTGATGCATGATTCCATAAAAGTCTAAAAGTCAGACTGCCGGTCCGCTCCAAAAATGTTCTGGATCAATAGAAACCGGGGCATTTTCGATATCTGGTTTGTTCTCACCCCCGATTGACCCACGCTCGATCGCTTTCATTACACGTAGACGATCGAATCGAAGCATCCGACACCCGGCAACCTGGACTCGTACATCATTAAATTTTCCAGACTTCGCCATTCGATACAGGGCCTTCGGATGAATTTGCAGAGTAGCTGCCAGTTCTCCAACACTCATGAGACGCGATTCATTTGTCGTTTCCATGTCCGTTTTTCCCCTGATTTATACTGAATTATGCGACGGGGCGGGATCGGTATTGAACAATATTTGCGGGGTCGCTTTGCAGATGGTCAAGAGACCTCCCTTTATGGATTTTGGCGGTCTGTATAAAAGCCCGTTTTGTGAAATTACTGTTCCAGCAATGCACTCAAGAAGGTATCAAAACTGTCGTCCCCCTTAGGTAGATTCGCATAAGACCGGCATGCTTCCTGGAGTGCTTTCAGTACCATCTTGTATTTCTGTTCCTCAGAGATGAGATCCTTCTCACGTTCGAATGCGATGATTTTGAGGAATTCGAAAAGAACGCTTTCTCCAACCGCATTTGCCAGGGATTTTTGTTTCTTGAGGAACTGAATATCATCGTGAAGTTCGGAATAAGTCTTTGCCAAGAGCACGATGATGTCAGTTAAGTTCATCTTTTTGGGCTTCGGTTCTTTGGGCTCACTTGGAAACGGGAACTCCTTCAGCAATTCCGGCATCTGAGCTTTCGTTGTCTTTTTGGATTTCATTTTTGCAGCCTTGGTCATAAAGTACTCCCGTTCTTAATGATTTCTTTGGTATCATTGTTGTCAAGCATGACTATTTGTCTGACTACTTCCTTCAGGATCATCTTGAGAGCAAGGAAATCATCCGTCCTGGCAACATTCCCATAACCGGAAAGATTTGTCACTGTTGGATCAGTCATGGGCTCTAACAGGCCCATTGCGAATGACGTGGCCTGCCCTATTGTTTGAAAAGACGGAATTTTGTCTGTGATCGAAATGGATGTTACTTTCCGACCAGAGACCTGTTGTTCCTTTCTCTGAACATATCCCTCGAAAAGTTCTTCTGTTTTCGAGTCAGACTGTGGAGCAGCTTGCGCCTTTATGATTTTCTGAAGTTCCTCCTCTCGTTTATTCAGCAGTTCCTGATAATCATGCAGTTTGGTCCTGCACTTCATATTATCAAAGAAAAAGATAACCATTAATGAGGTTGCAACAACACCCCACACAGTTAACACAATGCACGTAATCATTTATAGCCCCCCTCAGTATATTCCTGTACTTTCTTGTTTCGTGCTTTTGACTTGAGGCAATTCCAAGGCCTTATCTAATCCTTGCAAGTAATACTGCCTCTCAGAAACCCTGCAGAACCTGGTCCATTTGTTACTGTCGTCCATGTTGTTAGGATCAGACATGAAACCCTTAGCCAGATTAACCGAAGCATCCAAAGAATCAAGTTCCGAGACTATCTGCGCCTCCGGAAACATCGGTTTACGGTGGCCCTCATTTGCATGGTGTGACACGATAACATGCAACAGCCTGATAAGAGTGTCACCTTCTTTTTGATCTATCTTAGTGGCCCGTGCGATATCATTCAGTAGGCCGAATCCGATGGGTATGTGATGAAGGAGTCTCCCTACGTCATTCATTTCAATCACCATGTCCCAGGAATATCCTTCAGTTTTTCCTATGTCATGAACGAGACATCCAGTCAACGTAACATCCCTGTCCAAATGATGCAGATCAACGGCTGTCTCAGCAAGGGATATCATGAAAGTGACATGTTCAACCAATCCACCGAGATATGCATGATGAACATCTCCAACACCGCCAGGACACATGAAGAATTTTTCATGCAACTGATTCTTCGGTCTATTGTTTACGATGTAGTCCCAAATAGGCCCACACACGGGGTTCTTAATAGATTCTGCGATTGATATGAGCGTGTCCCTGTTTGACTTCTGCTTTTCAATATCCAGCGCGGGTACAAAATCTTCGGGATTAAACTCGCTTTGTTCGTTGACTGAACGAATAACCACCTGTGGAACGTCGTTATATCTGGTCAGTTCTCCACTGATTGACACGACCATTTTATTGTGAAGCCATTCATGGAGTTTATCGGCACCCTCCCACACAACTCCCTTAATGGCCCCTGTTTTATCAGACAGCTCACACTGAAGGTAATTCCCATCCTTGTTCTTGAAGGGCTTCAACTCGCACCTGGAGATAACAAAGGTACCCTTTATATCTCGGATATTGACAGCAGACTCTTTAAGATTTTCGACCCTCATTATAATTTCAACAAGTCCTCTACTGTTTTCGCGTTACTGATAAGTTCTATGTCTTTATCCGTTATGCCATCATTCTTTGACAATCTGGTTGCTGCATTGATAAGAACAGATCGAAGAACTGCATCTTCTGGTTTGTTTGATTTTTCTATCTGATTGAGACAAAGTCCTATTTCCTCGGCTGAAAACATCAGTTCACCCTTCTCCGGACTATTTTTTATGACCTCTAGGAGGAACCTTATGTATTCTTTGTAATCGCATATCTTGTACATTAGAACTGTTCTCTCAGACGATCCAATAGCCTTCATAGAAATTATTCTTACATCCCTGGGGTCGCATAATTTTAGACCTTCAAGATCGGTCATTGCTACAAGGCCATTTTTTACTGCCTCTGCTATCAACTCTTCCGGACCGTTAAACAGGGCGTCGCTCATGTGGGATTCTCCCTCATTCGGTAACCACAAAAACCCCTAACTGCCCATCTCAACGGTATATAATATTCGCCTGGAACAGAAAAGTAAAGTTAATCTTGCTGGACCTTTAGTGTACTGTCACGATCCAAAAACAGATGGTTACCAACAATCCTAATCTTTTTTTCTTTCTCAAATCGATCCACACAATCATCACAAACTGCTACTTGAAAAATATCACCATCATACCTGCTGCCGAATGGGGCTGATATGTGCCCAATACTTCCACCACTAATCATATCGTAATTGCTATCTTCCGGCATGAGGTTTTTCAATTCCTTGCCACAGCCTATACAATAAACAGGACCAACGAATTCGGGATCATTCATATGGTTCTTACTCCATCAGGTTGTTCAGTTGTCTGCGGAGTTTGTTTTTGTTCGACCTGGGATTATGATCATTGATAACCATGAAGTCCTGATTATCAATGAAGTTCCAGATGGCAGTCCGATGGAGCATTCTGATCAACGAGATTAGAAGGCTCTTGTTACGGCAGAGCCTGATTTCATCGGTGGCTGGACTGAAGTGACTGATGGTACTTTGAAAGATGTAGGACGGAAATTCCAGGGAGTATTTCTGTGACCCCGGAATATTCCTCAATAGAACAACAGTAGGCCGACCATAAATGGTTCGCACGAGTTCGATATCGGAGCCGATATTTCTAACCAGCCAGTAGTGCTCCGACTTCAGTGACCTAAGGGCATCAGCTCTAGTCATTTTGACTCCATTTTAATGGTTTAGCGAATTTCCCGAACTTCAAGTTCAGGGGGATTAACGTATTCGACGAGTTCCATGTGCGTCCGTTTCGTGGAGTTCAGACACTCGATGAAATTCTTCAACAGGTCCTTGGCAGATTGTGGAACATCTTTTGCCGGATGAGTAAAGACCTTCATGTAAATTCCATGCTTCTTGCTGGTTGTTGTTTTTGGCACACCCGTTTGTGGGGACGACGGTATGTTGATACCTTCTTTCTTGAGTGCATCTCGAATACGATAAAAGGTCCACGGTTTGGTGTTGATCTTCAAATCGTTCATGCATTGAGTAAAAGAACTTCTAGTGTGTTCTCGTATGTACCTAGAAATTTTTTCATACAACTCAACATCAGACCCGGTTTTTGGAGCAAAACCCTTCGGAAGATACGATTTGGATCCCATAAATCCCCCCTTCGATTTGACGTGAAGTTCTCCCCGAGTTGGAATCCTGCCAACAAAGCGAGGAGGCCCTACATTAGTCCTCCAATGTGAAATGGCCCTTCCAGATAAGATCGCCATACTGCCACCGAAGACGCCGTGTATCATCGTCTTCAGTAAGTGCACAAGTGAATGCCATAGCCGAGGCTAGTCTAATAGCCCATTGTAAGGCCTCATCACTCCACACATTGTTCTTAACTGCGACCGTTATCGAGTTATCACTCATACTACCTGGGACACCGACCGGCAGAATGACCTGCTCGTCGTCCTCCTGCACTTTCATACGGCACCGATCAAATGTGTTCTTTACCGCCACAACCAATTCTGTTCGTTTCATACCTCCTCCTTTGTTATGTTATTCCACTGGTCTTGATACTTGGTGTGAATAACGTGATCATAATCACCAGATAGGACCCGTTTGATCTGAGGCATCCATTCTCTGTGATATGGCGTAAGACCCCAGCGCCTGATCGCCATCAGATGATCCGGAGACCTGTATCCTTTGTTACTCGTTATATGATACTTGGGGTATTTGTGACCATATCGAGTGACGACCATATGGTCACGATAATCCTTCGCGATGATTGAAGCGACAGCAATACCGAATACTTTGGCATCACCTTTGATCACGGTATATACTGGAGCCGTCAGGCCTCCGATTGGAAATATCCCATCGATGAACAGTGCGTCTGGAACAACAGGAAGAGCTTCGACGGCCCTTTTCATGGCAAGACGATCAGCTTTCATCATGTTTCTTATTGTTTTCAATTCAGGACAGGTAACAACTCCAAAGGCATAAACGACTTTCTTTCGTAGCTTCGGAGCCAATTCGTAGATGAGGTCGTGTTTCAGCTTCTTGGAATCATCGACTTCGGGGGCTTCGAATGGTTTCGGTATCATGACAGCGCATGCGACGAGTTCTGCGAATAAGGCCCCCATACCTACCTCGTCTATAAAGGCAGGGCATCGGTATTGCTTGAGTAAATGTTCTATGAAGGAGTCGGGTCTCACGTGATCTTTCTTGCTATGGACGAGCTCAGAAGATGACTCGCGTCGGTATACCTGCATCGGTTACAGTGACCACAGTACCTTTGTTGAGAGAATAGTTACCAACCACAACACCAGTATGGGCCTCCACTGCCCCGCTGTCTTGATCATACAGCTCCAAAAATGTACGATGCCTTTGAGTGACTTTGGTATACAACAAGGCTTGAAGCCCCCAATCTTGTTCCTACCAGGACGCGGGAACGGGCCTTTCCACTTGTACCACCATTCGTTGTTTTTACCTAACAGCCTACCTGTTTCCAGTCCAGGTTCTTGGGCTGCCTCGATAACTGCTATGTCGTAGTACCCAGCTTCGCACATGTCAAGAGCGTTACGCCGTACGTATTTTTGAGCATCTTTCAGGGAAAAACTGAATCCCCACGTTTCCCGCCTGATAATACCATGACTTTCTTTCTGGTCCTTTGCTGTACGTATCCTATCATGATGATGAAAGATACCACACTTGCATCGCTTGGCATCCAAATACGAATATCCGAGTTTCATCACAGTGATCATGTAAATGATTCTATTACGAGACATATGAGCCCCCAATGTTTTTACGCATGATTAAGAAGTATAATGGCAATGGCTGCTAAGATTATACCATTACCTGTTATTTTTGGTGTGCTGTTTGTGGTGTACAACGACGCAACATCACCCATAAAAGAATTCATGACGTTTATGATATCTTTGAAAGTCATTCCTGGACCTTAGGAAAATCTTTCATGGCTCTGTCGCGTTGAAGGCCGTACAAAATACGTTTTACGAGTCGGACAACTTCCTTAAGTCTTTCCTGTTTTTCAATTTCAAAATCCGGCGTGTCCTTGATCAGTTCCTCTACATGGGATATGATCCTGAGACAGATGTTGTCATAAAATTTGTTCATTCATGACACCACCCAGTCCACCCAGTAGTCTGGATTATCCACTTTGTTGTTGCTTCCTTCTTTCTGAGAATCCCACCAATTATCAAACTCCTGATCGGTAGGAACACCGAGTGGAAACATATAACAGAAATCATTCACCGTCAGAACCTGAGGGGTATTGTTCTTCTTGGAATATTGCTGACAAACCCACAGTAGACCCATCACCCGTCCAGGATTGTTGACCCAGGTTCTCATGGAAATCAGGAAGAATAGATTACTGAGGCGGAACGGAAGATGGTAAAATTCCATCCGTTTGATCGCTACCTGGGAGAGGAACTCTTTTGATAATTCAGGGTCTACTTCTAGCGGAAGTTCGTTTTTCTTGGAGAGCAGCAATGCCAACAGGTCTTGGTATTCATCCTGTTGAAGGACTCTGCCATGGAATTTAAAAGTCGGGATCATTCTATTTTCCTTCGTTTACAACCGCGTCATCCGCAGCCTATCGCTATCGCAAATTGCTTGCGATCAGCGTTACTTGCAGGACGCCCATAGCCCAATCGGAACAGATAGCAATTGTCATTGAAGTAGAAACGCCCGTCCCGATGGGACTTCAGCACGCGGACGTTGTACGGGTTGTCCTTGCGTCGATTGCCCCGAACCCGCTCAGGGACAACCGTAAGTTCCCCGCCCACAAGACACGATTCATACACCAGCGCCTTGGCAATATCCGCTGATTCCGCACAGATACGGAACCTTTCCCCCGTTTTCGTCAAAACCCAGTACCACTGCCTTTGCCATCGTGTTCTCCCGTTTCATTTTAACCAAGATAGGGGATGTAATACAGGTCTTCGGCCAGAGGGGCTGGACCAACGAATGAAATCTTCGCGGTCATGCTCTTGTCCTGGAGATATTTCAGGTGCATATCAATGATTTCAGTGTCTTCTTCACCGAATCTTTTGAAAATTTCTGCCCGTGTACGTAAACCTGTCTCTTTGATGAATGCCAGCAAACTTTCAGAGTCCATGGCGGGGACCCCTTTCACTCTAATTATACGTTTCGGACAAGCAAAAATAACGCTCAGTGCCTACTTTCTGGCTGACCAGATGCCCTTTTCATTATCTGCTCGTCGAATACAGGATCACCAATTTCACGGGACAGATCAATCATTTCTCTACAAATGATTTCAATTGGAAGAGGTAGTGACCTCCAGCGACCTTTCGGAGCCATGGAAGGAGCCAGAAATGTTTTACCAATGTAAACCAGACCGTCATACTCATCGGCGACGAGTACTCCCAAACCAATGTTTATGTAGCAACTGGACCCCATGAAGATAAACTCGTGGGATACGCCAAGAAAACCATCCATAATGTCAAAGGGTGTCGGTTTTACGCCCCATTTGTTCTTGAACTCAAGAGAGGCACGAATCATGTCTGGAAATTCGCAAACCTCACGGGTACGCTCTTCGAATCTTTCCAATGCATGGGTGGTGACAAACAGATTCATAGTAGACATCGTATTGTAGATACGGCCCTGATCGGTTTTGTAAGCCATGTTCAAGTTACAAAGAAACCTTCCCTTATGTTGCAACACATTCACGTACGATCCATACATGCTTTTCAGTCGTTGGTTCATATGTTTCTGAATACGACTGTATTGATGAGCACTTAGTAAATCACGTCCTAGACCATACTTTTTGATACCTTCTTGTAGAACCATGTTCAGCATACATGAATCATACTTCTCAAGAGCTGCAGCCCTAAAAGCCTTATTTAATATCTCAAGAACCTTTTTCTGATATTCATCATCTGGTTTGCCGGTAAAGGTGTAGTCTTTACCATTTATTTTAAACGTGAATGTTTTGGCGTCTTTCACGATTACTTCTTTTGGCGTATTTTCGAACGCACTTGTTTAACTGTTGATTCCACATGGACAATTCCTCTAGGCCATTAACGTCATAATGGTCCTTTTTCCTGATGAGATTAAACTCTCCAGCCAGACTGTAGAACCCATGTCCAACCCGTTTCGTGTCTACAGTAACCACCAATGCAGAGAGCATGATACGGGTCTTTTTGTATTCCATACGGGAAATCTGACCGGCAATGACTCCGGCACGGTCACCGTCGAACTCGTCCTCGATTGAGTAGCCTAGATGTTCGACCAGTTCCTTGTAGGTTACGAAGGGGTCTCCCCGCCAGGTTCCATCACGGTGCAATACAACATTTGAGACACGACTGAGGACGAATTTACGACCCTTGGACACCTCTTCCGGAGTGAACGTTCCTGGAACCATTTTGGGGCCCTCCCTCTCTATCAAATTATACGTCGCGGGGGGCCGGATCTAAACCCAGCCCCCCAGATTGGTGCCTTCGACGGGACTTCAACCCGCACAGAGGGAATTTAGAGTTCCCTGCCCTAGCAGTTAGGCGACGAAGGCTTCAGTCCTTTGAACATAGAACCATCATCCAGACATGCGACGGCTGTTATCTCCCCTTTCTGATCCGGCTCTTCATAAGCCACAAATGGTATGTTTCTCATGACAAGTTTCTTGACCCATTCTTCCAGCCCCTATGGAAACCGCACACCCAGAAACACCAGTGTGCTGTTATTCCAGGACTTGAACTGTTCTGGGTATGCCAGGCCATATTTGGCAACAGCATGGCATCCTTGAACGCATCGATAGACTGGAGCGAATTCCTCACGCACAAGTACGTACATTTTCATTTGCGTACTCCTGCTTGAGGTTTTCGATGATTTTCCAGTCTGGTTCATTTCCTTGTTTTGGTTTTTCGATCGACTCGTAGGCACGCTCACGTATCAAACAGTAAGCGATATGTAGGTGCCTGCAGTGTCTGGATTCAATACAGAGCTGGCGTTGAATGCTACCAGCGTATTGACCATTGCGCTGCATCTCCTTAACAGAATGCCGAGTCTCGCGTATCCACGAAGCTGTCTTCTTGATTAAGTTCTTTAGTTCAAATAGTTTAGCGTACATCAAGCACGCTCCTTTTGGTTTGGATTAAAACGGAATGACTACCCGAAAAGGAAGACGTGCCGAATTACGGAGGCTTATAGACCCTGTGGGATTGACCCTATGTGAATCCGCTCAGCTATGTCATCGGTTTATCCATATTCAGCTTGAACCTATTACGTGCGATCCAATATACTTATTGTTGGTGGGGGTGTGTACATTGTGCCACCCTCCACCCATTTGTCCATACCGCACGCCCGTGTGGCCAATATGGGCACTCAAAGTACCGTACGATTCGACCCGAAGAAAGTGTAGGAAGTAAATTGCTGAATCTTAGGGTCGTACATATGCCCATATATTTCGACGAACTGAAACAGTTCTGCCAAGATCGTATTCAATTCATCGATCGTGAAATGCCACTTGTGAAAGCCCCTGTATTCTCCAGGTCCTTGAGGATGATACGGGAACAGAACTCCATTAGGAGTTGTCCCGACAAATTCCTTTCCGCAACCAGAGATGCTTCTGATGAGTTCGATAGCTTCAGCATGTTCAAAATGTTCTATGGACTCAATCATACAGATGAGGTCATGGCCTATAATGTATGATTGAAGGTTTTCTTTGTCACAGACGAAAAATAAGTTGCTTCTTTGGAAAAGTTTCTCCGCCTCCTGAATAGCTTCGGCACTGGTGTCATATCCAACAACAGACCTATTGTTATGGGATGCAATAAGGAATGAGCCGTGTCCGATTCCACACCCAATATCGAGAACCGATTTGTTTTCGCAGAAGGGAAGTACCGAATGATACCGGGCACGAGATCCCTCCATCTCGCGCTCTAGCGTCGGTCTTTCTCCCGTAAATTCCATTTCAAATCCTTAAGTTTTTCTATTTCATTCTGTTATCAATTTTCGGCGTATCTCAATTTCAAAATCAATCTCTTCTTGATCGGTTAGATTCAGGGCTTCTTCTATTGGTCGTAGTTGTTCCCGTAATAATTCGATATCTGCTCATTCAATTTGTCTCCGACTATCTGACCCTCAAACCTTTTTCTCGTCTCCAGCACTTATAACAGAACCTGGCACTTGGACGACGAGCAATGAGATTTTTCTTCAGGTGTCTATTACACTTGACACAAAGCTTGTCAGACAATTCTGTATAAGGGAATGGCTTCTTCATTTTTTACCTCGCATGAGGAGTTCATATCTTGTTCTTAGTTCGATGTTCTTCCGCTTACGAAATAGACTATATCCATGAACGCAGCACTTCATACAATCAACAGGATTCTCTTTGGTCGGTGGTAGTCCGCGCTGTTCACAATCACTACATAGTTGCCGTCTCTGAGCGCCATTCATTTTTTGTCTTTCGCGATGTCATACCTTGTTTTCAGATTGATGTCGGCATCTTGTTTAGGTACAATCCTTTTAACAGGTTGCTTAGGAGCTGTCTCCCCCAACTGAAAAATACGGTTAAGAGTTTCATTCAATTGAGGGTCATTTGCCAATTCTGTTGGTCCTGCCAATTCTGGATTAACAGGATATGAGGACGGATCATCAATCCTTATAACCGGGAGATGTGGTCTGCCATCATGCCGTGGTGCGTTCATTCTTTTACCAAG
>Ga0172364_10004423_pt1 | contig 11178 bp, 12 predicted proteins | sample LakKivSesite10cm_FD_114545 | JGI IMG/M metagenome (GOLD analysis project Ga0172364, IMG submission 114545) | Sediment microbial communities from Lake Kivu, Rwanda - Sediment site 10cm | ecosystem: Environmental > Aquatic > Freshwater > Lake > Sediment | place: Rwanda: Western Province, Lake... | reverse complement strand
TGTCCCGATGCGTTTATTGAGAAAAAGCTGGTACCCGATAACCCCCGACAACGGCGACGGGAGCGCCCATTTCGCCCCGTACGGTTTGAGGAAGATTGAGGCTCTCTTGATGGAAGAATTCGGGGAAGAGAGCGTTGTCGCCTGTACTCCCGACAACCTTCGCAAGTTCGTCGGGCCCGACACGAAGGTCATCGGCGTTTCGACGATGGACCCGCTCGGTATAGGGTTCGTCAGCAGGACATACACCTCGCTCGTCGCGATAGGTGGCGAGCCAATGGCTGCGGCGGAGTTCAAGTGTTTAATGAAGCACACCATGTTGAAGAAAAAGAACCGAAAGGCCAAGCTCATCGTGGGGGGCGCGGGGGCCTGGCAGATCGAGCGCGGGGGCATGCAGGACGAGTACAAGATCGACACAATAGTCGTCGGCGAGAGCGATCGCACGGCCCTAGAGATATTCAGAAAAGTGATGAAGGGCGAGCCCCTGCCGCGAGTCATCCACACCGAAAAGCCGACGTGCGAAGAAATCCCGACGATAAAAAATCCGGCACTTTTCGGAGTAACCGAGATAACCCGGGGCTGCGGCAAAGGATGCAAATTCTGCTCGCCAACGATGCGGACGTTTTACTCCTTCCCACTTGAAAAAATCAAGCGAGAAGCCGAGCTGAACGCGCGTGCCGGCTCGAGGATGGTGGTACTCCAAACCGACGACCTTTTCTTGTACAAGCACCGCGAGCGCTTCGTGCCGAACCGCGAGGCGATTGGTGAGCTGGTGAACACTATCGGCAAAATCGAGGGCGTCGAGTACCTGCAGCCAGCGCACGCTTCCCTCCCGCCGGCAGTCTATGATCCAAAGATGATCGAGGAAATCGCGCCGGTGCTTGTGGATAAAGGTAGGTGGGAGTGTCATGGAAGAAAAGTGGCATCGGTCGAAGTCGGAATAGAGACCGGAAGCGTTAGACTGTTAGAGAAACACATGCGGGGCAAAGCGTTGCCTCTAGAGCCCAAGGATTGGCCCGAGATCGTCACTCAGGCGGTGGGGATCCTCAACGACAACGATATCTGCCCGCTCGCGACCCTCGTCGTCGGGCTGCCTGGGGAAACCGAGGAAGACACGCTCGCGACGATGGAACTCGTGGACGATTTGTGGGGGACCGAACTCTTCTACGTCCCGCTGTTCTTCACATCTGAGGAGGAATGTCTGCTCAGTTCTGCGAGGCAGGCCGATTTGCGGCACCTGACCGATTTGCACTGGGAGTTTTTCGCGACGTGCTGGAGGCACAACATAAACATCTGGAGCCCGGACATCGACGGGAAAATCATGGTGGCATCGGCGGTTCTCTACCCACTTTACTACAGATGGAAGCACGGGGCAAAAATCGGCAAGGCGATGAAGATATTCGGCGGGCTTGGGGGCAGGGCTCGCCAGCGCAAGGCCGCGGGTTAGGTCAATGACGACGATGGGGAGTAGCTGTTGAAAGTGGAAGTCAGGCTCTTCGCGAATCTCCGTGAGCTCGCCGGGCAGCGGGCCGTGGTCGAGGAAACTCACAGCGGCGTGAGCGTCGAAGTTCTACAGAAAATTTGTGAAAGATTTGGGGCAAAATTTCGACAACAGATCATGGACAAGCGCGGGCAACCAAATGAAAATGTAAAAGTTCTACTCAATGGGCACAATATCGTATTTTTGAATGGCACGGAGACTAGGCTAAAGGACGGCGACGTGATAGCTATTTTTCCACCCGTTGGCGGCGGTTGATGTCGTAAATAAGACACGTTGTGGAAGAAGTATGGTAGTCACATATTACAAAGAAAAAGCGTTCAACGTTGCCGAAAACGTCTATGAGCCAGCAGAGGATACTTTCCTGCTCGCCGATAACCTCGATGTGCGCAAAGGAGAATGCGTTTTGGAGCTCGGGACCGGCTGTGGGTTGCTCGCAATCTTGGCGGCTCGAGCCGGGGTCAAAGTAGTAGCAACGGACATAAATCCAGCCGCGCTTGAATGCGCCCGTGCAAATGCCGTGGCGCATGGCGTAGCAGACAACATAGATTTTCGCTTTGGGGATCTTTTCGAACCAGTTACTGGGGAGCGCTTCGATTTAGTAATTTTCAACCCACCTTATCTGCCCGTTGGGCGAGAAGAAGCGTTTGATGGGCCGCTGGACCGCGCTTGGGAAGCCGGGCCGGATGGGCGAAGAATTATCAATAGATTTTTGCACGGGTTGCCGGATCACCTAACGTCAAATGGCCGCGTCCTGTTTGTGCAGTCATCTCTGGCGGATATCTCGAAGACCCTTCAGGTGCTGGAGACGGGCGGTTTTCAGGTGACCATTCTGCGAGAGAAGTTGCCTTTTGAGGAACTCTTTCTGCTGTATTGTCTTATTTCTCCAAAATGAGAGTCGATGTCTTTATTACCAAAATCAGAAAAATAGCAAACTGAGATTTGGCATGGATGCGAAGCTCATAGTGGTTTTGGCTGTGATTGCAATAGCCCTATCAGTAGGCATCGGTTATTTCTTGATCGGTCGACAAGCTGGGCCAGGCGGTACACAAGGAGAGGGCCAGGGCGAGAACCAGCAGGGGCAGCCGGATCAGCCCTTTACGTGGGCCAGCGACATAACCCCTGGTTCTGGAGCAGGTACGCCACCGGGTGGAACCAGCAACGACGGCCCTTGGAACCACCGTGTATTGAGCGCCACTTCGAGCGATGGTTTAACGTGGGTGAAAGACAATGAAATTATCGCCGATCAAGCTTCAGTCCCAGAAGCGATTTTGGACAAGGATAACAACATACGGGTTTATTATGTGGACTGGTTCAACGGACACGTAATCTCGGTCGCTCTATCTCACGACGGTGTCAACTGGATATACAAGAAAACAACAATTCAGGGCGAGGTTGCTGGCAGTCAACTCGGTCCGTCTGCAGTGGATCCGGATATTGTTCTTTTACAAGACGGTAGGTACAGATTGTTCTACATGTACTTGGGAAACATTTACTCGGCAGTTTCAAATTACGGAATAAACTTCGTGAAGGAAAGCGGGGTGCGGTTTCAAGGGGAACCAGGTGAGACTTGGATGGATCCAGATGTGGTCAAAATGGGCGATGTCTGGAGAATGTTTACTTGGAGGATAATTGGCGATGCAAATCAGGCAATAAGTACTGTTTCCAGCGATGGGTTGACTTTCACCAAAGAAAATGTGCTAACAATTGGCGGCCTCATTTCATGCACGATGGCTGTAGAAGATGGGTACCGGATGTACTATGCTAGTACGGGAAATATACTCTCCGCGTTTTCAAGTGATGGACTAAATTGGACTTATGAAGCTGTGAGACTAGAAGGCGGGGCCGATCCGACAGTCATCAAGCTGCCAAACGGGACATACAAGATGTTTTACAAGACCCTGATTAATCAACCACACTAGAGGGGTTATACAAAAAAGTGAAGTTTTTAATCACACGCTAGTAAATAAAGTAGTTGGTGTGATCATGGGAAAGCGTCCTCGCAAGTGGAAGAAGAGAAGGCGCATGCGGTGGAAGTGGGTCCGCAAGCGGATGCGGCGGAAGATGCGCAGGATCAAGCAGAGGACCGGCGCGTAGTTTTAGTCTATTGCCCATTTTGAGATATCTAACGACCAATATCCGTCTTTCAACACTTTGTCGCTTTGCAGTATCCTTATTCGTCGTTTGAACAACGGGCCATCGGTCACGAATGTGTGATACTCGCCCAGTTCGCCGCAGAGATCGACTTTACCTAGCTTTAACAAGTCGTTCATGAAGCTTCTATCGATTTCGCGCCCTAGCCATTCCTCACCAAGTAAATCGGCCTTGAGCCTAACAACGATTGCCTTGAAGCCCGCATCTATAAATTCGGTGAAGATATCTTCCGTGTCGCGGCCCCAGAGAGGCATTATTGGTTTAATATCCAGCTCTTTACAAATCCTATCCACCCAGTCCTTGTGCTCTTGAACATGGATGTCCCCAAAGACAGCGCCTCTCACGCCCGCCTGTTTCAACTCGTAAATCGCTGTTTTAAATTCCCGCTCATAAGTATCCCACGTGGTTCTCTTTTGAATGATGGGGATATCCATTGCCCGCGACTGGGCGGCGATCAATGTCGAGTCCAGCCCATGCGACCTGCTTCTTCTGCCATCTTCAGATATCATATTTAAGAGATGAGAAACCGCAAAGCCGCCCAAAATAGCCTTATCGCACGCCAAACAGCTTTCTTTCCCTCCGCTCCACGATACGGCAACTTTCATGGCGGACACACTTTTAGGTTACATTAAAAACCTTGTACCTCAATTTCTCGGTGCCGCACAAATACGTCACATTCTTCAAGTGTTTTCTCGCTTCTTTTGCAGCGTTTTTAATTTCTCGGGAGGTCGGTGCTTGCCATAAATTGCCGACTGGAACGTAGGCATCAATGTGATACGGGATATTTGGATCGATCGATGAGATAAATTGTGCGATTTTCTTAATCTCTTTTGAGTCAATTAGGTTTGGGATGTAAATGCTTTCGGAGGATAAAGAAACGTCGGAATCATAGATTTTTTTAAAATTCTTTAGAGTGTTTGTGTTGGATTTTCCGGTAAATTTTCTGTGCAGTTCATCAGAATATGCTTTTATGCTTACACAGATTTTATCTACATTTTCTAACAATTTTCCGGTTAGCTCATAGCCGTTTGTTAATAAAACAGTGTATATCCCGGCGGCGCGCAATTTTTTGGTTAATGTCAGTAGTTCTGGGTCGATGGTTGGCTCTCCTCCTAATAGGATCACTTTTTTAGCTTTGAGCCTGTGCAAAATTTTCAAAACCTCGTTCAAACTCAGGTAACGAATTTTGCCTGGGGGGGATGTTTTTACATGGACATCGTACATGGTCTTTTTTCTAATACAACCCAGACAATTGAAATTACAACCGTCAAAATGGAGATTTGCGGTTTTCATTTTTGGGGCATAAGTGATGTGATACACATTCATTTTAACACCTTAAACCGGGTAAGCTCCACATTTTCGGCAATATTTGGACGTGACGGGCATGCTTGAGTTGCAATATGGACAAACTTTGCCTCTAGGGTCGGTTTGGTGAGGTACCCCCATCGTTGACCGGTAAATTTCGTAATAAAATAGCTGTTCTTTATCCCTGATTATTACCTTGTCATCGTCGAGATACTTACTCTTTTTTTCGGTAAACTCGATGTCAGGGATGATCGAATTAAAAAAGGTTGAAAGCGTGGTGGTTCCTGAACCGAACTCTATGGGCGTCTTGACCCTCCACACTATTTCCTGCGGTAGCACGTTTTCAAAGGCTTTGCGCATAATCCACTTACCCCACGTTTGGCCCCTTTCGTCATTAACTTTTAAATAAGGAGGCAACTCCATAGCTAGTTTTTTGAACTCAGGGTCAAGATAAGGAAGTTTAACTTCTATTTTCAGAAACTTGGCTAGAGACATCGACGAGAAATGCATGACCGCCCACAGTTTTTGAAGTTCTAAATTTAGCCCTTCCTTGTCAAGCCCAAGGAGAAAGCTATACCCTGCGAAAAGTTCGTCGCACCCATCACCAGTTATAATCGTATTTACGCCGTCATCTTTTGCTTTTTTCAGGCCGACATATACTGGCACGCTGTTGCGGATTTCCATAGGATCGAATGAATCCAAGACCCGGATAACCGTTTGAATGGCATCGTACAGCTCCTCCTCACCGAAGCGATAGACGAGGTGTTTTAAACCCAAGTGATTTGCTATTAGCGTTGCGTATTCGATGTCTGGCGCGGGAGCGTTTTGAAGGGCAACTGTGAACGCTTTTAGTTTCGCCCATTTGGATGCCAAGTAGGCAAGAATCGATGTGTCAAGACCCCCTGAAAGTAGAATTCCTTCTGCCAAGTTTCTTTCGACGCTTTCATCCAGTGCGTTTACAAGTTTCGCGTAGATAACCGCTAGGTCTTCTCCACTCGATTGTTTTTGGAAATCTGCCATGTATACCCTTCTAATGTTTATTAGCAGAAGCTTTTATATGTTGGATATACCATCCAACACAGGAGGGAAGGCCTTGGGAAGGATAGCTAAAGTGATGAGAAGGGTATCGGAGAAAATATGGGGGGGCAGAACTTCGGATGAGGTCTTGGCCAAGAGATTTAAGATATTCGTCCTGATCGGAATATTGCTCATCAGCATAAGCAAATTACTTTACCTAGCCGGAATAACTTTCCCAAATCTTGAGTTGGTGATTCCTACTCTCGTCGTCATCGGCTCTTTCTCACTTTACTGTGGCGGGACAAAGTTTTGGCAAGGGATGACTCGATATTTTGGCATAATCGCACTAGTTAGCGTGTTCCTCATAGACGTGGTAGTTTGGGGCATCCGGCCTATTTACGTTTTTACTTGGTCCGGTTTCATCATTTGCTGGCTTTTGGGCATGCGCAACAAGCTCTCGATGTTCGACAAATTCAAAAAATTGTTATGGCGCACGACGCTCACAGCTGCCATTGCCATCATTGCGTTTGACATCTATGCTGGGGTCTTTGGCTGGTCTCTCGTGCATGGTACGACACTGGCAGCAGCATTTCTTGCCCAGATACCGTTCACATTCTATCATCTTTGTTCTCTGATATTCATCCCGCCACTGGTTGGGCTGGGCAAACTCATGGTGAAAGTCAAAGTGCCAGTTCCGGTTGCGGTGAAGGCCCGAGCCGGAGGCAGGACCAGCATCAAGTGAATGGAGGTGAGAAATTGGAGAAGGGATTTGCAACTCAGGTCGTAGCACTGGTCGCGGTGATCGGCTTCGTGTGTTTTGGAGGCGGCTACGTGGTGGCTGGTGGGGTTCAGAAGCAGGCGGAGCAGTATCTGATCGGCGAGAACATCGTGGTTAACGTGAAGGCTCCTGGCGAAAACACATACAAGGCAGTAAAACTAAACTTTGGCATGACTGCGCTGGACGCGATATCCTACGTCCTGCCAATAAAAACAGATTTAACTTGGGTGGAGATGTACGGACCCGCAATCAAAACAGCCGACAACAAATGGTTTGAGTACAAGGTTAACGGCGTGCTTCCGTCAGTGGGTTTGGTAGCATACCAGCTCAGGGGCGGCGAGAATATCGAGCTAACGCTAGCATGATCTGACGAGGGTTCGCGCAGCGGCCCTCGCCCCCGCCTCAGCTTTTGTAGCATCTCTACCGGTGCCGATTATTAGGATATCTCCATTGCGAAGCCCAAACGTTTTGATCGATTTTTCAAATTTTTTGTCTACTCCACGAAATCCATTTGGAAACTGAAGCTTGCCCGCCTTAAAGACGAGCACCGTCGCCCCATCGGCCCCAGCTTTGATCGCCTCGTCCCGCTGTTCTATGCCCCTTTTGACCTTAGCGGCCGCCCCCCTGATGACAATTGCAACATCGACCTCGCCGACAGTCAGGTCACCTGCATCTATTTGCGCAAATTCTAGGGGCTTGCCGAGAGCCCGCCTGCCTTTGGCCGTTAGTGTGTGCCCACCGCGCGAGGAAGTGATTAACCCCTTTTTTTTCAGCTGGTTGAGAATCGTGCGCATACTTCCCTCGCCGACACCGAGCTTCTTGGCCAGCTGTTTGCGACCGATTGCTTTATGTTCGGCGATGAACTCGAGCGCTCTTCGAACGTGGACCTCAGCAAAGCGCGGTAATGGGCCGACCGCCGATGTCATGTATTCTTACCTTCTGCCCTTACCCTCGGGTTTTCTTAGATGTTTTTTGGCGCCCATCATGATCACGAGAACCCCTTTCTGCGCGTGCATGCGGTTTTCCGCTTGGTCGAAGACGACCGAGTGCGGCCCATCGATCACTTCGTCAGTGATTTCCAAGCCGCGGTGGGCGGGCAAGCAGTGCAGCACGATCACGTCGGGCTTTGCCTTGCCGACCAGCTGGCTGTTGACCTGATAGCCCTTGAAAGCGTTTATCCTCTGCTCTTTTTCCGCGTCCTGCCCCATCGAAACCCAGACGTCCGTGTAAATGATGTCCGCCCCCACGACCGCCTTCACGGGGTCGTTCACGATTTCAACCTTGGCTCCAGTTTTTGAGGCGTTCTTGCGCGCCTGCTCGGCGATGTCAGCAGGAGGCTCATAGCCGCGGGGGCAGGCGGCGGAGACGCTCATGCCCACAAGCGTGCAGCCGAGCAGCAGCGAGTTGCAGACGTTGTTGCCATCTCCCACCCACGCCAGCTTCAGCCCCCTGAGTTTACCCTTCTTCTCGCGGATGGTCATCAAGTCAGCCAGCGTTTGGCATGGGTGATGTAATGCAGTCAACCCGTTGATCACCGGCACGCTTGAGTTCCGCGCGAGTTCGACGATGTCCTCATGTTTGAACAGCCGCGCCATTATCGCGTCAACGTAGCGAGAAAGCGTTCGTGCGGTATCTGCAATTGTTTCGCCTCGGCCGAGCTGGAGGTCACTCATGCTCAAGTGAGTCGCATGTCCACCGAGCTGGGTCATGGCTGTCTCGAAGCTCACCCGCGTCCGCGTCGAGGGTTTTGCGAAGATCATCCCTAAGGTCTTGCCGTGGAGCAGCTCGTGAGGCTCGCCCTTTCGTAGTCTTTCCTTCAGCTCCGCAGCCTTGTCCAGAATTGCCTCGATTTCTTTAGGGTTCAAATCCTGCATCGAGAGCAAGTGTTTCATTTACTCGCCTCTCCCAGAATTTTGTCCAGCACGTTAATCAGGCGATCGATGTGGCGCCGTTCGACCACCAACGGGGGCACGAAGCGTAGCACGGTGTCTGCAGTTGCGTTTATCAGGAAGCCGCGCTTTCTCGCCTTCACCACGGCCTCGTCTGCAGACTCCTTGGACGAGAGTTCCATTCCCAGTATCAGCCCGAGCCCGCGGACATCGTGCACGCAGTCGTGTTTTTCTGCCAGCTCTTGGAGGCGCTTTTTGAAGTAGGCACCGGTCTTCGCCGCTCGCTGGGGAAGTTTTTGGCGCATCATCGTCTGCACGACGGCCTTCGCGGCAGCGCACGCGAGCGGGTTCCCGCCGAAGGTCGACGCGTGGTTGCCGGGCGAGAACGAGTGGGCCACCTCGCTCTTCGCACCGAGGCAGCCTATCGGGAAGCCCCCGCCAAGCGCCTTCGCCATCGTCATGATATCCGGCGTCACGCCCCAGTGCTCGCAGGCGAACCACTTACCGGTACGTCCCATGCCGGTCTGAACCTCGTCGCAAACAAGCAACGACCCCCGCTCATCGCAGAGCTTTCTCAGCCCCGGCAGGTAGTCATCTGACGGAACGTTCACGCCGCCCTCGCCCTGAATCGGTTCGACTACCACCGCGGCAGTATTATCGCTCATCGCGCGCTCAACGGCACCGAGGTCGTTGAACGGCACGAAGTCGAAGATTTTGGGAATGAGTGCGCCGAACGGCTCGCGGTACGCGGCCTTCCAAGTAGCACCCACTGTGGCGGCCGTCCGTCCATGGAACGAGCCCTGCATCACGATTATCCGCTCGCGTTTCGTGTGCTTGACCGCGAGCTTGAATGCGCCTTCGTTGGCCTCGCCACCGGAGTTGCAGAAGAAAAATTTGGCGACGCCGCGGGGGGCGACCTTTGCGAGCAGCGCAGCGAGCTCTGCCTGAGGTTGTATGTAGTAAAGGTTAGACACGTGCATGAGTTTTTTTGCCTGCGCGGTGATTGCCTTCACCAGCGCGGGGTGGCAGTGTCCCAGAGCGCAGACCGCGATGCCACCGACGAAATCGAGGTATTCCTTTCCCTTGTTGTCCTTCGCCACCATCCCCTTGCCGCTCACCAACACCAACGGCTGCCGTTTGTAGGTCTGCATAACGTATCGCTTGTCGAGCTCAGGAGTGGACGGCATCCGCTAACCTCGCTCTATCATTGTGCCGATGCCTTTCTCGGTCAAGACCTCGAGCAAAAGCGCGTGGGGCATTGTGCCGTCGAGGATGTGGCACCGTTCAACGCCCGCCTGTATCGCCTTTATGCACGCCTCCAGCTTCGGGATCATGCCGCCCTTGATGATTTTCTCGTTGACGAGCTTCTGCGCCTCCGCGAGCGTCAGCTGCGAGATCAGGCTTTTTTCATCTTTAGTGTCACGTAAGATGCCCGGGACGTCGCTGACTATAATCAGTTTCTTCGCGTGCACCGCCACGGCAAGCTCAGCAGCGACCGTGTCGGCGTTGATGTTCAGGCTGTGCCCCTCGTTGTCTATGCCGATCGGCGCTATGATTGGGATGTAACCCGTGCCCACGAGGTAGTTGATGACGGTCGGGTTTATCTCCTCGACCTCGCCCACGAAGCCCAAGTCGACTTCAACGTCGCGTCCAGAGCGCGTCGTCGTCTTGTACAGCATTTTTTTGGCGCGGATGAAATTGCCGTCCATGCCAGCGATGCCGACCGCGCGGCCGCCGTGCTTGTTTATGCTGAGCACGATCTCTTTGTTGATTTTTCCGGCCAGCTGCTCGTGCAAAATCTCTATGGTGTCCTCGTCTGTGACGCGCAACCCGTGGACGAATTTAGAGGGCTTGCCGAGCTTGCGCATCTCATCGCTTATCTCCGGGCCGCCGCCGTGAACGAGCACAGTTTTCATGCCGACGTAGTTGAGTAAAACAACGTCTTTCAGCATCACGTCTAGTAGCTTATCGTTTCCCATTATGCTCCCGCCGATCTTGATGACGACGGTCTTGCCGTGGAAGCGCTGGATGTACGGCAGGGCTTCGAGCAGCACGTTCGCGCGTTCTTGCATTTCATCACAAATTGATTTCATAGCGTACGTGTTCTTAAAACATTTGTAATAGCACCTAAATCAACTACGTAGTATATTTAGAATTTATCCGCACATAATCGTACGTTAAGTCGCATCCCCACGCCGTCGCGCTTGCCTTGCCCACTCCAAGATCTATGTGAATTTCGATTTCCCTGTTGCGCATTATGTCACGTGCTCGCTCAATCACTCGCTTCGGCTTCGCCTTGCCCCGCTCCACCAAATCGACACGCCCGCGGTCGCTCACCAGCTCCAGGTTGATTTTCGCGGGATTGAACGACGCGCCGGAGTAGCCGATTGCGCAGACTATCCGGCCCCAGTTCGGGTCGCGACCGAAGACCGCGGTTTTCACTAAGTTCGAGTTCGCAACTGCCAATGCCGCCTGTCGGGCGTCCTCCTTGTTCCGGGCTCCTTCCACCCGTACCTCAATCAGGTGGGATGCTCCCTCCC
>Ga0172364_10004421_pt1 | contig 11178 bp, 4 predicted proteins | sample LakKivSesite10cm_FD_114545 | JGI IMG/M metagenome (GOLD analysis project Ga0172364, IMG submission 114545) | Sediment microbial communities from Lake Kivu, Rwanda - Sediment site 10cm | ecosystem: Environmental > Aquatic > Freshwater > Lake > Sediment | place: Rwanda: Western Province, Lake Kivu... | reverse complement strand
CGACGGGATATGTTCAATTTGTTTTTTTTGTTGGCACTGGGACTGATTTTCTGGTCAACTGCGCTCAAGCCGGAGAGCAGTTTTTTTATTCGGGACTTATCTGCGGAGATAGTTGCCAAGCGAAGTTTCCTGGTGGAGAGCAAGGGCTTAGCGCTCTGGAATCCGTATTGTTTTTTTGGTATGTCGGAGGCGGCAAATCCCCAGAGTGAGGCGTTTTATCCATTTAATTTTATTTATCGGATATTTGGTGCGGAGCGAGGAATAGTTTATTATGTGGTGTTTCATCATTTGTTTTTGATTTTAACCTTATATTTGGGCTTCCGCAGATTGGGTTTTAGCGAGAACCGGGGATTGTTAGGTGCAATTGGGTTTGGATTTGGCGGATTTACGAGCTCATTGAGCTTGCTGGTGGTGTTATTAAGCACTGCCAGCTGGATGGGGGTTTTAATTTTTTGTTTGGCAGGATGTGTTCGCGGGAATTGGCTCAAGTGGGGATTGTTATCGGGATTGGTGATTGGGGTTCAGATATTAGCAGGTGAGATAGAGATAGCGATGATGAGCTGGGCGATTAGTTCTTTAGCAGTGCTATTCAGTCCTAATTCAGCTGGGATAAGGTCAATGCCAAGGGTTTTGGGGGGATTTTTGGTCGGATTATTTTTTGGAATAATTTTCAGTCTGGCTCAGATTTTATTGACCTTAGAAATGATACCTCTCTCTAATAGAGCGACTGGAATACCGCAGGCTCATTCTTTAATCTGGTCGCTCAAGCCCTATGCTTTAAAATCGCTTTTGCTTCCCAATTACATTTTTTCGCCGGTGAATATCATTTACTGGGGATTAGGATTTTTTAGTGGGTTTTCATATTTTTTGAGCATATATTTGGGCTTGGGCTTATCAATTTTAGCTTGGCTCGCTTTCAGGAATTTTAAAAAATCCTCGGTCTGGGTCTGGCTTCTGGTCGGGATATTTGGTCTTTTGATGATGATGGGAGAGGATTTACCTTTTTACCGATTGGCTCATCAATATCTTCCTGGATTTAAATTTATTCGGATACCGATAAAGTTTTTATTTTTTCTAAATTTCAGCTTGGTGATGCTGGCAATGATTAGTTATGATAGCTGGCAGTTGAAATCCCGGAGATGGCGTTTTGCTGGAATTTTTCTTATTCTCTCTGGAATCATAATGATGCTATTTCTGGTTATGGTTCCGCTTCGGATAGAAAAATTAGGAAATCAATGGGAGGACATAGTTTTTTATCTGGCATTGAGAAGCTTTTTAAGGGCTTTGGGTTTTGCCTGCTTATTTCTGGGATTTTGGCTTCTGGTTCAGAACAGGAATAGAGCCTTGGTGGGAATGGTTTTAGGGCTTTTTATATTTCTGGATTTTTATTATCCGCATCATCATTTAAATGCCACGATTCCCAAAGATTTTTTCTCGCCTAATTTTTTTGTCCGGGATTTGTTAATCAGGGAGCAAAGATATAATCAGCGGGTCTCGCCAGTGCGAATTTTGACTTTGGAGCCAGACCTGTCCGAGACAATTATGCAAAGGGTGATGGACCCGACGGAGTTTTTCAAAAAAATGAGAGATACGCTCCATCCGTTCTGGGGGTTGTATTTTGGTTTCAATGACATCAGGGCGGTAGCTTCTTTTTATCCATCTGATTTAGAGACCTTTAAGCTTCTTCGGGCAAATGAATCACCTGAGATAGGCAGATTGATTTTAGCTCGCGCTGGGGTGGAGTATTTTTATTATCGGGATTATGGTTTTTTGAAATTAACTGGCGTTTTTCCCCGGGCAATGATTTTTTATCAGGCGGAATTTGTTTCAGAGAGAGAGCAAGCCTTAGACCTCTGGTCCGAGCCTAATTTTCCTGCGCGGTTAGTGGTCTTGTTAGAGGGAGAAGAAGCCGGGGAGGGGACTGCCCCCCAGCTTGGGGAGCTACTATTTTCTGAGCCAGCCGAGATTATTAAATATAAAAATGAAAAGGTGGTGATAAAAGTCCGGGCAAAAAAAGAGGGCTTTTTGGTTTTGTTAGATAGTTATTATCCGGGCTGGAGAGCGTATCTGGATGGAAAAGAGGTTAAAATTTTCCGCGCTAATGGTTTTTTCCGCGGGGTTAGGGTTCCAGCCGGGGAGCAGATAATAGAATTCCGGTATTTGCCCAAGCGGTTTATTTATGGCATTATAGCAAGCGGTTTTGGTTTTATTTTCTGGATTTTGGCTTTAAGCTTTTCTTTAAGAAAATGGAGAAGAAAAACTTTTTCTGGGTCTGGGTAATTTTCTTTTTGGTCTTAATTATATGCTCGCCATTGATTGAGGGCGGGGAGACCTACGAGACCATTTCTTGGCTTCGGCTCTGGGTGATTGGGTTTGGTCTTTTTTATTTTTTAAGACCGCTCAAGAAAGACCAAATAGAATTAGCTATCCCGATTTATAATCGGTTTTTGATTTTGCTCTGGCTGATTTTAACTGGGTCTTTATTTATCACTTCTTATTATTACCCTACGATTTACTGGTATTCCAACATCCTAGTTTATTTTTTATTTTTTTATCTGGTTTTGAACCTTTTAAGCAAAGAGCAAGGGGGGAGGATTCTCTGCGCGATTTTTTTTATTTTAATTGGAGCGGGTCTGGTGGAAAGCGGACTTGGGATAATTGAATATGTTCAACGGGATCCGGGACGGGTGAGTGCGACTTTTTTTAATCCGAGTTATTATGCTGGGCATCTCTTGGGCATAATCGGATTTCCCTTGGCAGGACTATTATTTGATTTGCCCGTTGAGTTTAGCAGGAAAAGAAAAATTTGGCTTAAAATCGGTTTGGGAATAGCTCTAATTATGATTGGTTTTGCAATGCTGATTTCAGCCAGTCGCTCAATGGTTTTTGGGCTGATTCCGCTGAGTTTAGTGCTGGTGGTGAGATTTCGCGGGAAGGCGATTTTGGTTTTAATTTTGCTGGTTTTGGGCTTGATTTTAGCTCCCAATCCTTTAAGCTATCGGCTTAAAAATTTAAATCGCGACCCCTATGCCTGGGAGCGGATTGGAATCTGGAAGAGCAGTTTAAAAATGGTGAAGGGTTATCCTTTGGGCGTGGGATTAGGCAATTATCGTTTTTATTATCATCGGTATCCAGAGCCATTGAAGCTGGTCAAATTTGGGAGATATGGTAAAGAGGCGAGCCAGGCGCATAATGAATTTCTCAATTTTGCCTGTGAGGCAAGTTTGCTTTCGCCTTTAATTTTGTTTGGGTTCTGGGCATTGATTTTAGGCAAAGCAGTGAGAAGACTGAAGAAGAAAGAATTGTCTTCTGAAGAAAAATTATGGCTAACTGGTTTTTCGGGGTCGCTTTTGGGGATTCTTGGTCATTCATTGGTGGACGCCAATCTTCATCAGCCTCCGATTATAATTATAACAATAATTAACACTGCTGGATTGGTTTCGGTTATGGCAAGAGGGAAACAGAGCCTGGTTAAAAATATAGAATCTGAGGTTCATAGTTCCTGGTTCTGGCGGATTTTTCTTATTCTCAGTTTTAGTTTAATTGGTCTCTTGATGACCTATCAAGCTCTGATTGCGGGATTTTACTTCAGAAGCCTAAATTTAAAAACTCCAGAAGAACGAATCAAGAGGCTTTTTCAGCTTTCTCGTTTTCCTGCTGGCTATGCGCCGATTTATTTTCAGTTAGGGGTGGATTTGCGGAATCAATTTTTAAAAACCGGAGAAGTGGAATTTCTGGGGCAAGCGATAAGATATTTTGAACTGGCGATTCAGCTAAATCCAGAGAATCACCAGTATTATTATCAATTGGCAGAAGCTATTTATCGCTTAGGAGTTTGGTTAAAAACTCCAGCGGTTTTGGAAAAGACAGAATCAATTTTGAAGCAAGCAATTGAGCGGGCGCCGGCGCAGGTTTTTAACTATCTGCTTTTGGCTGAGATTAGTTTGCTTAAATCCGAGCCAGAGCAAGCTCTTAAATGGCTGGAAACTGCGCTGAAATATGAGCCTTATTTTATGAGGGCAAGAGTATTGAGAGCAAGAATTTTTATTGAACAGAGGAAAATCAATGAGGCAAGAGAGGAATCGCAGTTGATTGCCCAACAGCTCTCAGAAATCAGGGCGTTTTTAAAAAATGGGGTTTATGCTTTGAATTATTATCAACAGCTCGTGATTGCGGTTGATGAAGAGGATTTATCCCAGATGGAAAATCGCTTGAAGAATTATTCCCGAGAGGAGCAAATCAAGAAGGCTCAATAAAAATCAGACGCTCCACATTCTGGTTTCAAAATCCTTTCCCGGCACCAAAAAAGTTATCAAGCCATCTCTGGGATACCGAGCAAGAAGACGATTCTCTTGATAAACATACACCCGAAACCAGGCTTCCTCACCTTCAGCAAAGCCCAGCTCTGAGAAGCTGATTGCCAGCTCCAAAATTTTATCTTTACGAATGGATTGCTTCTCAAATCGGTTTTCTATGCGCTGGGCGCGAGTAAGCACTAAGAATTTTTGGCTCGGCTCTTTTTCTGAATGATAAGGGAATAGAATCTGGACTGGGATTGGTTTTTCAAATTTAATTTCTACCTGCAATTGTTCTTTGACCCCTTCGGGCTGATGGGGGTCAAGTCTGAGGTAGAGATTATCCTGGTCAAATCCGAAGTAAATTTTAGAAAAGAAGGGCTCTTCAGAGTAGCGAGCTTTTAGACCTTTAAAGATGTCAAACACGCCTGCGTTCTGCCATTCAAAGAAACTACTCTCTTTGCCATCCAGCACTGGCGAGATAAATCCGCTGGGTTTGACCGAGAGCCTGATGGGATGGTCAAACTTGACCGGCTCTTCCAGGAAGAGCGGAGCGGGTTGGTTGAGCGCCAAATAAACATTCTTGAGATGAATCCGATAAATTGCATCAAAATCTTCATCCAGCTCTGAATAAAAATCATCCCCATACCACCAGAACCAATCACTGCCTTCTGCGGAAAAAAGCTCGCTACGGGCAAGCTCTAACTTATTCGGTTCTGCGCTCTTGAACATCTCCTCTGCATCTTTCCTCACCCGGTTAAGATATTCCCAGGCTAAATTTTTCTCCGGGTCCCCAATCCAGATTTCAAAATTGCCCTGAATCCAGGTTCCGGGCTCCAAATGCGGAAGTGGTTCTGGATGATATGAAATAAGGGCATTGCCTAAAGTGGTGATTCTCACTTCCTCTTGCTCAGATAAAGTCTGATATAGAGTAAGAATAAAATCCTCGCCACTCTCCGGATAAGCCTCCCAGGGATTCTCTCCATCCAGAGCAATCACCAAGAGAGCTCGCTCTTTTCCTGAACGCTGGAGATTTTTTTTAATTCCTTCCAATCGGCGAAGCAAATCGCTAACCGCGACTTCTGCTTCAATCCCGGAATAATAAAAGCTGATTAAGTCAGAAAGCTCCTGGTCTCTAAACACCAATTTCAAGTTCGTGTCCCGAAACCGATAGGGCTGGTAAATTAACTCCATTCTGCTTTTATTTTTAATGGTCTTCAAAAGATTCTGCTCGCAGGTTGATAGCCAGTTTATTCCTGCCTCCGCAATAATTGATAGTGCCTGGTCTGAGACTGCGCCTTCCCCGGGCCACATCCCAATCGGCTTTTTTTCAAAAGATTGCTCCATATAATCCAGCCCGGTTAGAACCTGGAGTTTTGCGTCTTCCGGATAGGAAAAATGAGTGGGAAGAATGATATCCGAACTTGCGCTTCTGGCTATCTCAGTATCGCAGAGCAGAGGCAAAATCGGATGATAAAAAGGAGTGGTGGACACCTCTAATCTCCCCTGAGACCAGAGCTCTTTATAGAGGGGAATAATTTTAGTCATTATCTCTTTTTGTATTTCCAGGATTCGTCCTTTTTCTTCCTCGGTGAAATTTTTCCCCTTTTTCTGAAATTCCCTTAACTCTGGATACTGTTTTAAAGTCATAAACCCAAACCAGGTAAGATTGAACCAGACTTGTAGGTCTAAAAAATCCTGGGTAGAAAATTCGTCCACTACTTTCTCCATCTCGGCTCCGGGTCTTAAGCCTCTTTTCAACAGAAGCCGATAATAGCAGGGATGAGGCTGAATCATTGTTTCTTTTCTGCAGAGGAAGAAGTTTTTTAAAAGGAATGTTTTTTCAAAATTATTTAGCTCTAAAGCTGGCTTTTCGCTCAGTTGATAAAAATCATCAAAAATTTTCTGCTCGGTATATTCCCTTATCTGGCGCGTTAAGCTGGGGGTAAGATTGATGGTGATGGAAATTTTAGGGAACTGTTCCAGCACCTTTGCCATATCAAAATATCCTTTAATTGCGTGGAGTCTGACCCAGGGCATAGGATAACTTCCCGCGATTGGGTCTGGATAATAAGGCTGATGCATATGCCAGAGAAAGGCAATATCCAGCTCGGTCATCTTTCTCGCTCCTGCCTATTTAGCCCATTCTACAGTCAGGTCTCGGAAATTTTTCATTGATAGCGGAAGGTATTTGGCGCTGACCTCATCGCTAACTGCCTGGGCAATTTTTTTGAAGGCTGACCCTAATAAGGGGATATTAGGCGGGATAAAAGCCTGGATATTGACCACGCTTCGTAGTGAATAGGTCATCAAATAATACTGGTCTGAAATATCTTCCTCTGCTTTCCATCTGCCGATGCTTTCATAAACATCGCATTTTTTATCTTTGTTCAAGATGGCTTGGTCAAGAATCGCGAGAATCTCTTTATCGCTTACCAGATAGTTCCCTTTGCTATCTTTTTCCTGGAACCAAGGGTGAGCTCTGCATAAATCAATAAATCTTTCTTCTAAACTGGCTCTCTCTGGATTTAGAGCCGACAGCTGATTCACCACCTCTATAATCTCCTGCTGAGCAGGCATTTTAAAACTTAAAACCCGATTTGGCTCATCCGCATTAAAAATCACCGGCACGGTCACTGCCTTAGTAAATCCCATAAATTTTCCCTGAGTCTGAAGAATAACATAGGTCTCGGTCGGGCTTTTCTTGCCAAACGCGACACTAAAATTATAAACATAAAACAGCTTCTCAATGCCATCTATATCAGTTAGATATTCCCAATAAGGAACTTTGGGACTTAAAAAAGCGCATTTGAGATTGACCCCTTCCGCCTCTGGGTCAAATTCCTTAAAAACAATAAATCTTCCCTGATTCATATCCGAGACCATTTTATTTAAAAGCGCCTCATCCTTGAGATTGAAATAATCTCCAATCCTCTGGGAAATTATTTGCGCCTGCTCGGGGCTTGTCTTAAAATCCCATTGCTTCTCATTTTTAAAGGTCACTGAGTGATAAAGCCCGGATTTGTCTAAAGGCTCTTCTATCTTAAGATTGATTTCTGAGCGGAATTTTTCCCGCTGAGCCCGAAATACGCCTGCCAATCCGAAAACCAAAAGCGATATGCCTAACAAAAATACCAACCATTTATTTTTTTTCATTTTATAGCTCCTTTTTATGATTTTAACTATGATTTAAAATTTCTCCATCAGCGCTTAAGCCAAAGGATGCCCAGCGCGTCTTTTTCATACTCCTCTGGATTCATACTTAAACTCAGATATTCTCCCTTTACCCAGGACTTAGTCAAATTAGCGCATCTCGGGCTTTTTAGATTTTCACTATTGCCCGTGGTCTGATTAAAATGAAAATGTCCCGGGTCTGAAAAATCCACAATCATCCGAGTAGTGGGACCACCAATAAAAAGATAACCAAGGGGTCCGAGGAAAAATCCCTCATTGTTATTAACAGTTCCGCTTGCTCCCTCTCTGGGAAATTTTCCTATTCTATGCCTTTTGCCAGTAATCGGAAGAAATCCAGCTGGGGTATAAAAATAAGAATGACTGATTTTTCCCCATTCCCAACTCTGGGGGTTGGACCCAAACTTTTTCTCCAGATATTCTATGGTCTTTAAACCTGCTTTTTCCACTATCTCCTTTCTGGTCTCAATTTTTTTTGTGGCTTTATCATCAAACCAGTAGTTATTGGGGTCATCCATAATGTTCTCTAACCCGGTCATCGTCACGCCTCCCAATAGCCCTGCAACAAAGGTCATCTTCTTAAGCTCATCATCAAAACTAAGCGAGACCATATTTTTAAGAAACAATTCATAGACCGTGGTTCCGATTGAATCTATGCTCGCTTGATAGCCCTGCTCTTGCCAATGCTTCAAAGCCCAAACCGCTTTATCCAGTTTTGGGTTCTTGCTTTCAGAGAGGTCGGATAACAAAATAGGAACTATATTCCGAGCAGAGACCACCACCACATCTAACTGAAGCGCCTTCATATCTTCAACTGAAAATTTGTCCTTGCTCCGAAGCACCTCATCAATCCTTTGAATCCGGGATAGAGCATATTCAGCGCCTAAATAATAAGGATAATCATCCAGCCGGTTCTTATTATTTGCGGTCGCGATATATTTTTGCTTGGGATTATAAATATGAGGAAGCTGGTCAAAAGGAATATAACCGCGCCAGTCCTGGTCCCCGGTCCAGCCTTTTCTTGCGAGCCAGCCCTGATTATCTGGTCTAATCGGGCAATGACCAGAAAGCCAGTATCCGATATTTCCTCTTTTATCCGCAAAGATATGGTTCCAGGCAACAGGACCTAAATGCATATTTTTAAGCCCTTCCACAAATTCCTGCCAGTTAGTCGCTCTTGCCATATCCAGATAACCCTGCAAAAATTTTCCCAATTCCACATCCACTATTTTGAAAGCATAGACCTGCTCAGGACCACCAGTGGGAAAAGACACACCAGTAATTTCCCCATCTATGATAGGACCGTGAATGGTCTCTCGGATTTTCACCTTAACTGATTTCCCTTTTTTAAGCGGTATCACTTCTTCACGGATTTTAAGCTCCCGCCATTCATTTTTATAAAGATATTGATTAGGATTTTCTGGGTTGAGCTTTTCAATGAAAAGGTCTATATGGTCAACACTGGCATTGGTCAATACCCAGGCAATCTCGCCATTATATCCTGCGCCAAAAGCAGGTAGTCCCGGAAACATCATTCCAATAATGTTAAAACTCCCGCCCTGAAGATGGCAAAGATACCAGTAGGTCGGAAAGGGATAAATCGGCACATGCGGGTCATTATTGATAATCGCTGAGCCGGTTAAGGACCGGTCTGGAGCAATCACCCAGTTATTGCTTCCGGGCGAGGTTCCCAAGGTTAAAATCCACCTCACACTCGCAATCAAATGCTCAAGCCCAGAATTATCAGCGACTTGCGGGATATCCTCTACCACGATGGGCGCATCGTCAGGATAAATTGGCAGGAAAATTTTTGCCTTATCTGGACCAAACTCCCGAGCAATTCGGGTGTAGTAGTATTCAGTGCCGAGACTTCCATAACTCATAGCCAGACCAAACACATCTGCGCAAACTAAACTATCCTCTGGTCTCCAGGGCGCGGGCTTGGTGCGAAAAAAACGATATTGGGGAATGGTCTCACCCGCATCTTTAAGATATTGATTTACCCCCTGGGTAAAGGCATTGAGTAAAACCCTTGTCTCTTCAGGCATAGCTTGATAGCCTTGCTCTGCTCTGCCTTTATAATTAAGCGCTCGGGTAAGTTTATCTATATTGATAAAATCTATTTTCCAGAATTTAACTCTTCCTAATAGCTCACAGATTTCTCCCCGCCCAAATCTCCTGAATATATCCATCTGAAAAAACCTATCCTGCGCCATTGCATAGCCCAAAGCAAAAAATAAATCCTGGTCATTACTGGCTCGGATATGGGGAATGCCATATTGGTCATAAATGATTTGAGCCTCAGCTGTAACCGGATAACCACTGATTTTGCCCTGGATGAATTCTTTTCTCTTGATATGTGCGGTGCAGGAAACCAAAGATAAAATTATAATCCCGAAGATAACTTTTCTCAGGCTCATTTTTCCACCCCCTAAATTTTTATATACCTTGTATAGTTTTATAGCTTATTTTTTCGGTTTTAGCAATTATAGATGAGAGCAGAAGCGTAAGTTTAAGATAAATCAAAAAAGGTTTTTCAGAGCCTCTCTGCGGCGAGTTCCGCCAATGGGGAGCGCTCCCCTTTTTGCAAAAAAAGATGCCCAAAAATAGGCTCGCCTTTTAGCTTCTGGACTAAATAGCTTAAAGAATTGGAGCTGGAATCTAAGTAAGGATGGTCTATCTGATAAGGGTCTCCAGTGAAAACAATTTTAGCTCCTTCCCCGGCTCTGGTGATAATGGTTTTGGCTTCGTGAGGAGTTAGATTTTGCCCCTCATCAATGATAATGAACTGATTAGGGATAGACCGACCTCGGATATAGGTTAGCGCTTCTACCTGGATGATTCCAAAGTGTAATAAATCCTGATATCCCGGAACCTTGTCCTCTCTGCGCATTCTTTTCCCTTCAGGCTCTTCTCGGAATTGTTTTCTTTGAAAGATGAAATCCAGGTTATCAAAAATTGGTTGCATCCAGGGGAACATTTTTTCCTGAATATCGCCCGGTAAAAATCCAATCTCTTTTCCCATTGGAAAAATTGGTCTGGAAACCAAAAGCCTTTGATAATTGTTCTTCTCCAGGATTTGCTCCAAGCCCCCTGCCAGAGCCAGCAGGGTCTTACCTGTCCCTGCCTTGCCTAAGAGCGCGACCAGTTGAATCTCCGGGTTCATAAGCAGTTCCATTGTTAGATATTGCTCCGGGTTTCTGGGCTTGATTCCAAAAGCGCCCTGAGAATAATCTGGCAGGAGAGAAACTTTTTTCTGTTTTTCATCATACCTGGCGTAAGCGAGCTTTTCTGGAGCGGATTTATTGACCAGAATCACCAGCTGATTGGGAAAAAAGCCATCTTCCAGATTAAGCCATTTCTGGCTCAAGAGCTTTTCAAATTCCGAGCTGGGAATTTCCATTTTGCTGAATCCCGGGTCCAGTTCGTTAATATCTACCTTTCCTTCAATCTCGTAGTCCACTGCCTTCATTCCTAAGGCATCAGCCTTCAGCCGAAGATTGATGTCCTTAGTCACAAAAATAGTGGAAATTTGGGGATGGTCGCGATGAAGCTGATAAGCAGTCGCTAAAATAATGTTATCCTTCTTTTTTCCCAAAAGAGAAGTCGGCAGGATGCTCTCCTCCCCAGAAACATCAATCCGCAGGCTCCCGCCTTCTCCAATCTCAACCCCTTTGGCTAAAGAGCCTTT
>Ga0172364_10004420_pt1 | contig 11178 bp, 9 predicted proteins | sample LakKivSesite10cm_FD_114545 | JGI IMG/M metagenome (GOLD analysis project Ga0172364, IMG submission 114545) | Sediment microbial communities from Lake Kivu, Rwanda - Sediment site 10cm | ecosystem: Environmental > Aquatic > Freshwater > Lake > Sediment | place: Rwanda: Western Province, Lake Kivu... | reverse complement strand
GAAGACCGGAGACGCTGATCAGGGGAAGAAGAAGATCGACTGGGCTCAGAGCCTTATGCCTGTGTTGAGGCAAATCGGCGAAGATTTCTCAGAACACGAGCCCTTCAGCGGTATCGTGTTGTCAGCCACCTTGCATGTGACGAAGGAAACTGCGGTCCTAGCACGGGCTCTTCACAGTGGTGGTGCCAAGGTGGTGCTCACAGCGTCGAATCCTCTGTCGACTGACGATGACGTTGCTGCCGCGCTGTCTTCGGAGGGAATTGTCGTTAGAGCTCGGCGGGGCATGAGCGAAGATGAATACTTTGGTGCGATAGACTTCGCCCACTCGCAGCACCCGAGCATAGTGATGGATGACGGGGCAGACTCGATAGTGAGGATTCACGAGACGGGCAGCGGGATAGACGGGGTTATCGGCGCGCTTGAGGAGACGACCACTGGCGTCATCAGGCTGAAGGCTCTCGAGAGCGACCACAAGCTGAGGTTCCCAGTGATCGCCGTGAATGAGGCGAACACGAAGAGGCTCTTTGACAATGTATACGGGACCGGTCAATCCACCTTCGACGGCATCATGCGAGCCACGTCCATGATGATCGCGGGGAGGTGCGTCGTAGTCGCAGGGCACGGCTTGGTGGGTCGCGGAATAGCGATGCGAGCCAGAGGCTTGGGGGCCAGGGTCATCGTCACAGAGGTTGATCCGGTCAAGGCACTTGAAGCCCACATGAACGGATACGAGGTCCTTCCCATGAATGCGGCCGCGCGAATCGGGGACATCTTCATCACTGCAACTGGCAACTTGAAGGTCGTCACGACTGACCACATCGAGCTCATGAAGGATGGAGCGGTCCTAGCTAACAGCGGTCACTTCAACGTTGAGATCGACACCGCGGGTCTATATGCGATGTCGTCGTCCAAGAAAGAAATCAGGCCGGGACTGGAGGAACTAAGGCTGCGCGACGGCAAGAGGATCCTGCTGTTGGGACAAGGCCGACTCGTGAACTTGGTCTGTGCTGAGGGGCATCCGCCAGACGTCATGGACATGAGTTTTGCCAACCAAGCCTTATGCTCCAAGTACTTGGTTGAGAAGAAGCCAACCGTTCTAGCGGTTTTCAACGTCCCCCAAGAGATTGACGATGAGGTCGCGAAGCGGAAGCTGAGCTCGTTAGGAGTGAGAGTGGACAAGCTGACGGCTGAACAGGAGAAATACCTGAAATCTTGGCGTATCTAAACCTTATATAGAGTGTTTCCAGCTCAAGTTCATTTGGGGTGATCAAAACTCGCCTTCGATGTCGAAGCCAAGAAGAGAATTATCACAGCCGCTCTCCCATATGCTAACGGAGAACCCCACCTAGGCCACGTAGCGTCCACCTATCTGCCCAGCGACATATACGCTAGGTTCAGCAGGCAGAAGGGATACGATGTCATCTTCTCGTGTGGGACAGACGATCATGGCACCCCGATTCAGATAGCCGCTGAGTTAGAGAAGAAGGAACCACGCGAATACGCTCAGTACTGGCGCGAGAGGTGGCGCCAAGACCTGAAGGGTCTTGGAGTTGACTTCGATCTCTTCGACGGCACCGACACTCCCGAGAACAACAAACTTGCGCAGGAGTTCTTCGTGCGGCTCAGGGAGAGAGGATACATATATGAAAAAGATGTGACGCAGTACTACTGCGGTGGCGAGAACCGTTTCCTGCCTGACAGGTACGTCTTGGGCACGTGTCCTCACTGCGGGGCCAAGGAACAATACGCTGACGCCTGCGAGGGTTGTGGCAGGGTTCTCAAGCCTGGAGACTTAATCTCCCCGGTCTGCGCGGTGTGCAAAAGGCCGGCAACCGTCAGGAACTCTCATCATAGCATCTTCGCGCTCTCCAAACTCTCGGGCAGACTCAGGGCCTGGCTTGAGGGCAACCAAGGCCTACAGTCCGATGTCAAGAACTACGTCTTGTCTTGGATAAAGGAGGGATTGCAGGACTGGGACATAACTAGGGACATCACTTGGGGCGTTCCGATTCCGGGAAAGGAGGGGAGCCAGAGCCTCTACGGGTGGTTCGAGAACCACCTCGGGTACATCTCCATATCCGAGAAGATCGCCAGACAGAGGGGGATACAGAACTTCATCGACTACTGGAACGACTCGGATATCGTCCACTATGTGGGCAAGGACATCGTCTATCATCACTACCTGTTCCTGCCGGCGGAACGCCTAGCGGATGGAAGGTACAAGTTGCCGGACAAGATACCTACTAGGGGCTATCTCCTTCTTCAGGGCAAGAAGTTCTCGAAGAGCAGGGGCTGGTACATCAGCCTCAGGGAGTTCCTGTCCGAATTCCCACCCGACTACCTTCGCTTCTACCTCACATCCACAACCTCCTACAACCAAGGCGATGTGGACTTCCAGTGGGATCAATTCGCCAACAAGGTCAACAATGACCTGATCGCCTCGATCGGCAACCTCTTCTTCAGGATAACGAAGTTCTTGGAGGACAACTTCGAATCAACCGTCCCAAAGCCGTCCGACTGGTCCGAGCGCGAGGAGGAACTCAAGAGTGACGTTGCGGCTGTCGTTGATCGCTACGACGAACTGTTGGAGGCCAACCAATTCGCGGAGGGATTGAAGTTGGTCGTCGAGCTGTCACACAGGCTGAACCAGTACTTCCAAGCAAACGAGCCGTGGAAGAACAAGGGGGTCGCGCCCAAGGTTCTTTATTCGGAGGTGAACTGCCTCAGGGCGCTCGCGATACTGCTCTATCCCTTCGTCCCCTTCTCCGCTTCCAATATCTGGGCGACGCTGAACCCCCCAGGCGACATTTCTAAGGACTCCCTCAAAACCGCTAAGGAGTACCTTATCAGGCCCGGCCATCGCATAGCTCAAGCCACCATATTATACGAAAAAGTGAGCAAGGAGAGCATAGAGAAGCAGCTCAGCGCCCTGTCAGGTCAGCAGTGAGGGCGCTCACTGCGTCTCCTTCTCGTATTCCTTCTTCTTCGCGTCGTAATCCTCCCTGGTCCCGACTGGCTTGGCCGGAACGCCTAGCACCACCGTATTCGGCTTCACGTCCCTGGTGACGACTGCCCCGGCCCCAACGACTGCCCGCTCTCCCACTCTGATCCCAGCGACCAGCACGGCCGCACCTCCTATCACGGCACCGTCTTCGATCTTCACGCCGACCATCTTGGAGGAGGCTGGGTATCTGTCGTTCGTCACGGTAACGCGCGGCGCGAGGAACACCCGATTTCCCACCTCAGTGAGTGGCGGGAGGTAGACGCCAGACTGAATGCTCACATTTTCGCCTATCCTGACCCGCCCGTCGACTATCGTCCCTGAGCCTATCAGTGTGCCCTTCCCCACGATCGTCCCCTCCCTGATCAAAACGTAGTGTCCGGTCGCCGCCCCCTGGTTCAAAACAGCGTCTTCATAGACGATGGTGTTGGAGCGGATCACGCAATCCTCGCCTATCGTGGCTCCCGACGAGAGACCATCGATGGCTTCGTCCTCCAGGGCTCCCTTTTTGATTAGGGCCTCCCACTTCTTCTTGGACGGGTAACCCAAAACGCAGCTTGAGCCAATTCTCGCGTTCCTTCCCACCATCGTCGGCCCGAAAATGACATGATCTCCCTCAAGCACGACGTTGGACAGGTCCAACTTGGCCCTCTTTGAGATAAAACCCACCATGGGTCGTCATGAAGAAAACCATATTATATGCCTTCCCGCGCCGAAGGACACGCGGTTGGTTGCACGCGAAAGTAGACTGCTGTTGGGACTGTTGATCAGTGCGCTCGCTATCGGGGCACTGTCAATGCCATTCGGCCTGTCCCAAATGGGCCGCTCCCCGTCGATCCTCAGGAGGGTCATATCCATCGAGGACTACGGCCTCATATCGTACAACGATACCTACATGATATCCACTTATGACCTTGAGAGGACGGAGAACTTTACGTGGTTCACGATCACGATCCCTAACGCCTACGCGCAGGGACTGGTGACGTTGCCGAAGCCTTTCACGTTCAACGTCATCGGGTCGCCCGACGCAAATCCGTTCAACGTGTCAGAGACATCGGGGGCCATGGTGATCAGGGTTCAAAGGACTTCCCTGCTGAGCCTGTTGAAGGGCGGATACGTCAATTTCACAATTGCATATCGCCTGATCCTCAGCCTTGAGCAGGTCGCGAGCCAACTCAAGAACGTCACCGTACCGCTTAGGTTCACGACGGATCTGCCGGTTCGCTTCTTCCAAGCGAACGTGTCGATTCCGCTCAACAATTATTGGGAAACCCCGGGGTACTTCGAGAAGCAGAACATCTCAGGCCGCATGATATTCTATATGCCCACTCCGGTTGAGCAAGAGCAGAAGCTATCCCTCCTCAATTTCAACATCGGCTCGTACATCACGAGTTTCTACGTCTCCGAGATCTACAAGACCGTCTCATTCGACCCGCTGTTCGGCCTCTATGTTGAGGAAGGGTTCTCCTTCTACTCCAATCCTCTCAGCCCTCAGACGGTGATTCCGCCCGTGTACATTACGAACCAAGCGACGGACGTGACGGTTAGGGACCTGATAGGTATGCTGACCCCGACAATAGCGACCGTGCCCAACAGCACTCTCAAGTCGGTTACGATAGATCCTAGGATAAGACTCTCGGCGGGAGGCAACTATACCTTCTTCGTCAAGTACAAGATCCCCGCGACCAACTTCACCAGCAGGGATGGGGACAAGTTGACGATCAAAGTGCCGGCCTCCTGCAATTACACGGCGCTGGTCAAGACATACCTCCTCACCATCGACTTGCCGCCCGGGGGTAAGGTTGAGAGCGTCAATCTAGCGGGCGCCGATGTCGCGAACCTCCAATCCATCTCATCTGGCGTGGTGCAAGCAACGGTCAGAAACCTGCCGTTCGATATGTTGTCTGCGAGCTTGGTCCTGACCATAAACTACCCAATCCTCTGGGTGGGTTACACGCCCTCCGCGCTCATCTTCATAGCAGGGGCTGTGGTGTTAGGCGCGTATTACACCATCCTGAGGAAACCAACGGGAGCTGAGACGCCCGAGGTAGAGGAATCGACCGGGCTGGCGGCCGAAGTATCTCGGTCGATAAGGAAGTCCATCGCGTTATTCTCGCAGGTTCAGGAGCTCGAAATCCGCTACTTTGAGGGAGACATCAACCGGAAGGAGTTCAGGGGGCTTCACCATAAGCTCAGATCTGATTTGGATAGGGCCTTGGCGGAGGTCCGCGACGCTTCCAGAAGGCTGACGGCCACATCGTCGTACTACGCAGGGCGACTTAGGAGCTACGAATCTCTTTGGGCTGAGCTACAGGCGAAGCATGCCTCTCAGAGAGAGGTCGGTTTCGGTTATCTGAACAGGAAGATCTCCAAGGCTGCCTATGCCGAACTGTCCGAGCGCTACTCCCACGAGATCTCCGACACAGTATCGAAGATCAGGTCGCTCTTGGGAGATTTCCCAAGCAGCTAGTCAGCTGACAAAGCCCTTAAATCAAAGGAACAGCCGAAATCCCTGCCCGGGAAGCCCGGTGGTGCAGCGGTCAAGCATGGGGACTTCAGGACACGCCTGAGGCCATAGGGCTTTGGACCCCTTGACGAGAGTTCGAATCTCTCCCGGGCTATCAACAAGGAGTAGTCCCCACGCTTTTCCGCTCGCCTTCTCGAAAGCACTGACAAAGCGATAAAGCCGCACCAAGAGGGTAGGCGACATGGCTCAGGAGAAAGAACTGCAGGAGAAGGCGGCGAGGTACTTCCAAGAGCGGCCGCCGAACTTTCCAGACGGTAGGCCGTACAACTGCTGCGAGAGCGTTCTCCTCGTCCTGTCGGAATATCTCGGCATCGAATCCAGTCTCATCCCTAGGGTGGTCACGGGGGTGGGAGCAGGCTTCTCCTTGAATGGCCTCACCTGCGGCTGCATATCCGGGGCCGCAATGGCCATAGGAATCAGGTACGGCAGGGAGAGGAACGAAGAGAGCCCCCAAGTGGCTTGGAAGAAGGTCGGTCAGTTCATAGAGTCGTTCAAGGACAGGTGGGGCGCGACGGCATGCCGGGGACTCACTGGCTTGGACCTGAAGACCCCGGAAGGCCTAGAGCAGTACTACAAGAGCGTCCACGACTACTCTTGCACGGACCGGATTAGGTTCTCAGTGGGAAAGGCCATAGAACTACTGAAGGACTAGGGAGCAACGGCTCACCGCTGGGAGAGATTGAAGGGTTTCCCCTGAGACGTTATCTTCTCAGGCAATCCCCCCTTGTTGCGCTCTAGGAACCGCAGGTCCTCCTCTCTCTTCCTGAGCTCATCGGGCAACATGACCGGAATCTCGTCCGCTATAGGATACCATCTACCACAACTCCCACAGTAGAGGGCGCCTGTCCTTATCTCCAACCAACGTATGAGATCCCCGTCCTTGGTTCTGTTCTCCCTCCATCCCTCTTCCAGAACGATCAGCTCCAAGGGGGACTTCTTATCCATGGGGCAAGCCAGCATATCTAACAGCTCGTACTTCATCTTCAAGACCCCTGTGTACTGGGTTCGCCGACTATCCTACAGACCAACGCCGGGTCCCTCGGGATATCCCCCCTCACTACCTTCTTGTAATCCACTATCACAGCCGGCTTCTTCAGCTTCTCTGCCAATCGTGCGAAGGTGAGTTGCGCGAACTCCTCATGTTCCGCCGTCACACAAACGGCTGACGCGCCGGACAACGCTTCCTCGAGCGCGTGGACTCTCCTGACGTTCCTGTGGCGGAAGCGGACTTGAACCGCCAATGGATCATATGCCACTATGTCTGCGACGCGAGTCGCCAGAACATTCACGAAGTCTATGCCGGGAGAGAGTCTGATGTCTCCCGTGTTGCCTCTGAAGGACAGGCCCAGAACAGCAACTTTCGCCTTCTTCGGGTTGATCTTGGTCCTTCTCATCAGTTCCAGCAACTCAAACGCGCGCTTCTTAGGAAGGCCCTCGTTGTTGATCCTGGCCATCTTCACGATTGGGGTTGGGATTGAGCCCTCGCTGGCTCTCGCTATAATGTACCTGCTATAGACTGGGATACAGAATCCACCGACGCCGAGGCCTGGGTCATGAAGGTGGCAGAATGGCTGAGAGTTAGCGGCGTTCTTGACCTCATAGTATGACACCCCGAGCCTGCTGGCCAAGTCAGCCAGTTCGTTCGCCAAGCTAATGTTCACGTCGCGATACGCCCCTTCGAACAACTTCTCGATTTCGGCGGCAGCTATGCTGCTCATCTTCCTGACGCCCTTCTGTGATATCTGGCCATAGAACGTGCTCATGACTGACAACGCTTTTGCGGAGTCCGAACCCACCACCTTCTCATAGCTCTCGGTGATGTCCTTGAGTGCTCTGCCCACGAATATCCGCTCGGGGCTGTATATCAGGCCAAAATCCTCAAGATTCTTCAGGCCGCTGTGCGTCTCAAGCAGGGGTTTCAGGGTTCCATTCGTGGTTCCTGGGGGAACGGATGACTCCAAATCGACTATGTCGCCTCGCTTCAGGGTCTTCCCGATGTGTGCCCCGACATCCCTCAATGCCGTGAAGTCCACGCTCTTCGGGGGATCGAAGGGAATAGGGACTGTGATAATCTTAAGGTCGGTCTCCTTCGCCGCCACTGCAGCGTCGTCGGTGACTCTTAGACACCCCCCCTGAAGTGCTCTCCTGATCCCCTCAACCAACCCTTCCTCCTCCGGATAGGGGGATTCTCCTCCTTCAATGAGCTTGATGTGTTCCTGCTCTTTGGTGACGCCGATGACGTTCGCCCCTGCGTTGCACCATGCGATCCCGAGAGGTAATCCCACATGCCCGAATCCGAACACTCCGACGGAGAGATTCCCCTCCTTGAGCAACTTCAGGGCCTCAGGAGGAGTCAGGTCACAGAGGTTAGCCATGTCAACTCTCACCGGGCGAATTCTATTTTAACTTACCCTGCTCTTGAGGACTGCTGACATGACGGTTCTGATGGACATCCTGACGCCGAAGCAAGCGCGGTTCTTCTCGAAGTTGGGTAAGCGCTTGCGTTCAAAGGGAGTAGAGGTCTCCTACACGGCCCGGCACTACTACGAATCGGATCGCATGATCAGCCTCCTTGGGATGGACGTGACCAAGCTAGGTCGTTGGGGTGACACTTCGTACAAGAAGGCACTTTTCTCCACGCAACGCATGGAAGCCTATGTCAGGTTTCTCGCCAAAGTCCAACCGGACTTGGTCTTCAGCTTCGGCTCTCCTGAGGCCGCTAGGGCGTCATTCGGCTTGGGCATACCTCACATGATGGCCAACGACTCTCCACACACAGAGGCAGTCAGCCGTCTCACGGTCCCCCTCTCGCGGAAGCTGTTCGCCCCTTGGGTGATCCCAAAGGCAGCGTGGGTCCGTTATGGCATCGCCGAACGCGACATAGTGCAATACAAGGGCCTAGATCAGGCCGCGTGGATGAAGGAACTGAATGTCGAGGAATTCGGCCCAAGGCCGACGGACCGCCCGGTTGTAGTCTACAGGCCAGAGGAATACAGGGCAGCCTATGTCGGCGCGGACGAGCCCTCGACAGCTGGAATCGTCAGGCAAACGTTGCAGATCCTGAGCACCGTGTACAAACGAGAGACCAACACCTTCGTGTTGGGACGCTATGGGCACCCGGAGATGTACCGCAGGCTGTTGGGCTCCAGCGTCAAGATACCCCGGGGTCCGGTCGACGGCATGGAGTTGCTGAGGCGAGCGTCCGTGTTCTTCGGCTATGGCGGGACGATGACCGGTGAGGCAGCGCTTTCAGGCGTCCTCACGATAAGCCTGTCCAAGCGCCCGAATCTAGTCGAGGAATTCCTGACCAAGGAGGGCTTGGTGTTCAAACCCTCCTCGCCGAAGGCGGCTGCTGAGCTGATTTCATCCTTCCTCAAGGACGATCGCAGAATGAAGCAACAGAAGCGTCGCGCGTCAAAGTTGCTTGCGGGGATGGAGGATCCGACCGAGACAATATGCTCAAGAATCATCGACTGGAACCGCTAGCACCTGGACCACGAGTTTGACGCTTGGAGAGCCCGTCGTGCAGCCTCCGAAAGCCTTCCCTCCAAACATAGAGCCACATCACTCCCCCCACAAGCGTTGACAGAGCCTGTGCATAACTGGTTATGTCCCTCCCCACAATAGGCACCAGCACCCTGTGCATCACCACCAGCACCTCAAACCACAGGCGCGGCGCAAGCGTCAGAAATAGGACGTTCGCAATCAGCAGGAGCAAGACCGACTTCGCGCGGAATTCTCCCATCAAAACCTCGCCCCCCATATGAGGATCGCGCTGAGGACTCCAGCGAGGGCCATCGCAAGCGTCAGGTACATGAACCCGGCGGAGACGTCTTTCTCCCGGTCATATCCTAAGAGCAGCATTATCTTTGTCAGGGTCAGCGGGGCGTTGGGACTCGGGTTTGATGACAACCTTCCGTCGGCCGCTATCAATATGGGCCTTTCCTTGAGTTCGGATCTCTCGAAGAGACCTCCGTGGGAGAACAGCGAGAAGAACGCGTTTGTTATGGGCACCATCATAGCAATGATCGCCGGAAACTCAAGGCCATAGACTATGGAGAACGCCCCAATGGCTGCCCCTAAGGATAGGGTGCCCGTGTCCCCGAGGAAGATCTTAGAGGGGTATCGGTTGTACCAGAAGAGGACTGCCATGAGTGGCAGCACCATCAGAGCTCCTCCCATCATGGTCGTGAAATCCCCGCCGACAAACGAGCATTTGACGAGCCACGCGACTACCAAGGAGGATAGCACGATTAACGAGCTGCCCGATGCGACCCCATTCATCACGTCAAACATGTTGATCGCGTTTGTAGTAACCGCAATGGCAATGGGCACTAGCAGGACGTACAAGATCGGAATGTGAAACGACACGGAGAAAGGAACGGCCAACTCTATCGGGTAACTCCTGATTAGCAATATCGGAAGTCCGGCGAGCATGCAGAGGGCTGGCTTGACCCTCTTGTTCAGCTTGAAAATATCATCGATGATGCCGATGGCCCCCGCCACCACGATAGTCAGGAATATGGACAACATCTCTCCGGATACCACTCCAGTCAGCGCCGCCACAGCGACGTAGACGCATGTTCCCGCCAGCAACCCAACTCCTCCCATCTCGGGGATCTCCGGCTTGTCGGGCTTGTGGACGTCTGTCCCGACGATCCTCCGACTCGGGAAGATCCTCATGACGACCCTCCTGATGAAAAGGCAAGTCGTTGCGAGGCCTAGGACGGTCGCAATCAGCAGTTCAAGCATCCGACCGCGGTGTTCTCAAGCGGCTTAAAAGGTTGGCGACATAGAGTCGAGATCTAGTAGATGACGCGACCGGGAGCCCACCCGGTTCCCTTCTTCGTCTTCCGCCCGAAATGCGACCACCCGCCCCTCGGAATCTCGTGTTTGTTGCCATCGCGGTCCAACATCCAGAGTCCCTTTGTCCGCACCACCCTTCCCAACCTGTGGAGCTCGAAACCCTCGTCGTCGGCGACGCGTAGCGCCTTCCTCCATTGGTCTCGCTTCACAGAGAGCACTAGGTTGTACTCCTCACCCCCGTTCATTGCAAGGTCCAACGGGTCCAATCCGTTGTCAGCGGCGAAATCCTCAAGGCCGTGGACGTACGGAACCTGCTGCAAGACGGCTCCCCTGTCACAGTTGGTCATCATGTTGTGCAGGCTGGCGGAGAGCCCGTCGCTTGAATCGGTCGAGCCCGAGAGGACAGCCGCCCCCGCTAACGACACGCCGGCCTTCACGTGCGCCTTGGGCCTGAGCGCAGCGTCGATCAGTCCCCTCGCCCCTCTTCTTGTCCTCGCCGCCCTTCCGAGGAGTATCAGGAGCCCCGAAGGTGGTCCGCCGAACTCTCCCGTGGTCGCGACGATGTCGCCCTCCCTCCCCAGAATCCTGGGAACCGGCCTTGTTTCGCTAATGCCCAATGTCGTCATGCTCAGTGTCAGCTCCTGCGCCTCGTTCGTGTCCCCGCCTACCAACCCCCCGCCACACTCGGCGATGCCCCGATGGATGCCAGCGACGATCTCCCTGGTCTCTCTGGAAGTGGTGTTGAATCTCACCCCAACAGACGCCAAGTGATAGGTCGGGGCGTGTCCCTTCGAAGCTACGTCGCTGGATGACATCACCACAGCCTTCCTAGCGGCGAGTTTGT
>Ga0172364_10004419_pt1 | contig 11179 bp, 12 predicted proteins | sample LakKivSesite10cm_FD_114545 | JGI IMG/M metagenome (GOLD analysis project Ga0172364, IMG submission 114545) | Sediment microbial communities from Lake Kivu, Rwanda - Sediment site 10cm | ecosystem: Environmental > Aquatic > Freshwater > Lake > Sediment | place: Rwanda: Western Province, Lake... | reverse complement strand
TTGCAATTTGTTCATTTTTTAAATTAGAGAATTTGAATTTTGAACATCTAGATTGAATTGCTGGAATAATTTTACCGACAAAATTGCAAATAAAACAAAATCTAACATTTTCACAATAAGTTTCCATAATTCTTCTTAAACAAAATTGAGCATCATTTGTCATACTATCCACTTCATCTAAAATAATTAATTTATATCCTGTGTTAAATAACGTTCGACAACTAGCAAATTCCTTAATTAGCTTCCTGACAACCTGAATATTCCTGTTATCACTCGCATTTAATTCTAAAACCATTAAATTATATTTCTCCCGATATATCTCTTTGGCCATTGCAATAATAGTTGAGGTTTTTCCTGTTCCAGATGGACCATAAAATAAAAGATTCGGAAAATTTTTTTTCTCAATAAAATGATTAATACATGTTAAATTTTTCTCTTCCAAAAAAACTTCATCTATTGAGTTGGGGCGATATTTTTCTACTAAAGTTTTCATTATTAAATTTAATAATGAAATAGTTTTAAATTGCTTGAGACATCCGATGCATGCAGAATTTATCTAACTTTTCATCAAAAGTTTCCCAACAATTATCACATTTAAATGGAGAACTTCCATTGAGTGAGTTAGAAATTTCCTTCCATCTTAAACAATTTACATCATTTTTGCAATCTAAACAAGTAAATGTTTTTGCATGAAAACTAACAGGATTCATTTTATTTTTCTTATAATATTTTTTTTAAAAACAAACTTAATCAATTTTTAAATGACTTCAACAACCTCAACTCCGTCTTCAACTGGTTGTTCCGGATTTTCTTCATCTTCTTCAACCTTGAATTCAGATTCCTCACGTTCATCTTCAATTTTCTTGATCTTTTCATTGAGCTCTTCAAAAAAAGAGGTCAATTCAGTGGAAAATCCTTTGAGAATTATTTTTCCATTGCGAGCAGAATAATAGATCTTATCAGTCTTTATTTCTTTACAAAGATTGAATAAGTCCATATCGGAAATACCAGTTGAATTAATCTCTTTTGTACTGTATTTGGTAAAAAGATCATAAAACTCCTTGTAGAATTTAATAGCACTGTTTCCCTTAGGGCAAACAAGAGTGTCTTTGCCACAAGAAATGATTGTCAGATCAGATCTTTCAAGTTTGATTGACAATTTGTTCAATATGATGAGACAAAGAATCTTTGGTGCATCGACAAAGAGATACTTCTCTTTTTCTTCATTTAAATTTTCGATAAATACTTTTCGATCATTTCCAACAACAATAACATTTGTTTCATATTTGCTCACACCGATAATGTTGTAAAACACATCGAGATCCGGATTTTCGTTCAATATTTTTTCAGCAAGGAAAGTTGTAGCACCAATGGGCATTTTGTAGGTTTCGGAGATAAATGTATCCATCCACTCCCGGAGTCTTTCAAACATGGGACGGGCACCTTCTTTTGAAATGGTTGCTTTCACCAATTTTTTATCGTTTTCTTCGATCTCTTGAACGTCGAAGAAAGGTTTATCATCACTCAGGCTTTTAGAAGCTTTGCATAATTCAATAGCAGTCCATTTTGTAATTCCATCAGGGAATACAAAAACAAAGTTTTTAACAATGTTAGGTCTGGTGGGCATTTAATATCCAATAAATTCCGAAGATAAATACCATCAGAATTATGTAAATAAAGTATCAATTTTTTTTTCAATATAAAAAATATTTACTTATATAATTAATGGAAGTTGAAGAATATGATAATATTGATCCAATATATGGTGACTTAATTGACCCAAGAGAAGCCTATATTTTAGGAAAGACTAAGTATTCAGTAAATTCGTTGTTTGAATGGTTTTTATTGAGAAAAAATTTTATAAATCCAATGACTAATGATTCATTAACAAACGAAGAGCTTAAAATTTTAATAAATAAATTTAAGGAGGTTGATTTATTTCCTGCCATTAATAATGAGAGAATACCTATTTATAAAACAATTATAATAATGGAGAAATACAAAAATTACAAAATATCCATATCCCGTAACAATGACCGAATAAATAAATTAAATACACAAATTAATAAAAAATATGATAGTATCGCTAAGGCGCTAAAAAGGAAAGATCAGGAAAAAGGTCAAAAATTAGTGCAAAATCACATGACACATATTAGAAAAATGGAAGAGCAAATTTTAAGGTTGGAAAAAGTTGGCAAAAATATTGAATCAGTTCAACAAGAAAATATAAAATCATTTATTGCATGGACAAAAGCAAATTAAAAGGAAATTATTTATTATTTTAATAAATGACAGAATTAGTGAAAGAGGATACCCTTCCACTCATTGAAAAATATCGCCCACAAACATTAGATGATATTGCTGGAAATAAAAGCCAAATACTTTTCTTAAAGAAATTTATTGAAACTGAAAATATTCCCAATCTTTTGCTTACGGGGGATCCAGGTGGGGGAAAAACTTCAGCGGTAATTGCATTTGCAAAAGAATATCTCGGACCACTTTATAATGAATATTGTATGGAGTTAAATGCGAGTGATGAGCGTGGTATAGAAGTAGTTAGATCAAAAATTAAGATTTTTTCGCAGAGAAAATCGTGTTCGGAGAAATATAAGATAATTATATTGGATGAAAGTGACAATATGACATCCACTGCGCAGTTAGCTCTAAAAAGGACAATGGAACAATATGAAGGAACGACGAAATTCTTATTTACGTGTAACAATATTGAGAATATTATTTCGGGTATTCAGTCAAGATGTAAGATAATGTTTTTTGGAAAAATAGAGAGGGCAGATGTTTTGGCAAGATTGGGAGAAATATGTTATAAGGAGGATATTAATATGTCCCCGGATGCATTGAATTGTATATTAGATTTGACGGAAAATAAATCAGATTTGCGAGAGATGTTGAATAAATTGGAGTTAGTTAAGGCAAACTATGGAGATCCAGAAAAGATAATTGAGGAGGAACATATTTTTAGTTTGTGTGATAAGCCATCACCATTATTATTAAGGGACTTTTTGGATATTTTGCAAAAAGGGAGGTTAAAGGATGGGATTGATATAATAAATAATTTGAAGAATGATGGATATCAGAGTTCAGATATTTGTATAACATTGAATAATGAAATAATAAATGGGTTTCTTATGAAAAATGAGGAGATGAAAAGACAATTGATTTCTTGTATTGGAAATTATAATATGTTCTTTTTGGAAGGTAACGAAAGTCTTTTACAGATTGGAGGGATGGTTGTTGACATTTATAAAATAATAAATCACGTGTAATTTGGATATTTTTATTATATATTTTAATAATGGATATAAAAGATTATGATAATCCATTTAAGGTAGAAGAAACAAGATTTTGGAGTGTGAAAACTATTCCAAAATTTTTGCTAATTGGTTTGCCAAGATTTATTTTCCTTTTGGTGGTCTATATAATTGTCATTATATTAATCTTATTTTTTAATGATCGCAATATTAATTTCCAAAATCAAGTAGCGAAGTGGACAATAAGAACTCATCTTTACTTTTTTGGATACAAAAACATTGACATTGATCCAAAAAGTCAGGAATTGATTTCCAAAAGTAAGGCGCAAATTATTGTGTGTAATCATAGCAGTTATATTGATTCCCTATTAATGGTATATTTGTTTCCAGAAGCGAAAATAATTTCTTCTGAATTTGTTTCAAAAATTCCTGTTCTAAAAAAATTGGGTGATAATCGCTGTCTATATCTTAAAAACGATTTTACTGGAAATTTAACTGGGTTAATTGAGGAAGCATTAGCAAAGGGAGAGCGAATTATTTTTTTCAGTAATGGAGTTTGTTGTCGTGGTGATTATTTATTGAAATTACGTAATGGTGCATTTGTTCCAAGAAAAAATATACTACCAATTTATGTGGATTATCCGGAAAAGGATTATTGGATTATGGGTGAGCATGATATGATGATACATGCAATGTGTTTGGCATCTAATAGAACAAATAAGGTATCAGTTAAGGCTCTCCCAGATTATGAATTAGTTAATGAAGATATGGAGGGGGATATTGAAATTTTCAAGGAAAATTTCAGGAGATATTATGCGAAGGGTTTTGGGGTTAAATTAAGTCAAAAAAGTTACAAGGATCATCCTTTTTATAAAATTAAAAATCCTGAATCCTGAAAAAATAGGATTTAAAAGAAATTAATGTAATAAGGTTATAACAGTCGAAAAAATGACATCTTTCCAAGAATTACGTAATCTCGCCCTTGAGGCACGCAAGGAAAATTCCACTGATCGCCAGTCACGTTATATTAAGGCGCGTGATGAGGCTTTTGAAGTATTAACTGATGGAGTGATTGAGAAGATCCAGAACGCCGCGAAGGAGGGGCGTTTCCGTTATCCAATTTATCGTTGGACTAATCAGCCAAGATCTCAGAAGGCAACTGACCAGCCGGAGGACCAGACTGAGGATCCTGAGAATGCATCTACACCAGAGGCGACTCAACTCTATTTTGGAAATGATGAGAGTGGAAAGAATGGTTTGCACATTATGGCTTTGATGCAACCAACTGGTATTCCTTATAAGACTTCTTTGGTTTCAAAGCTTCGTGATTTCTTCAATAGTAGAATTAGTTCGGAGGAGTCATCTGATGGAGAAAAGGGTGATCGTTTGCGCGTTTTTCTTCAGCGTCGCCCAACTAACACACGTCAGTGTGCGATTTTTGTGAGTTGGGAAAAGAACCAGGTTCCTGCTGAAATTCGTCGAGGTGTGCCTGCTACACGTGGTTTACCACAAGTTATTGGACAGCGTCAGTTCCCAGTTAAGCGCACTGAGAGTTCTAGTCCTTCTACTGCACCTGCTGGAGTGAGAACTCCCAGGGGTCAAGCTCCAGTGAGGGGACAAGCTCCGACGAGGGGTACTCCTCGTGTAGGCCGTGGTGGAAGTTTTGGTGCACCTCGTGTTGCTTGAATAGTAAATTAAATATATCAAAAAAGTGTAATATATGTTAAACAAAAAAACCACCGATTTTTTTGTTTAGGTAAAAATTGATACGAAAATGTAGTATCATTATATGAAAATAAAATGATATTTTCTTGTTTTTGTTCAAATAAAAAATATATGGAGAGCAATGTTTTGCTTCCGAGGAATTTGGAGAGTGAGAAATTGGTTATTGAAGGAAAGAATTTGTGGTTGATCGATGCAAAGAATAATACCTTAGTTCATGAGGTGGTATTTGAGGCGGATATTGTGACAACGGCAATGACAAAGGCGTACATTCTTGCCTGTACTGCCAAGACTATTTATTTGATTGATCAATTGGAATTTATGGAAGTGAAAAAAATTGATGTCGATGATATAATCGTATCATCAACATCTGAAAAAATCCATCCTTATTTTTATATTGGGTGCAAGTCAGGGACAATCTTAGTCTACTCTGTCAGAAAATTACCTGAAAAACTGATTGTTCATGAAGTGTATAAATACAACTGTTTCCGTCCTATTTACAATATTGCTGTTGAAATAGAGAAAAAAGAAGGAGGTATCAGAAGAAAAGTTTTTGCCGGATTTTCGCGTTGGGGAAATCAAGCATTGGAACTAGTCACGGTTTAATTATAAATCATTGTCGGCATATTGGACAATTATTATTGGTTGTTATCCAGGGTGTAACACATTCAACATGAAATTTATGTTTACAATGGAGTTCACCCCATTCTTTTTCTTTATTATCTTCTAGACATATTACGCAAGTATCGTCAGGAGGGGATACATTTCTAGATATTTTTAAATCAGGGGGGCGCCTATTTTTGTAATACAAATAGATTATGTAAAATGTATTGAGGGAAAGGGCAAATCCGATGAAAAAATATAATAATGTATGAGTAACCAAACACACTAAAAATGATACAAAATTCATATCCGTTAAGTCTCTCATATTTGGAATTATTGTGAAACAAGTTATTAGATAGGAAAACATTTTTATAGTTTGGATTATTTTTTTGAGACGAAATGATAAGTGACTATATTTCCATTCTTCATATTCCATTTCATTACCAAATACACGTCCAATATTATTTCTCAAAATAATCATTCCAAAAATTGAACAAATCATTTCTGTTTTGTTCAATGATACGGAAACTAATATCATATAACAAATTAATGGGAATTCCTCGAAGAAATTAACTGCACAAATGATTCCCCAAATGGAAAATCCATTCATAAATAAAATGTTAGATCTCATATAATTGATAATAGTTGAATCAATAGACCGAGGCATTTTTTTGACATGGTAATTTGGAGTAATAATTATCATTTTTTTTTATAAATGGTTATTCTCCAAAGTACTCTGCAACCTTGGGATGAACCTTAATTTTTGTTGGATCGAATTCTTCGATGAATAATCCTTCCAAACTCCTTGCTCTAGAAAGTGCAACATAAGTCTGTCCATATTCAAAAATTCCTTTTCCAATATTGATTTTAACATAATCTAAGCTTTGTCCTTGAGATTTGTGAATAGTTGAACACCAGGCGAGAGATAATGGTATCTGTTTCGCCACAATTGTAGAAACACTTGATATTTCATATGAATATTCATGATAATTAATAGTTTCTATTTCTCCATTAATAAATTTAACAATCGGTAAATCTTGGTCGAAAGACACAACAACACCGCGGGAACCATTTACTAGGCCTTTTTCTTGATCAATATTTTTTAAAAGCATTACTTGAGCTCCGGCGGAAAGCTGGAGAACACGTTCATAATTATTTTCTTTGTCGACTTGTTCTTTGAAGCGATCAAAATCAACATCGCGCATTTTGGAAATACGTTCACCGACAATCTCATAAGAAGCTTCATATTCAATAACATCTTCAGCAGGTAATTTTTCGAATTCAGTCTTATTAATTTGATCAACCGATTTCTTGGTTGAATAGAGCATAGTTGGAACAATTCCACTAGAAATGTCAGGCTGAATTCCAACACGGGAATTGATAATATCAATCGTTTCGGGAGACAGGCGATTTACACGGACTTCTGAGAGTACTTTCTGAAAAATAGGGTCTTTCTGTCGCATAATTTCACTTAAAACGCAAACATCATTAATAACTTCATTCCAGCGATCACTTTCAAAACAGAATCGGTTATCTTCCCCTGCTTTTGCTACCGGTGGAAGCTGATAAAAATCTCCGAGAAGAACCACTTGGATTCCTCCAAATGGGTTTTCATTTCCTTTAACTAAACGGGCAACTTCTTCAAAGAGATTGAAAAATGTAGCATTCATCATGGATACCTCATCAACTATGAGGACTTTACATCTCTGCCATTTTACTTTTTTTGGCCAGGAGGCCAGTATTTTTTCAGCAAGATAGCCGGCTGACCTATCACCGAGGCCAAGACTTCCCCAAGAATGGAGTGTTTTACCATTGATTAGAACCGCGGCGGAACCAGTCATCGCAGTGACTGAAATATTCCGCCGGGTTCTCTCACAATGTGCAACAATTTTTTTAACAAGATGTGATTTACCTGTACCGGCTTGACCTGTAATCAGAATATTTTTACCTTGTAGGAAAAATTGGTATGCTGTATTTTGGTGCTCTGTTAGATTGGCAACTCTTGATGTAAAAAAACTACTCAAATTTTGCATAAGCTTATTATAGTTCCTGAAGAACACCTAAAATATAAATCACTTTTTAAGGGGGGACGCCTTTGAAAAAGGCTTCCCCCCTTACCCCCCCTTTCCAAAAAGGTGGGGGGACTGTGTTGGAAATATAAGAATTTCAAAAAGGTGGGGGGACTGTGTTGGAAATATAAGAATTCATATTTTTGGAGAAATAATTCCAGAAAGGGGAAAGAAATAATTCCAGAAAGGGGTGAGGAAATATTTTTGGAGAAATAATTCCAAAAGGGGCAAATAATAATATTTTGGGGGAGCAAGAAGAATTCATATTTTTGGAGAAATAATTTTGAAAAAAGGGATTTAAAGAATTATTGATATTATCTGATTATAAAGGAATGAAAATTTTTCAGCCAGCAGTCGAAGATCAGGAAGAGGGTTTTGCTACTAGTTTTACCTTTGACAATTCCGAGGAACAGCAGAATTTTGCTGATTTCTTGAATACCATGGGTATTGCTTTCCTCAAGTCTAAGTTCCCTGTTATTGATGAGGGAAAGGTAAAATATCAGACTGGTTTTGTTGTTCCTGGACCCCAACCTGAGCCTCAAGAGGAGGCAGAGGCCGAAGAGGAGCCTCAGGAGGTTCATGAAGTTGCAGAGAAGCCCAAAGGTAAGAAGAAGAAGGGTGAATAAAAAACTCCAATTTATTTATTTTAATGTTAAATAAAATCAACGATTTTATTTGATTATAATTGGAGAATAAAATTACGCAATAAGTTAACACCAATACTGTTCACTTTTTCATCTACATACGCAACACTATCAATATCTATGTGCATCCAAGGTATTTTTGGATTAACAAAGTAATTTATGAATGCTGATGCAATAAGAAAACCGGCTTTACAATTATCAGATGAATTCTTGATATCAGCCACTTTACTTGTCAATTTATCCAAATAATTTTCCCTTAGTTTAAGATAATCTCCATATTCTGCAATTTCCTCGCCAATTTTCAGTAAGAGATCGTCATATTTTTTTCCAGCCGAATTACACGTTGTTATAAAACTTACCCCACAGGTTATTTTTTTCGTATTCGCAGTTAAGGTTGCAATATCAATTATAACTGGATTTTTGAGATTTTTTTTATAGAGGAACTTATTGAAATATTCCAAAGAATCGGCAATACAGAGGCGACCTTCTCCGTCCATATTTGTTATCTCAACAGTTTTTCCACTTAACGTAGTGATAACAGTTCCTGGAAGGGTAGCTTCAGATCCAATAAAATTTTCAACAATTGGGATTAAAAGGTGTATATTTTTATCGGTATCATGGACTAAATTAATAACGGCTATCAGTATTGCGGAACCAGCCATATCAGTTTTCATGTTTGGAAGTCCTTTAAGCTTAATATCTAATCCACCTGAGTCGAATGTGACACATTTTCCTATCAAAAAAATATTATCATATTTTGGGTTAATTTTACGTGGAAAAATATGTAGGAAGAAAGCGCGATGAGAAGAACCTTGATTGACGGCACTTGAAAGGGGAAACATCCGGTCTTTTTTTTTAATTGGAAATTTTTTGAAAGTGTAGTTTTTTGGAATCTTCTTCAAAAAATATTCAGCCATTGTTTTTGGAACTTTATTTGGAGAAATAGTTATTCTTTTGTAGTCATCAACTTCTTGAATCAAGGGCTGAAATTTTTTCTCCAAAAGTAGCTTCCTTGGATTTTTGTAATTGAAAGTATAATTGTCAAGAATTAATAAAATTATTTCACTTTCTTTTTCCCCGATCCCAATAAATTTAATTTTGATAGTTTTTGGAAATAATGGGCTGATCTCTTCAATGGTTTTATTTATTTCCAAATATGAAAGTCCCTGAATGTTAATAACTATCTTTTTATTGTTAATATTCAGTTTATCAGATTTATTATTTATGAAATGAATATCCATATTTTTTATTAGATTAAAATCTAATATAAAATAATGAAAAAATCAAAGAAAATTAGAAAACAGAAAGGTGGTCAAAGTGATGCCATCAACTACACTGCCGGAGGAACCGATGGAGATATTGGAACATTTGTTGAAGATGTCATTGGTATAGTACTTTCAACAGTAAATACAGTAGTAAATACAGTAGATGTAATAGTAGACGTGGCAGAATTACCAGGGGATATGGGGACGGCTTTTACAGAAAAAAATCCTCCAAAACCTAGTGATATAAATATTACTGGTATGTGAAATCTTCCTTCAATATTTTTTCAATTCTCTTTTGTTTGGTTTCGATTTGTTGTTTGTTTTTGACAAAATTAAAGTCCAAAATGACGAGAACTGCAAGCAAATAATTAAATTGTGTTTTTATATACAATTCATCGATTGTGTATTTTGCCATTCTACTCAATTCATTTAAATTTTCTGTACTGAGAGAAACACTTGTTTCTAATTTTTCCAGAATCTCATACAAAACCTTAAGTGATTGCTGATAAGTATTATTGATTTTCTTTATGAAATCAAAATATTTTTTTCCAAACTTAGCGTCACTCATAAGTTCTTTGAACTGATTTTCAGTAAGTCGGAGAAGATATCCTCCACTTGATGTGCATTCTTTTTCATCAAGAATGTTTAAATATTTAAGTATCTTTTGGATACGAATATTATCATCTGTATCTTGAATATCACTATAATAAGGTGGAACACAGAAGAATCCCTCATTTAAACTCTTCAATCTATCATATGTGAAACTACCACTGTAATCTCCCTGACTATTTGGAACCGGAACAACACTTGCAATCGCGGAGATTAAATTATTACGAACAACGAAATGATAAATAATTTTTTCGCACATTTCTTTCTTGCTTAATTTACATGGAAATTTTTCATCCAAACAATATTTATCAGAACTACTTATCATATTTTTCATCTTACGCTCCTCATATTCAGACAATTTTTTCTGAAGAATTTCCTTAATTGGTTCTCGCTCTTTTTTGGGAACAAATGTTGATTTTTCTTCAATGAATTTGGTAAGATCGTAATTTTTCTTTTCAGTCGGAGCTGTTTTTAATTCAACAAATGGTTTACCATTAGAAGGTCTTTCTTCCTTAAAAGGTTTGCGAGATTCCTCGGGTTTTTTGACTTCTTCTGGTTTCTTTTCTGAATTGAAGGAAGCCATAATTGGCTGAGTATTTTCATTTTCAGCTTTCTTTTTGATAAAATTTGCTGGTTTATATTCTGATTTAGGTTTTTCTGATTTAATCGCTTCAAGTTCTTCCTTGAATTCTTTGAATTTATTGTAATTTACTTTTTCATTCTTTTCCTCTGCAAAAACAGAAACAAAATTATCATTTGCATTATTTCTTTGTGGTCTATCACGGTCTCTTCCTCTATTACCATCACGGTCTCGTCCCCTATTACGGTCACGACCTCTATTGTAATTGCGGTCTCTTCCTCTATTTCGGTAATTAATTTCTTCTTCAATCTCTTCTTCTTCGTTATTTTCCTCATTGAAATTATTCTCCTCATTTTCCTCTTCATCAAAGAAACTCTGACCTCCATCTAAAAATAATTTATTTCCTCCGGCCATTTCT
>Ga0172364_10004418_pt1 | contig 11179 bp, 7 predicted proteins | sample LakKivSesite10cm_FD_114545 | JGI IMG/M metagenome (GOLD analysis project Ga0172364, IMG submission 114545) | Sediment microbial communities from Lake Kivu, Rwanda - Sediment site 10cm | ecosystem: Environmental > Aquatic > Freshwater > Lake > Sediment | place: Rwanda: Western Province, Lake Kivu... | reverse complement strand
TCCGCTCCGGAACATAGCTGGCTTCAATCAAGCCTGCGCGGAGAAGATATGCCAACCATTCCGCGTCGCTCTGGTCTGTCTTGCGGCCAGGAGTCTTGCGGGTCCTCTCAGGATTCGCAAGCATGAGATCGAACTCGTCTTCCAGCGCCGCATAGAGCGGAATCCAGTAGACACCGGTAGACTCCATCGCTACCGCTCTACATTTCTTTGCTTTCAGCCAAGCCTTGAAAGCCTCGATGTCTTCAAGGCTCTTCTCGAAATCACGGGTCTCACATCCCCTGCTCGTCAGGATCGCAGCCACAAAACCATCCTTATGCACATCTACACCACACGCCCTCTGAATCATTCCCAACATACACCTCCGTTCATAGATGGTGAGGTGAAGAGAAGCCTCCAGGTCATCCAGATTGGACACGTTGCCATTCAGGCTTGGAGCCTACTCTGCTAACCGGATAGGAGGCTCAGACCCTGTTCAAAGTCGAGGTCAAACCCCAAACTGGTAACGGTCACCCTCCCACATCACCAAGGAAAGACGCGGAACACGAAGACAAAAACCCTTCACATCCAGCCACTAATGGCGAAGCCACTGTACGTTCAAATCCCAAAATTTATCAACCTCCAGCAGTACCTACGGTTACTGTTGTCTTTCGCTCAGCGAGGCGGTAAAGCGCTCGCTGAGCCCATTTCTATTTCAACCCCTCAGATCAGAAAAGGGCTTGCATCCTCGGACTAAACTCCGAGGGGTTCACTCAAACACTAAAACTTCTGAGGTTAACCTCAAAAACATAATCCTTTCATGAAAGCCTAGCTATAACGTATTAGCTAAGCTAAATAGGTTAGCTAGATGTCATCACCAGTGGATTACCTTAAGAGATCATTCGACATAGGGATTCTAGAGCGGTCAGATGTTAAGCGTAGAACAAAACAATTAATCAGAGATCATCGTAACAGCATATTTGTCCTATTCCTATTGATAATAATGTATTCCGCTGTGATGGCATCATTCACTATTTCACGGTACCAGTCTCTCGAGGCTGGATTTTACGATCTCGGGATTTTCAACCATGACTTCTGGGTTAGGATCTTCGACCCGATGAGGATCGCTGGCATGCAGTCCCTCATATTCGGCGGCCACGTGGCTCCAACATTGTACCTGCTACTCCCATTATATGCAATATATCCAAGTTGTGAAGCACTTCTGGTTTTACAGACACTTGTCTTGGCTGCGGCGGCCATCCCACTGTACCTGATTGCAAGGGACACTTTCTCCAGCGGCAGGATTGGCCTAGCATTTGCAGGAGCCTATCTACTTTACTCTCCTCTTCATTGGGTAAATCGCGGCGACTTTCACGCTCAATCACTCATTCCGATGTTGCTTCTCAGCACATTCTTTCTCTATCGGAAGAGCACTCCTCTTTACATGTTGTTTCTGTTTCTCACCGCGTTTACGATAGAGTTTGCTCCAATACTCGTCGTTTTTATTGGAATCTATTTCTTAGTCAAGGAATTATTATTGTTAAGAAAAAAGAAATTTGATGGCTCTTCTGTACTCATTCCCGTGCTGTCAATCGTTATAGGTGCAGCTGTCTTGATGTTTGATGTTATCCTAGTTCAACGGCTTCAGGCATCATACCCGCCCCTTCATAGCCTGTCGCCATTCGGCTATGAGAGAGCTCTCCCCTTGCAGGTGGTTAGAAGTGGGACGGGAACAGCTCTATCCTTTGATATTCTTCTCAAACCATCAATTATGATAGATCTTGTTGTACCCGACTTTATTTCGAAGCTCGGATACGTAGCGTTGATGTTTGGGTTTGTAGGTTTTGTGTCGTTCCTAGCTCCTGTCTCTGTGTTGCTGGCGATTCCTTGGCTAGTCATTATCTTCTTGACATCTTACCCACCTTACTACAGCACAACCGCCCACTACTCGGCTCAGATAATAGGCCAAATATTCCTTTCCGCAGTTCTAGGCATAAAGACTCTGTCAAAGGTCACGCCAACATTGTCCCGAGTATTTCCGTGGGTCCTACTAGCACTAGTATTACTAACATCCATCGGCGATAGCGCTTTGAGCCCATTGAACAGCCATACCAGTAACCCTCGGGATCCTTTGAGTTCCCGCTGGTGGCCAAGCGTAACTGAGCGAGATCAAAAGATCAAGAGCATTCTGCATGGCATTCCTTCGAATGCGTCTGTCCTAGCCACAAATGAGCTGGCCACTCAACTCTCCAGCAGATCCCGAATATCAGTATTCAGATCCGATCTTCCGTATCCGGACTATGTAGCTGTGGATACCAAATCAGCGAGTTTCTCAAAGTTGGAAGAATCATATGGCTGGTCATTCAGAGATCTTGTCGAAGAAGCAACCTATACCCTCCGTCAGAATTATGACAGCGTCGAGATATACGAGAGGGATAGATCTGCCCCTGTCCTCGAAACGGTCACCATACACCCCATCGACGAAGCCGGCATGGAGATCAAGAAGGTGCCGATTGGTGGAAAAATATACTTCTCTGGAACAGCCTATACTCCCAAAGGCCAACCCATAAGAAACGGAAGAGTCCACATATTTGCTGAAATAGACGGTCGATGGGTCGCACGCAGCTCCATAGTACTTGAGTGGAATTCTGAGGTAACAGATACGAATGGAGCATATGACACACGGTGGTATGGCAAGCCCATTGCAGAGAACAGACCAGAATGGCTGGAGGTAAGGACGGATGGTGTATACATTAACGGTCAAATCAAGGCATGGTCAGGCAATCCCGAAGGGAAGCTGATGAAGGTATTTGCAGTATTTCTGGGATTTCCAAACCAACAAGAATTCCCTTCATCAATAGAATTACGAAACATCGAAATCGGACCGTGATTGAATCCAACGAAATCATATGGCGACCGATACGCATAGAAATCAATCGCCGCCACTGTTCAATCTCATTTTGGGATTAACTGCATAGAACGGACGGTACCATCAAGGCATCTTAGCGCGTTGGATTCTAAGATTTCTGCTAACTCGTTCTAACACCTGCCCCACATTTATCGGTCAAACATTCTATAGCAAAACTACGACCTCGAACTCTCTAGAAGTGTAATTTGTGCAAAAAAGCCAGCGAACTCGCCTTTCATGGCTCTAGAAGCCCCAGTAATCAAGGCGAAATATACTACCTTCGGCATATCCCATCCTGCCTCGTGGTACTCCTTTGCAATATCGATTTCGAAAGTGGACCAGGTATTCAGCTTCGCTTCTATGACCTTAATCCTGTGATTGTCAATCATGAAAACGTCTGGCTTCTGATCTGAGAAGATCATCCATAATAAGTGTTGACCGTCGCTGATCTCTAAGCCAAAAGCAGTGTCAGGCGTTTTCGTGGTCTTATCATAGACATACGGGAAAGTGGGGTAGACGGAGAGTTGCACACGTGAGTTAAAGAGCCTGGTAAGTTTATCAGTCTTGACTTCCTGTCTTACTCGAACCATGGCCCAAACATACTGGTCATTCATCCCATCTTGGAAGAGATGTATGCCCAAGCATCTTTGGCGATCCACAACATCCCGCCTCAAGTAGGCACTATCGCCCGGGCCAAGAGATTGTTCAACATTCCAGTAGGCCAAGCCAGCTCTGCCGTTTCCAGAGGTATCAGAATAAATGACCTTCAGGTCAGTGTTGAGAAGGACTGGCTCCATGTAGACCTGCCCCTGATAGCTCATCGAGGCAAAAGCCAATACTGTGGTTGCTATCAGTATGCTAGCCGCTGAAATGTAGCGGTGACCAACCATGGCGTCTCCCTCTTCAACATAGGTTAGGCCTCATGCTTTATTCTAGTCCGCTAGAACTTTCGAAAAGTATCCTTGAAATGTTCCGGGAAGATTTTTCGTTGAGCCCATCATAAAGCTGAAAGAGAGTGAATTAGGCTGTTTGCGGGTAAGCTTAGCATATTCTGCTCCAACATCTATCTCCCTGTACACCCATTGATGTAACGGAGTCTCCACAATAACAATCCTATGTCTTGGCAGATCATAAGCTTCAGATTTCGAATCGGAGAAAACAAACCAGAGAAGGTTGCTACCGTCATTAATCTCTACTCCAAACACATTGAGTGGCTGTTTCATCTCCCCCGTATATTTGTAGGAGAAGTTAACATAGAGCCATATGCCAATCTTGGACTTTAGAAATTCTCTGAGTGCTTGTCCCCTAATCTCCTGCCGAATATGCACACTTGCCCAGGTATAAGAATCATTCAAGCCATCATGATAAATACTGATCTCCATACATTCTCTACCCGCAATATGGGTGGGTTTGAGCGAGATTCTGTCGTTGCCTCCTCGAAAGTAGTCGATAGTCCACATGTACGGTTTTAACCCACCTTGGGGTTCGCGCGTCCAATATCGGAAGTCATTATTCAAGAGGACTATGGAGGGCCATTCTTGACCGTAGTAGTTTGCGAAGGCTATGTAAACTAATGTTCCACTAAGAATGATCGATGCTAGAAGGATTGGCGGTCGCCAGTCTGTCATCGTTCTTCAACTGAGATCTGGGTTATAGCGACTATGAGCAACGGTATCCAGTGAACAAAATATGTCTGTAGCGCTCGGAATGAGAACCATAGTATTAATGGTGGGAATGCCCAGAGAGCAAACTTCAATCTGTCAAAGTAGAGGTAGTAGTTAAGCAACAGGACAAAAAAAATAGTCACGGTACAGATCATGTAGAAGACTGGGGGCAGAGGCACGCCACTTACTTGGGAGATCATAGACAACCCTTGCGAAAGGATCACTAGACCAGCAGAGACAGGAGTCAAAACACCATCTATCCAGGCGGGTAAGTTCCAGATGATAAAAGGGATATTTGGCACTAGGAAAGCAAGAGATGTGTACGACAAAAACCTCAAACAACATCTCTTACGGAGATCATTGGGTGCTGATTTCCACTGCCAAACGAGGAGGAATGGGAAGGCAAGCCAAGTAATCTGTTTGATTGCACATGCAAATCCATAAGCCACGCCTGCTCTCAGAGGTTTATCAATTTCGAATGCAGCTATTATAAGGGGTAGAATCCAAAGGAAGTCTGTTAGAGAGCCAGAAGTAAAACCAATGGCAAGATCTGAGCCCGCAAGGATGGGAAGCAGACCAATAATCTTGAAGTGTGGAGGTAATTTTCTATACATTAAAAGAAGAGTGGCGAATTCAAATGCAAAAACGACGAAACGCATGTCCGGGATACCGATCGCGACTGCAGGCAGAAATATCAAGAAATGAAGTGCGGGATAATTCATAGTCGTGATTATCTTTCCAGTAGAGGTGAGTGTCAAAAATTCAGGATCTACCGAGAAGGTTGCAAGACCTTCTTGGAGGTCCGAAGTGTACGGGTTATCTCCATGCAGCAGAACTTTGGCTGCTTGATGACTTAGAGCCATAGCATCAGTTCTATAAACGCCATCGAACTCAACAGCTGCTATCACATATGCGCTGACAACAATTATAAATATTATTGCCAGAAGAGCAATAGTTGAACCCAATCGTAAATTGAGCGGCCTGAGTGTAGCCAAAAAGAATAGCGTAAAAGCAAACAAATACGTAGCTATAATAAGAATGACGACCTCGGGATGAGTTGTGATTTTGCCTCTTATCCAGTTCTGGTGGCCCTCTGCGAGTAATAAGCCAGCCAGAAATAGTAATGAAATTCTTACAACAAACTCACCAGACTTGCTGAGAGACGTCATTATTGATGACCCTCCTTTGATAGTCCTCATATCTCTTGTTTAGGCAATCCACTCCTTCAATATAAATTGATACCATATAAGTAGGCTCATCAAAACGAAAAAGGTAACCGCAGCAGCCAAAGCAAACAGGTTTCTCGTTCTGGCGGCAAACCATACTGGAAAGATGAAGGAGAAGAATCGTGGAAGTGAGCTGAAGTTACCAAAAAACAGTAGTAAGAGATAGAGTGAAAGACTGTAGACCCCAAGTTTAACATCGATCTGGAAGACGCTGAAGACCAAGTACCCGAAGAAGATGACGAACGCCACCAGAACATAATCGAATTTTGGAATTACCCAGTCACTACTGCTCAGAATCGGTGTGATATAGCGATGGAACCAACCAAACTCGAAACCGAGCTTCATCCAGTACGATTGTTGCGTTGCAAATGCGAATGCGTCTCCAGTTCTGAGGTGAAGATAGTACATCCAGCCGAGAAGGGCAGTAATAGGCACAAAGAGTGGAAGAAGCTGTTTGAATTTCCTCTTCAGGAGCAGATCAATTGCTATTGGAATAATGATGGTTACCCCATATGTTTTTGTTAGCGTCGCAGTGGCTGCAGCCAACATAGATGAAATTAGCCTCCCCCTCATATGGAAATACCATGTTGCGAGGGTGGCGAAGAGGAATAGAGACTCAGTATAGGAGACGGTTGTAAAGAGAAAGATATATGGAAAAGTTGCAGTCAATAAAGCTGAGGCAGCTGCCTCAGCTTTGGGCATGTAGTATTCGGCCACCAGTTGAATTAAGGGTACAGAAGCTAGGCCAAGGACGCTAGAGACTATGAAGGCAGACAACCAATAATCTCCAGCGATCAGTCCGATAGCCATGCACAGGGTAGGATAAGCTGGGAAGAAGACATACATTGGATATGTATAGCCTCCCTTGGCGATCGCAATATACCAGCCGGTGTCCTGTGCACTGAATAGGTAGAGCCAGGGCTGGGTTGGACCTGAAGAACCCCAAACACCCATCCATGGCGGACTCAAGCCTCCCGAAATGCTGAGACGTTGATAGATAAAGAGCGAACCGATAAGTTTCAGGAGACCAACAACCATAACAGAGAAGACAAGGCGTGCCTTCCCTTCAAACACATTCACCACGGTATCAGGTATCAAACAGGAAAACCCCGATAGCGCATGCATCACTCAACAGGTTGGCAAAGAACTCTCGGCGTGACTCGAGAGAGTATTCCAGGCTTAATCTTTTTTCTTATCCCCATCATATTTGCGTCTAGGTTCAATTTTCTAGCCACGCACTTCGTCACTTAGTTCATCATCTGACTCACCCACGCGTATTCAAGCTCAGCATAACCTATCATATAGGTGATGTAACGCCGAAGGCAACTTATGTCAGAACCTTCTCTGTTTCTGAGCCTAGGTCTCGGGTGAAGGCTTTCTGTTGGTTCCTTACTAAGCAAGATTGCCTAATATAACTCGACATTGGTGATTGCGATGCGCGCTACGCTAACTGAAATGCCCCCTATTTCCAAAATAATGGTCCAAGCTGGTTTTCAACTTGTCTTCAGCTTTCTTTCCGCTCTTTCATCTATTCTGGCGCGTTAACCAACTCGTTCATAACTCTTGAAGCAGCGTTAAGAACGGCTTTGTTATGAACTACTGTTCTTCGGGAGTGATGTAGACCCCCGCACCTACTCTGAGGACATATGTCTTTCCGATTCTCTCTGTTATTCCATAGAAATCATATGTATATTGAAATTCGAAAGCCATGCCTCTTCCTATTGGTGGTGGAGGCGGAGCTCTCGAAGTAAGCCGTATTTCTCTCTCTTCTCCAGGATATATATTTCCTAAACTCCACTTCAGACCATAAGGTACAAGACTTTCAGAGGGGGGAGTACTGCCAAGCGCCGCGAAGTAACCTGTTGGAGTTGCTCTCAGATACACATGAACATTTTCTGCTGGGCTGTTTCCTACGTTTCTCACTATTATCGTTTGGTCAAAAACCCCGCCTTGCACTACCTGTCTAGGCAAAGCGACGGCTATTATGAGGGTTGTTGGTGTTGGTGTTGTTGTTGGTGGTGTAGTTGGGGGGGTCGTTGGAGGCGTGGTTGGCGGTGTAGTTGGAGGGGTAGTTGGCGGCGTGGTTGGGGGTATAGTTGGTGGCCTTGTCGGTGGTGTAGGTGACGCAGGTTGCCGATACATGGATACAATTATAACTGCGCCCACAATTACCGATAGCACTACGATAACTGCTGTCCAGTTAATTGTGGTTTTGGTACTCATGTCTCTGTTCGTATGCTTATAAGAATAATATAACTCTTTAGATGATTTGGACTGGCTGTTCTATCAACAACCAAAATGAATATGAACAAGTTGGGTGGGATATTCCGAAAACCGTACACTTCATCCTGGTTACTAGCGATTCTAGAGCTATGAGAGGAGAGTATGCTGACTTCCTTACTCAAATCTGGATAATAGAGAACAAAGCGCCTTCGGCGCTGATTCGTTAGGTTGGTCTTGTTATGGATATGAGCTCCATTGGTGATCCGCATTTTGGGCATTTGATTGGTGTCTTGTTGGGTTGAGGTTTGGGTTTTTCTCTGCTTAGCGGTGTGAGGATTTTCTGGAGTCTGTTTCTGGTTCTTCTGGCGTATAGACCATAGTATCTTACGAGTTTCAGGTTCTTGTCCGGGATCAGCCTGACCAGTCTGTCTATGAACTCCATTATTGGCATGGTTAGGGTTTCCTTTACTCGGTTTCGCTGGTACCAGAATGTGACCGTCTTCGCGTTCTCGTCGAGGTGGGTTATGCGTGATTCGGCTATGGCGGGGTGGCGTACGTATCTACCGATGTACCTGGCGGTCCTGCGGGGGTTGGTTACTCTCTGTTTAGCGTGTACGTAGAAGCCTTTCAGATACCTGTTGAAGAGGCTGTCGATGAGTTGGTTGGTCTGGTGGCTTTGGGGCATACATCGTTTGAGGCTTGTGAGTAGCTCATACTGCCATATGCGTCGTAGCTTCCCGTATTCTAGGAAGGTTACCGAGATCCATTCGCCATGTTTGGTTAAGCCACCTTCCGTTGCTAAGGCGTGGACATGCGGGTTCAACTCCAGATCTCTGCCGTAAGGGTGTAAGACGCAGACCACGCCAGGTATGGCTCTGCGCCTATGCTTGATCATCCGCTTCATGGTCTGGCTTACGGCGTCCATCAGGGTTCTGAGGAGCTTACGGTCTGCGTCCAAGACGGTTCTCAGTTCCTCTGGAATGGTGAAGACCATGTGTCGGTGTGATACGTTGTAGAGGGTTTCCGCCAGCTTATCCGCCCATTCATCAGCATGCTTCTTTCCGCAGCTGGTGCAGATGCGGCTCTTGCAGGCGAATGGAACCTTCGTGACTTCTCCGCATTCTGGGCACCTGTAGGTTCTATAGCCGTGGTCGGGGTCGCGGCAGTGGAGCATCTTCTCCACCTCTGCGACAACGTCTGCGGAGAGATGTGGGTTCTCGGCCTTGTAGCGCTGCCAGCTCTCGTCAGTTAGGAAGATGCTCTTGATCGTTATCTTGCTGGTCGTGAGCCCTTCTATACCCTAACGAAGCCACCCTTCATATAAATTCCTAAGCGAAAATAAATAATCGTGGATGCAAAATGTGCAAGATTCGAGGCACTCCAAGATGTCCCATCTGAACTAGTCCTTCTAACTCGAGCCATAGCTAGCTTAGTTAGTATTAGTGAAACTAGAACGACAAAGGTGGTGAGGGATAAAATGACTAGATTATTGTTGTTTGGACTATGGATTAAGGAGATTTTGTGCACTTCTTTTGGAACCTGTAATTCTATGAAGCCAATACTATTGCGTTCCAATCTCAGTAATGAGCCGTCCGCTTCTGCATGCCAACTTTTATGGTATGCCTCTTTGACTGTTACATTAGCGTCTTTTGCAAGATTGAGTAACAGTGTTATTCTATCAGGAGCTTCCCGAGTAAGGACTACTGAACCTAGCCCTTCTGGTGATATCTGAACAAAGGATTCCTGATAAGGCCTTCTGTAAACGGTGATGTTACCTCGCGGATATGTGACGTCTATTTCTCTCTCAAATCCAGTTCCGGCGAGCATAATCTTGTGAAAATTCCTATCAGAGTTACCTATTAGAACCCAAGCAATATCAAGGTTGCTAGAGTTACAAATAAGGTTTCTCCAGATATCTATTCGTTCGTCTTGTGCATGGACTTCAAGCTCATTTATTCGGTAGTCATCAATATTCAGGAGTGGCTCCAAGAGTTTCTCTTGTGGATACCATCCGTCAATGAGCGGCTTGTTAACATAGTTTGGGAGAACATATATCCAGAGGGGACATCGAATTGCGAGGATCCTTCCCTGAGCCGTCTGCGATTTAAAGTAGTCAATAAGAGCTTGTGGGATTGGCGCATTGGAGACGCGTTCTTTGGGAATTTGGTCATTTATTTGCCTGTCTTGGTAATCGGACAATCTAAGGTAACAGCCAACCACCATACTGGATAGGCAGAGAGTTATGAGCACCCCAGCTAAAAGCTTCTTCTCTCTGATCAAACGGGCATATAAGTCAACAAAGATGCTTGAACTTAGGATACTCATCGGTATCGCAAGAAACAGCCAGAACCTGTGAATATCGAGCATTTTCCATAGAGATTGAATTCCCCAAAGCGATACAAAAGGAATTGCGTAATATCCAAGACCAACCCAGAGAAAGAGTATGAACCATAGAGATAAGAAAAAATAGTCCCTAGTTAAGCGTCTCGCAGACCTAATTCCAAGGTAGCCGATAGAAAAAAGCATCAAGAGAAAACTCAAAGGGATCAGCCATTGACCAAGAATCAAAAAGCCTGTTTCCTGACTAACCTCAAACAACCACATTCCCACGAAGAGAAGAACTCCAAAGGTCACAGGAATAATAAGAATTCTTCTTCTCCCAGTTAGTGTGAAGAGCACAGCCGCCACAGAAATGATTGCCAAAACGAATTGGGGAATACCAAATATCGCAAATAATACATCTTTGAGGAAAAAGGAAAGACGAACATAAGATGTGGTTACTGTTCTGTTGAAAAAAGGATTGCTTGCAAGCTGCCCTGACGTTTCCAGAAAAGGTACTAACCAAAAACTTGACATAAGGATGGCAAGAAGCAGCACAGTTACAGTCCGAAGAAATGTTCTGAGAGCATTACCTGTAAGACCAAGGACAGTCGACAGTAACAGACCTGCGGCGAGAACGTATATGGCAGAGAGATGGTGTGTCAGGACAACAAATGACAACAGTATGCTGGCAACTGGAATCCAGACTGACAATCTCTCCTTATCAAGGGCCATTTTAAGTGAAGCAATGAACAGCATTGACGCAGGAAGTGCAACAGTATTTGCATAACGATCAAAAAAAACATAGTTCTCAATTACCACGGGGGTGAGACTAAATATTGTCATGGCAAGGGTGCTCTTGA
>Ga0172364_10004417_pt1 | contig 11184 bp, 8 predicted proteins | sample LakKivSesite10cm_FD_114545 | JGI IMG/M metagenome (GOLD analysis project Ga0172364, IMG submission 114545) | Sediment microbial communities from Lake Kivu, Rwanda - Sediment site 10cm | ecosystem: Environmental > Aquatic > Freshwater > Lake > Sediment | place: Rwanda: Western Province, Lake Kivu... | reverse complement strand
GGAAGGACCATCAGTGCAGGAGTAGTCAGTGAGATCCTGGAATAACCAGTATCTCCTCAGGAGGAGCTAAGAGTATATCAGAATAGAGGCATTAATCAAGGGGTCGGATTTATCCGACCCGATTATTTCTTGGCTTCAAATAAATTATTTTTAGTCAACATAATTTGTAGATAAAGAAGAAAAAGAATCTGAGCCTGCCTTGACAGTGATTCGAAAGTATGGTAGATTTATCTTTATGCAAAGTTATTTTAAGTTGAGGAGAGTTGTAGAATGAGACAGAGGATAGTTTTGGCCTGTAGTCAATGTAAGAACAGAAATTATGATAGCTATAAAAATAAGAAAAATACACCAGAGAAAATAGAACTTAAAAAATATTGTAAGTTTTGTAAAACCCATACTTTACATAAAGAAATAAAATAGAGGGAGTAAATATAGGTCCGTAGCTCTAACGGCTAGAGCACTGGACTCCAAATCCAGGGGTTGCAGGTTCAAATCCTGCCGGGCCTGCCATTTTTATTTTCAGTTCAAAGGATAGAGATGTCAAATAAAAATTTATTTAAAAAAGCAGTCAATTTTATAAAAGAAGCTATTACCGAATTAAAAAGGGTAATCTGGCCAACTCGTAAAGAGTTAAAGAATAGTACTATAGTAGTTATTTTTACTATACTAATTGCTTCCTTTTTTGTAGGAGTAGTTGATTTAATATTTGTAAGATTATTGACATTGGTGGTAAGATAAGTTTGATCCCGGAAAGAGCTAGGCATAAAGAAATTAGTAAATGAGAGGAAGTAGGATTAGTTAAGAGAATGGCTTCAGAAGAAAAGAGATGGTACGTAGTACATACTTATTCCGGCTACGAAAACAAGGTAAAAGCAAATCTGGAACAACGGGTTAAATCGATGGGGATGGAGGACCAGATCTTTCAAGTCTTGATTCCTACCGAAAAAGTTTTAGAGGCGAAAGCGGGAAGAAGAAAATTTGTGCAGAAGAAAGTATTTCCGGGTTATGTCGTAGTAGAAATGATCCTGAATAATGAATCCTGGCAAGTGGTCAGAAATACCCCTGGGGTTACCCGTTTTGTCGGTGCTGGTGGAAAGCCTGTTCCTTTGAAAGAAGAGGAAATAAATATTATTCTAAAACAGATGGGTAAAGGTGAAAAACCTCCCAAATTAGAAGTAGAACTTGGTGAAACGATAAGAATTGTGATAGGGCCTTTTACTGGCTATACTGGAAAGGTCAAGGAAATAGACCACGATCGAAACAAATTAAAAGTATTTCTTTCTATTTTTGGAAGGGAAACAGCAGTAGAATTAGACTTTAATGATGTAGAAAAGTATTAAATCAGTTATGAGCATCTAATTAAACAGTTAGTTGGTTACCTGGTTAACTATTTTAAGATAGGAAAATAGACCTATTATCATCTGGGTTAGTTTTTATTACCATAATAGTTTAGTAAAAAATTTTATTTATTATCTAAAAAATAAATTAATTAAGACGGTTAAGAATAAAAAATAAATTCACCAAATAAAAAGATTTTATTCCAATAGGATACCTTATGGGGTGACGGATTCTGTCTTCCGATTTATTTTTCTTAACCCGCTAATCAAGTAACCATTTAACTAACTAAATAACTAACCAATTAACCAGATAACGATAATCCATAATCGAGGAGGAATTTAATGGCAAAGAAGATAGTGTCGATTATAAAATTACAGATACCAGGAGGAAATGCGAATCCTGCACCACCGGTAGGGCCTGCTTTAGGCCAGCACGGTTTAAATATTATGGAATTTTGTAAAGCCTTTAATGAGAGAACTAAAGAAGACGTGGGGAATATTATCCCGGTGATAATTCAGGTTTATGAAGATAGAACCTTTTCTTTTATTTGTAAGAGACCACCGGTAACCTTTCTATTAAAAGAAGCTGCTGGTATAGAAAAAGGCTCAGGCACTCCTAATAAAGAAAAAGTGGCTAAATTATCGCGAGTTAAAGTAGAAGAAATTGCTCGAAAGAAGATGGCTGATTTAAATACTAAAGATCTGGAGAGAGCGGTTAAGATAGTGGAAGGTGCCGCAAAAAGTATGGGTATTGAGATAGAAAAAGAATAATTTCAGGATAAAGTGGGAGGAAGAGATCCATTTAAACCACAAGGAGGAATTAAGTTAGATGAGTAAGAAAAGAGGGAAGAAATATTTAGAGAGTCTGGGAAAATTTGATAAAGATAAATTTTATGAGCCGGAAGAGGCTTTTGATTTGGCGAAAGAATTAAAATGGACCAAGTTTGATGAATCTATAGATGTGGCTATAAAATTAGGGGTGGATACCCGTAAATCTGAAGAACAGGTAAGAGGAGCAGTAGATTTACCTCATGGCACAGGTAAAAAAGTAAGAGTATTAGTCTTTGCCCAGGGCGAGAAAGTTAGGGAAGCAGAGGAAGCCGGAGCTGATTATGTGGGAGGAGAAGATCTGGCAGAAAAGATAGAAAAAGGATGGACCGATTTTGAAGCTACTATTGCTACTCCGGATATGATGAAGGTGGTAGGTAAGTTAGGGAAGATTTTAGGGCCTCGTGGTTTGATGCCCAACCCCAAAATTGGAACCGTTACTTTTGACTTGAAAAATACTATCAAATCAGTGAAGTCAGGTAAAATAGAATATCGAGCAGATAAATTCGGTATAATACATGCGCCTTTAGGAAAGATAAGTTTTGAAAAAGAGAAATTAATAGGAAACTTCTTAACTTTTGTGGAAGCTATTATCAAAGCCAAACCATCTGCGGTTAAAGGGAGATATTTACAAAGTATTACTATTTCCTCTACTATGGGACCAGGAATTAAGATCGATCCAGTAAAGATTAATGCCTGGATAGAAAGATATAAAAAATAAAAAAATAATAATAAGTCTTATACCTTAGACAGCAGGAGTGTCTCTTTTTTCAGCTTCAGAGGTAAAAGGTAATTTCACCGGGGTATTTTCCCAGGAGATTAGGTTTTCGAGGATTTATATCCAGGGGAATGACTTTACTAGTGTTGAGAAAGGGAAGACTTAATAGATATCTTCAGATATCATCCTGCCGAGGTAAAAAAAATTAATTTAATTATTTATTGCATAGTTGATGATAATTTTTTACCTTCCTCAGGACTAAGGTCTAAGGGAAGGTTTTTTATTGATAATTAACTTTGTAACGAAAGGAGGGGTGAATTTTGACTTTAACCATTGAAGCTAAAAAGGAAATAGTTTCCAAGCTTATAGAAGAACTAAAGCATTCTAAGGGAATAATTTTAACTGATTATCAAGGCTTAAATGTTGCTCAGATGAGTAAATTAAGAGAGGAACTAAAAGAGAAGAGAATAATCTTTAAAGTGATTAAAAACACTTTGATGGCCAAGGCTTGTCAAGAGGTGCAGATAAAAGATTTATCTTCTCATCTGGCGGGAAGTACTGCAATTGTTTTAGGTTTGGAAGATGCAATAGAGCCTGCTCGCTTACTTAAAGAGTATATTGAAAAAGAAAAGATTGGATTAAGAATAAAATCTGGCTTTATAGAAGGAAGGTATGTAGATGCAGGAAAGGTTATGGAGATTGCTTCTTTACCTTCCCGGGATGTGCTTATTGCCAAAGCAATTGGTAGTATTAAAGCACCACTTCATCGTTGTGTTTTTATCTTGCAGGGGCCGATGAGAGATTTATTGTTTACTCTAAACGCTATCCGGCAACAGAGAGAGGTTTAGATATAGAAAGTGAATCAAGTGTTAATTAATGATCAGAATATAGATCAGGTAACCTAAATAGAGTTGGTATCATTGCTGTTTTATACTGATACTTTATCTGGAAGGAGGTGAATAAAAATGGTAGAAAAGAAAGTCACTAAGAAAGAAGCAGAAGCTAGTAAAGAAGAGAAAAAACTAGAAGTCACTGATGAGGTAAAAACCTCCAAGAGCAAGGTTGAAGAGATATTAGAAAATATTGAGAAAATGACTGTATTAGAATTAGCTGATTTAGTAAAAGCCTTAGAGGAAAAATTTGGAGTAACTGCGGCTATGCCAGCGATGATGGCTGCTAATACAGGAAATGCTGTTCAACCAGCTGCAGAAGTTGAGGAAGTAGAAGAAAAAACTGACTTCGAAGTTATTTTGAAGGAAATTGGAGCAGAAAAGATTAAAGTAATAAAAGAAATAAGGGCTATTACTGCTTTGGGTTTGAAAGAATCTAAAGATTTAGTAGAGGGTGCACCTAAAACTATTAAAGAGCATGTGGATAAAAAGACTGCTGAAGAGATAAAGGCAAAATTGGAAGCAGTAGGTGCAGTAGTAGAAATAAAATAGAATATAGGATAATTTTTTAAAAAAGAAGATACCTTTTGAAAAAAAATGAATAAATTAAGAGGTATCTTCTTGATTTTTTATAGAATAAATGATATTATTTTGTTTTATGGATAATACAATTTTTATTTTATTAGCTATTTTTACGTTCTATTGAGGAATTATCCGCTAATCTATTTCCTGAAGAAAGGCAAACAGGAATACCAATTAATTAAATATTTTACTCCTGCTTTAATTTAAAATAGATAAATTTTCTAATAAATATATATAATCTTAAATTTAAAATAAGGTTGGTGTTTGGCAATGAGTAAAGAGAAGGTAACCAGAATTAGAGACTATTCCAAAATACCAGAATTATGTCCGATTCCTAATTTACTGGATATTCAAAAAAAATCGTTTGAAGAATTCTTACAAAAGTCTATTCCACCAGAGCAAAGAAAACCTCAGGGATTGCAAGAGATATTTCTTAATATTTTTCCTATCCAAGATTTTACTGGGAACTATGTATTGGAATTTAAGAGTTACTCTATTGGCGAATGTAAAGATACTTCCTATGGGTGCTGGGAAAAGGGGATTACCTATTCTGCACCACTGGAAGTAAAGATAAACTTGACTAATAAGAAAACCGGAGAAATAAAAGAACAGGATGTTTTTATGGGTGATTTACCCATAATGACTGAAAATGGTAGTTTTATTATCAACGGTGCAGAAAGAGTAGTAGTAAATCAGTTAATCAGGTCTCCGGGAATATATTTTGATGGAGAAGACAGTGAAGGAGGAAATGGACTATATAGATTTAAAATTATTCCTAATCGAGGTTCCTGGTTAGAATTTGGTTTTGATTCCTCTAATATGATTTATGTTCGTATAGATAAACGGAGGAAGATTCCAGCTACTACTTTATTGAGGGCTTTAGGATTTGAGACTGATGAAGAGATTATGCAACTTTTTGACCAGGAAGAGATTGTTAAGGCTACTCTGGAGAAAGATAATACCACCAACCAGAGAGAAGCATTAACTGAGATTTTCCGGAGATTGAGGCCTAGCGAACCTCCTACCGAAAGGAATACCAGACAATTGATTCAGAGATTACTTTTTGATCCCCATAGATATGATTTAGCTAAAGTAGGTAGATATAAGATAAATAGGAAATTAGATATAAGGGAGAGAATCTTAGATAAGGTCTTAGCGGAGGACATTATCCATCCTCAGAATAATAAGCTATTGGTGAAAGCAGAGGAAAGAATTACCCAGAAAATCATTGCCACCATTAAAAATTCTGGAATAGAAAAAGTAAAGGTTTTAAATCCTGACAATGAATTAGTTACTGTGTTTTGTGAGAAAGAGGAAACTATCTTATCTCTTAGAGATGAAGATGAGGAAGAATTTAATGAAAAAGCTATTGGTTTAACCATTTTAGAAGATGTTATCGATCTGAAAACTGGTGAAGTGATTTGTACTGCCGGGAGCTCAATAACCAGTGAACAACTGGTAAAAATAAAAAGACTAAGAGAGAAGATTAAGGTTAAGAAAGATTCTGCGCTTACTATAGAAGATATTGTTGGTTCGCTGAGGTATCTGGTTAATTTATACCGCGGTATTGGCTATCTGGATGATATCGATCACCTGGGTAACCGGAGAGTGAAGACCATCGGTGAATTATTACAGGATCAGTTCTATATTGGTTTAAGCAGAATGGAAAGAGTGATCAGAGAACGGATGACTATTCAACCAGATATTTCTGCCGTAACCCCTCAGGGATTAATTAATGCTCGTCCTTTGCTGGCGACTATTAGACAGTTTTTTGGAAGCAGTCAGCTTTCCCAGTTTATGGACCAGACCAATCCTTTATCAGAGATTACTCATAAGAGACGACTCTCTGCATTAGGACCAGGGGGATTGACGAGGGAGCGAGCAGGCTTTGAAGTAAGAGATGTGCATCCTACCCATTATGGGAGAATTTGTCCCATTGAAACTCCTGAAGGTCCCAATATTGGATTAATCGGTTCGCTTTGCATCTACGCTAGAGTGAATGAATTAGGATTTATTGAAACTCCTTATTTCAAGGTAGTGGAGGGCAGGATTACTGATGAGATTATTTACCTTTCTGCTGACCAGGAAGATGATTATAAGATTGCCCAGATAAACGTGCATACTTATAATAAAGAGACAAAACTTTTACCGGAGAGAGTAGTGTGTCGATATCGAGGTAATATTATGGAAGCTCCTGCTGAAGAGATAGATTTTATTGATGTATCACCCAAACAGATCACTAGTATTTCTGCTGGTCTAATACCCTTTCTAGAGCATAACGATGCTAACCGGGCTTTAATGGGGACCAATATGCAAAGGCAATCTGTTCCTTTAATTAAGACCGAAGCTCCTCTGGTCAGTACGGGAATAGAAAGTAAAGTAGCTATTGATTCAGGAGCGGTAGTGGTGGCTCAGGAAGATGGAATAGTGACTAAGGTAGATGCTAATAAGATAGTGATTCAAAATGAAGATAAGATTAAAAAAGAATATATTTTAAAGAAATTTGTTCGCTCCAATCAAGGAACCTGTATCAATCAGATACCGATCGTACAGGAAGGGAAGAAAGTGAAAAAGGGTGAGGTAATTGCAGATGGTCCATTAACTTCGGAAGGTAATCTTTCTCTAGGGAGAAATGTTTTAGTAGCTTATATGCCCTGGGAGGGGTATAACTTTGAAGATGCTATCTTAATCAGTGAGAGATTAGCTAGAGAAGATGTTTTTACCTCTATTCATATCAGTGAACATGAATGCGAGGCTAGAGACACCAAACTTGGCCCAGAAGAGATCACCTGCGATATTCCCAATATTGGGGAAGTCAGTTTAGCTAATTTAGATGAAAGAGGAATCATCCGAATTGGAGCAGAGGTGGATTCGGGAGATATCCTGGTAGGAAAGGTTACTCCTAAGGGAGAGACTGATTTAGGACCGGAAGAGAGATTATTAAGAGCAATTTTTGGAGAAAAGGCAAGAGAAGTAAGAGATACTTCCTTGCGAGTCCCTCATGGCGAAAAAGGTAAAGTAATTGGGGTTAAAATCTTTTCTCGAGAAAATAATGATGAATTACCTCCCGGAGTAAATCAATTAGTGCGGGTCTTCATAGCGCAAACTCGTAAGATTTCAGAGGGTGATAAAATTTCGGGAAGACACGGAAATAAGGGGGTTATTGCCAAGGTTTTGCCAGAAGCGGATATGCCTTTCCTGGCTGATGGTACTCCCGTAGATATTGTTTTAAATCCCTTAGGTGTACCCTCTCGAATGAATGTAGGACAGATTTTAGAGATCCATTTAGGCTGGGTGGCCAAGACCCTGGGGTTAAGGATGATTACCCCTACCTTTAATGGTGCAAACGAACAGGAGATTGAAGAGGCTTTAATAGAAGCCGGTCTTCCCAAGGATGGTAAGGTATTACTTTTTGATGGAAAAACCGGGCGTCCCTTTGATCAAAGGGTAACCGTAGGTTATACTTATATCTTAAAATTGATCCACCTGGTAGATGATAAGATTCATGCCCGTTCCACGGGTCCCTATTCCTTAGTTACTCAACAACCCTTAGGTGGCAAAGCTCAGTTTGGTGGACAAAGATTTGGTGAAATGGAAGTCTGGGCTTTAGAAGGATACGGAGCAGCTTATAACCTCCAGGAACTTTTAACCATAAAATCTGATGATGTATCCGGTAGAATTAAAACTTATGAGGCATTAGTTAAAGGTGAGGAAATACCGGTTCCGGGAATACCTGAGTCATTTAAGGTTTTAGTTAAAGAATTACGAAGTCTGGCCTTAAACATAAAAGTATTAAATGAAGAAGGCAAGGAGATTGAGATTAAGGAAGATATCGAAGTAAAAGAAGAGACAGGTAGCAGTTTGATTAGAGAAATCACTTAATTTATTTGATGAACCATAAAACCATAAAAAAATTATTATTTATTTATACCCAGGAATAAATTTAATTAATTTTTATCCATTTAAAGCTAATAGCTGTTTACCGACAATTATTTAAGAGGAGGGAATAGTTTTGGAAAATTCAGGAAATTTCAGTTCGATTAAAATTTGTTTAGCTTCTCCTGAGGAGATTAAAAAATGGTCTTATGGAGAAGTAAAAAAACCAGAAACTATTAATTATCGAACTTTAAAACCGGAAAAAGATGGTCTTTTTTGTGAAAGGATATTTGGACCGGTTAAGGATTGGGAATGTAGTTGTGGGAAATATAAAAGAATAAGATATAAAGGAGTGGTTTGCGATAGATGTGGGGTGGAAGTAACTAAATCCATTACCAGGAGAGAGAGAATGGGCCACATCGAATTGGCTTCTCCAGTATCTCATATCTGGTATTTTAAAGCTATCCCCAGTCCGTTATCCTTGATATTAGATATTTCTCCTCGTAATTTGGAAAAGATTCTCTATTTTGCTCCGGAACGAAAGAGAGAACAACTCTATGAGGTGGTAGAAGCTGGTGAATCCGGTCTGGAAAAGGGAGATTTAATTTTAGAAGTAGAATATCATATTCATAAACAATATAATGAAAAATTTTTGGCTGAACCTGTTTACCAGGTGAATAGAATTAAGAGTTTTTCTTATAAGGTAGGTAGTATCATTACGGAAAAAGAAGACCAAGAATTGCAACAGAGGTTTGGGAGATTATTTTATCAGAAAGAATTGGTTTTGTCTGAGGAAAGAAGTGAAAATCTTGAAGAAATGGTCCAGAAGGAAGAGAAGGAATTAAAAGAAGATGTTCGAGTTCTGGAGAAAGAGTTTAAAATTACCAAAATAGTTGGACTGATTTCTTCTACTCTTTTAAATAAATTAGAAGAAGAAGAAGGTATCTCTTTGCATGCCAAGGCTACTACCCAGAATATTGAAGAATCTTGTTACATGGTAATAAACCCAGGAAATACTTCCTACAAAAAAGGAGAAATCATTTTAGAGGCAGAAAAGAACCTCCTGGAACACTATGAACCAGAATTCAAGGCCGGAATTGGTGCAGAAGCTATTAAAGCCTTATTAAAAGAGATAAACCTGGATAAGTTAGCCTTAGAACTTAGGGAAGAACTAAAGAGATCTAGTGGTCAAAGAATGAAAAAGATTATTAAACGTCTACAGATGGTGGAGGCTTTCCGAGCTTCCAATTGTAAGCCTGAATGGATGATCCTGGACATACTTCCGGTTATCCCCCCTGACTTAAGACCGATGGTCCAGTTGGAAGGCGGTCGTTTTGCAACCTCCGATTTAAACGATTTATATCGCCGAGTAATCAATCGAAATAATCGACTGAAAAGGTTACTAGAATTAAATGCGCCGGAGATTATTATTAAGAATGAAAAGCGTATGTTACAGGAGGCAGTAGATGCTCTTATCGATAATGGAAGAAGAGGAAGGGCGGTATTGGGAGCAGGGAATAGGCCTCTTAAATCTTTAAGTGATATGCTAAAAGGAAAAAAGGGAAGATTCAGACAGAATCTCTTAGGTAAGAGGGTAGATTATTCAGGAAGATCAGTAATTGTGGTAGGACCAGAGTTAAAGTTTCATCAGTGTGGATTACCCAAAAAAATGGCTCTGGAATTATTTAAACCCTATGTTATGCGGGAATTAGTGAATAAAGATTTAGCTCATAATATCAAAACAGCCAAGAAGATAGTAGAAAAAGAAAAGCCTGAAGTCTGGTCGATTTTAAAAGAAATTGCTGAGGAACATCCGGTATTGTTGAATCGGGCACCTACTTTACATAGATTAGGAATTCAAGCCTTCAAACCGGTTTTGGTGGAGGGAAATGCTATACAGATTCATCCATTGGTTTGCGCAGCTTTTAATGCTGACTTTGATGGTGATCAAATGGCGGTTCATGTTCCTCTTTCCGCAGAGGCACAAGCCGAAGCAGAGATTATTATGCTGTCCTCGAATAATATACTTTCCCCGGCTAATGGTTTACCTATAGCCTTACCCAGTCAGGATATTATTCTGGGATGTTATTATTTGACTATGAGTAAAAGTGGGGGTAAAGGTGAAGATAAGATCTTTGCAAATGCTGATGAGTTGATCCGAGCATACGAAGAAGGATTAGTAGATCTCCATAGTAAGGTAAAGTGTCGAGTGAAAAATTCCCTGGAATATACTACGGTGGGAAGGGTAATCTTTAATGAGGTTTTGCCTAAAGAAATAGATTTTATGAACTTAAAAATCACTAAGAAATCCTTGGAAAAGATTATTTCCCTGATCTACCGAAAATACGGGAAAGAAGTTACCGTAGAAACTCTGGACAAGATTAAAACTTTAGGGTTTAACTTCGCCACTTCTTCAGGAATTTCTATTGCTATCGAAGATTTAGAAATCCCATCGGAGAAGAGTAAGATACTAGAGGGAGCGGAAAAGGAAGTGGAGAGGATCCATGAACAGTATAATTATGGATTGATTATGGAAGAAGAAAAGGAACAAAAGATTATTAATGCCTGGACTAAAGCTTCCAATGATGTAGTAGAAGCTATTTTGCAAAATTTAAGCAAGTTTAATCCTCTGTATATTATGGCAGATTCTGGGGCTCGAGGAAGTAAAAGGCAGATTGGGCAATTAGCCGGGATGAGAGGATTAATGGCTGATCCTTCGGGGAAAATAATCGAGTTTCCCATTAAATCCAATTTTCGAGATGGTCTATCGGTTTTAGAGTACTTTATTTCTACTCATGGAGCGCGAAAAGGTTTGGCCGATACAGCCCTGAGAACTTCTAAGTCAGGATACTTAACCAGAAGATTAGTAGATGTAGCCCAGGATGTAATAGTAAGAGAACAGGATTGTGGTACTACTGATGGAATAATTATTCGGGCTTTTGAGGAAGATGGC
>Ga0172364_10004415_pt1 | contig 11187 bp, 13 predicted proteins | sample LakKivSesite10cm_FD_114545 | JGI IMG/M metagenome (GOLD analysis project Ga0172364, IMG submission 114545) | Sediment microbial communities from Lake Kivu, Rwanda - Sediment site 10cm | ecosystem: Environmental > Aquatic > Freshwater > Lake > Sediment | place: Rwanda: Western Province, Lake... | reverse complement strand
GAGAGGATTTTAATTGGTGGGAAAAGAGATATTATCCAAAAAATAAAATTAAAATCATAGGGGAAAAAAAACCTCTTGGAACTTTTGGCGGGCTCTGGCTTTTGAAAGATTGGTTAAAAAATAGCCAATTTTTCCTTACCAATGGCGATGAGATAAAAGAAGTAAACTTAGAAAAAATGATGGATTTTCATCAAAAAAAGGAAGTTCTAGCTACTCTTGCCCTAACTAAAGTTTCAAATCCTTCAGATTATGGCGTAGCAATTTTTGAAGATGGATTAATTTTGAAATTTTTGGAAAAACCAAAAAATCCACCTTCAAAATATGTTTCTGCCGGTCTTTATTTATTTTCACCCGAAATTTTTAATTATCATCCCGGGCTAAAATTTTCAATGATTGAAAAAGATATTTTGCCAAAATTAGCCAAAGAAAAAAAATTAGCCGGTTTTAAATTCAATGGTAAGTGGATGGATTGTGGCACTTGGCAACGCTATGAGCAGGCTTTGAGGGTTCGGAAATAGATTTCCATATTTGACCCTTTTCGACCCCTATTGACACCAATTTTAAAGGATTTATTATTAATAAAGAAAGATATGCCAGAAGAAATTAAACCAAATGAGGTTTATACAACTAAGGAAGTCCGAGATTTTTTGAAAATAAGTAGCAGTACTATTAAGCGCTTTTTAAAAAATGGATTAATCACAGCTCATAAAGTTGGAGGAAGATATCGGATTTTTGGGAAAGAAATTTTAAGATTGGTTTCTCCAAAGGTTGAGAAAAAAGCAGTCAATTTTTATCAACGCCTTAAAGAGAAAACCAAAAAAGCCATAGAAAAATGGTAATTATTAATTAAAACTTAATTTAAAATTATGGAAAAAAAACTTCTAATTACGGGTGGGTGCGGTTTTATTGGTCATCATTTAGTCGAGGGCGTTTTAAAACAAACAGATTGGAAAATCATAATTCTTGATGCGCTTACCTATGCCGGGGATCTAAACAGACTTTCTGATATTAATATCTGGGAACAAGAAAAACACCGAGTGAAATTCGTCTGGCACGATTTAAGAGCACCGATTTCGGAAACTATTCATAAAATAATAGGTGATTTAGATTATATCTGGCATTTAGCGGCAGAAAGCCATGTTGACAGAAGTTTGGAGGATAGTATTCCTTTTGTAGAATCGAATGTGGTCGGGACTGCTAATCTGTTAGAATATGTCAAAAGACGCCAGTCAAATTTAAAAAAATTCAATTATTTCTCAACTGACGAAGTTTTTGGTCCGGCGCCTCAGGGATATTTTTATAAGGAAGAAGACACCTGTAATCCTTCAAATCCCTATTCGGCTACAAAAGCGGGGGCAGAAGCTCTTTGTAAGGCATTTGCGTTCTCATTTGGATTACCGATTATGATAACTAGGACAATGAATTGTTTTGGAGAACGTCAACATCTAGAAAAGTTCATCCCTAAAACAGTTAGAGCAATTTTAAAAGGAGATTTAGTTTCCATTCACGGAATTCCTCCTAAAATCTCATCTCGCTGTTGGATCCACGCTCGAAGCGTTGGAGATGCCTTGTTGCTCTTAATGGAAAAAGGAGAAGTTATTAAAAAAGAGAAACAGTTTGACCCTCAATATGGAGTTTATCATATTGTGGGAGAAGAAAGAGATGTCTTGTATTTGGCAAATTGGATTTCTGAGATTATCAAAGGTAGAAAACTCAATGACCAAGAGATTGAATATATCGATTTCCATCGCACGAGGCCAGGGCATGATCTAAGATACGCTCTCTCAGGAGAAAAAATAGCGAAAATGGGCTGGAAGCCAAAATTAACTTTGGAGGAAAGTTTTGAGAAAATGATTAGGTGGATGATAAAGCCAAAAAATCAAAGATGGCTAAATTTATGAAGAAGACAAAATTTAAAGTTCGAGAATTAGAGTTGCGCTCAGATAAACGAGGTTGGTTGGTAGAGATGTTAAAAAGAAATGAGTTAAAAGAAGAGATAAAACAGATTTATGTTGCTACTATCAAACCAGGAGGAGTGAGAGGAAACCACTATCATTTAAAAAGAACCGAGTGGTTTTTTGTAATTGCAGGCAAGGCTAAACTCATTCTTCAAGACATAAAAACTAAAGAAAAACTTTGTTTTAAACTCCTTCCAAAAGAGCCGAAGGTAATAACTATTTTTCCGCACATAGCCCATGCTGTAAAAAATATCGGGAAAGAAATAGTTTATTTGGTAAGTGCTCAGAGTGATATTTATAATCCTAAAAAACCAGATACTTTTTCTTATTTAATAAAAACATGAATTTTACTAACAAAACAATTTTGGTCACCGGTGGTTGTGGCTCTTTTGGTCAGAAATTTACCGAAATTGTTTTGAAAGAGTACAACCCCGGAGCCGTGCGGATCTACGATAATAGGGAACTGGCTGAAGTAGGGATGGAAAGAAGATTTAATGATTCTCGTCTTAGGTTTTTTATCGGGGATGTTCGAGATAAAAGTAGGCTCTCTCGGGCAATGAATGGAGTTGATCTCGTCGTTCACGCAGCCGCTTTAAAACACGTTCCGATTTGCGAATATAATCCAATTGAAGCAGTTAAAACCAATATTGATGGGGCGGTAAGTGTGATAGATGCCGCAATTGATAATAAAGTTGAAAAAGTAATGGCCATTAGTACGGATAAGGCGGTTTATCCGGTAAATCTTTATGGAGCAACAAAAATGGTAGCAGAAAAACTTTTTATTCAGGCAAATTCTTATAGCGGCGGCAAAAGACCAATTTTTTCTTGTTCTCGTTATGGAAATGTTATTGGTAGTTCAGGAAGTGTAGTTCCTTTATTTTTAGAACAGAAAAAGAGCGGAGAGATTACAATTACGGATGAAAAAATGACCCGGTTTTGGATTACTTTGGAAGGGGGGATTCGTTTTGTAATTAGCTGTATTGAAAGAATGAAGGGGGGGGAAGTTTTTGTTCCTAAAATTCCCAGCATGAAAATTATAGATTTGGCGGAAGTAATTGCACCCTCGGCTAAGAGGAAAATTATCGGAATAAGGCCTGGCGAAAAATTAAATGAAGTTCTTTTGACCGAAGAAGAGGCTCTTCATTCCAAAGAATTTGACACCTTTTTTGTAATTGAGCCCGAATATCCTTTCTGGCATAAAGAAAATTTTCAAGACGGAAAACCTCTCCCAGCCGGTTTTAAATATGCAAGCGACACCAATACCGAATGGCTGACCAAAGAAAAAATGGCAGAACTTTTAAAAAATATAGAGATTGGAAAATAAAATGTTAAATAAGAAAAAAATAATTCCTTATGGACGTCAGTGGATAGACGAAAAAGATATTCAAGAGGTGATAAAAGTTTTGAGGTCTGATTGGATAACTCAGGGACCAAAGGTTGAAGAATTTGAGAAAGCAGTTGCTAGATATTGTGGCACAAAGTATGCACTTGCAGTTTCTTCTGGCACCGCCGCCCTGCACATTGCTTACAGTGTGGCCCGAATTAAACCCGGAGACGAGGTTATCACTACTCCTTTAACTTTTGCCGCTACTGCAAATTGTATAATTTTTTGTGGCGGGAAACCGGTCTTTGTTGATATTCAAGAAGACACTTTAAATATTGACCCCCCAAAAATTAAGAAAAAAATAACAAAAAAGACAAAAGCAATAGTAACTGTAGATTTTGCTGGCCACCCCTGCGATTATGATGAAATTTTTCAGATTGCAAAAAAGTATGAACTTTTAATTATTGAGGATGCCGCCCATGCTTTGGGTTCAGAATATAAAGGAAAGGGAATCGGCAGTTTGGCTGATATGACAGTTTTTAGTTTTCACCCAGTAAAAGCAGTTACAATAGGGGAAGGCGGAATGATTTTGACTAATAACAAGGATTTCTATGAAAAACTAAAAGTTTTTCGACATCACGGAATAATAAAAAAACCAGAGAAAGGGGGTTGGTATTATGAAATAGAAACCCCTGGTTACAATTACCGACTTACTGATTTTCAGTCTGCTTTAGGAATAAGTCAATTAAAAAAAATAGATAGATTTATTAAGAGAAGAAGAGAAATTGTAGCCAAATATAATAAAGCCTTTAAAAATATTGAAGAAGTTATAACCCCAACAGAAAGAGACTATGTTAAATCAGCCTGGCATATTTATCCAATTCAGTTAGTTTTAGAAAGATTAAAAATTGGCAGAAAAAAAATATTTGAAGAACTACAAAAAGAAGGAATTGGTGTACAGGTTCATTATATTCCACTTCACCTTCAGCCATTTTATAAGAAAAGATTCAATTACAAAAAAGGAGATTTCCCAATTACTGAGAGATATTACAAGAGAGCGATTACTTTACCTCTTTTCCCAAAAATGACGGATAAAGAAGTTATGAGAGTAATAAAAATCGTTAAAAAAGTAATAAATCTTTACAAAAGATGATCGCAGCGATTATTCAAGCCAGAATGACTTCAACTAGGTTACCTGGCAAGGTTTTAATGGATATAGAAGGAAAGCCGATGATTTGGCATGTGGTTAACAGGTTAAAATTTTCAAAAAAACTTGATGACATTATACTTGCTATTCCCGATACAAAAGAGAGTGATATTTTAGAAGAATTTGCTGAGAATAATAATATAAAATATTTTAGAGGAGGTGAAGAAGACGTTCTTTCAAGATACTACCAAACCGCTAAAAAATTTAATGTTGATCCAATAATAAGAATAACCTCAGATTGCCCATTAATTGATCCTAAAATAGTAGATTTAGTCATTGAAAAACATTTAAATTCGGCTGCTGATTATACTTCCAATACTTTAAAAATAACTTTTCCAAGAGGGTTGGACGTCGAAGTTTTTAATTTTGATGTTTTAAAACGAACTTACAAAGAGGCTAAAGAAAATTATCAAAGAGAACATGTTACACCATATATTTGTGAAAATCCGGGGATTTTTAAACTTCAAAATATTGAAGCAAGAGGAAAACTAAAACGACCAGACTTGCGATTAACCGTGGACACAAAAGAGGATTTACAATTAATTAGAGAAATCTATAAACGACTTTATAGACCAGAAAAAATTTTTTATGTAGAAGAAGTTATAGATTTGCTTAATAAATATCCCCAACTCATAAAAATTAATATTAATATCAAGCAGAAAGAAATAAAGGAAAAATTCTTATGAAAAGGATCAAAACTAATATTTTATATAAATATAACAATAGGTATTTATGTCCTTTAGAAAAAGAGCACCTTTCAAAACTTAAAGAATGGAGAAATGCCCAAATGAAAATTCTTAGACAATGTATCCCGTTAACTGATTTTCACCAAGAAAAATGGTACGCACACTTAAAGGGAGAGAAAGATCAAGTACTTTTTTCCTTGATGGCAGGCGAACCTGCAAAATTAAAGTTTATAGGTTATTGCGGAATTACCAACATTGATTTTAAAAATAGAAGAGGGGAAATTTCATTTTTAGTTGACCCTAAAAGAATTATTAATAAGAAGATATATAAAGAAGATTTTCGAGCAGTTTTATATATGCTTTGCGAATATGGTTTTGAAGAGTTAAATCTTAATAAAATCTTTACTGAAACATTTGATTTCAGAAAAGACCATATAAAAATTCTTGAAGAGTTTGGTTTTCGAAGAGAAGGGAAATTAAGAGAACAATATTTTGGCAATGGGAAATATTTTAATTCATTTATTCATTCAATATTATTATCCGAATGGAAATTAATTAAAAAGTATGAAATTAAAGAATAAAAAAATTATAGTTACAGGCGGTGCCGGCGTTATCGGTAGAGAACTTATTAAAAAATTAGAAGAAAAAGGGGCAATGATAAGATGCTTTGATATTAGTCCGAAACCGCAAATATTTTCTAGAAAAATAGATTACTGCCAGGGAGATTTATCAAAATTAAACCCAATAGAATTTACTAATTTCAACCCAGAAATTATTTTCCATTTAGCCGCTACTTTCGAAAGGACAACCGAAGAGATAGATTTCTGGGAAACTAATTTTTTAAATAATATTTTTTTAAGTCATAAAGTCATTGATGCTGCAAAAGAATGTAAAAATCTTGAAAAATTTATATTTGCTTCAAGTTATTTGGTTTATTCTCCCTCTCTTTACCTTTTCAAAAAACCGATTGGTCAATCAATTAAATTAAAAGAAGATGATAGAATCAATCCCAGAAATTTGTGTGGAGCAGCCAAATATTATACTGAGAAAGAATTAGAGTATTTAAATAATTTTAAAGAATACCCCTTTATTAAAATATCGGCCCGTATTTTTAGAGTTTATGGAAGAGGTTCAAGAGATGTGATTTCTAGGTGGATAAGGGCAGGACTAAGAGGCGAGATGATAGAGGTATTTTTAAAAGAAAATTCTTTTGATTTCATTTTTTCTGAAGATGTTGCCGAAGGCTTATTAAGGCTTGTAGAAAGTGATACCGCTCACGGTATAGTAAATTTGGGTAGTGGAGTGTTGCGTAAAATTAAAGAAGTTCTAAAAATTATAGAAAAACAAATTCCTTCATTAAAAACGAAAGAGGTGTACAAAAAAGATCTTTTTGAAGCAAGTTGTTCCGATATTTCAAGACTTAAAAAATTAACGGGTTGGCAGCCAACAATCACTCTTGAACAAGGAATAAAAATGATAATAAATTATGAAATTAAACAAAAGGGTGAAAATTGGTAATAAATGGGTAGGGGATGGATACCCTTGTTTTATTATTGCCGAAGTTGGAGCAAATCATGATAGAAGATTATCTCAGGCAAAAAAACTTATTGACATTGCGGGGGGAGCCGGAGCAGACGCTGTGAAGTTTCAAATTTATAGTGCAGAGACTCTTTATTCTCAAGAGCTCAAGGCATTACCCGGGGAGAAAGAAAAACCTTTTAATATAATTAAAAGGATAGAGATGCCAAGAAAATGGATTCCTGAATTAGCTAATTATTCTAAGAAACAAGGGTTAATTTTTTTCTCTACTCCATTTGACAAGGAAGCAATTGGCGAATTAAATCCATTTGTTCCAGCTTTTAAATGGGCTTCTCCCGAATTAATCGATCGTTTTCTTTTAGAATATATTGCAAAGAAGAAGAAACCCTTAATTATTTCTACAGGATTTTATGGTTTAAAAGAAGTTTTGGAAGCCTTGAAATGGGTTCGCCAAGTAGGAAACAATAAAATTATTATTCTTCATTGTACCGGGGTTTATCCTACTTTTCCTGAAGAAGTAAATTTAAAAGTGATACCTTTTCTTAAAAAAAGACTTCAAATTCCCATAGGGCTTTCTGACCATACTCTTGGTATAGTAATTCCGGCCGCTGCCGTCGCTCTAGGAGCAAATATTATTGAAAAGCATTTTACTTTAAGTCGAAGACTAAAAGGGCCAGATCATCCATTTGCTCTTGAGCCAAAGGAATTAAAAGAAATGGTTAAAAATATTAGGAATGTAGAGAAAAGTCTAGGTTTAGGAATAAAAAAACCGACGGGAAGGGAAATAGAAAAAGAAAAGTTAATTAGGAGAGGAATTGTGGCGGCTAGAGAATTAAAGAAAGGAGAAAAAATCACCCCTGATAATGTTACTACAAAAAGAGTCGGCCAAGGAGCGATTTTGCCAAAATATTTTTTTAATATCCAGGGTAAAAAGCTATTTTTGAACATGAAAAAAGATTCAAAAATTACCTGGAGAGCAATTAAATGAGAACTAAATATAGATTAAAAGAAGAACCGATTTTCGGGTATAAATATTTAGATCCCCTACCTTCAAAACTTAAATTAAAGCATTTTTATGCGGAAAAATATTCCTTAAAAATACAAAAAGAGGGAAGGAGAAAGGAAGCAAGACTTATTGATAAGGACAGCGAAATAAAAAAGAAAGAACTTGAATGGTTAGAGCAAACTTATTTTGGAGATTGCTTGGCGATATTTTCAGAGTTTCTCCCTTCCTGTAGACGGAAAATTCTTGACATTGGTTGTGGAAGTGGTGACTTCTTAAAGTTTATGAAAAAGTTTGGCTGGATAGTTTTTGGGATTGAACCGTCAAAAGATTTTTTTAAGGAAGCAAAAGAAAAAAAGATTAGGGTTTATAATTTATCATTTGAAGAATTTATAGACAGAAAAGGAACAGAAAACAAATTTAATGTAATAGTGCTTGATAATTTTTTAGAACATATACCAAGACCGAAAGAGACGATAATGAATTGTCGAAAACTTTTATCACCCAATGGAATCCTCTATATTAAAGTGCCAAATGATTTCAATAAATTACAGCTTTTAGCCCAAAGGAAAGTAAAGAAAAAACAATGGTGGGTGGCATCCCCCGATCATATTAATTATTTTAATTTTAATGCTTTAGAGAAATTATTAGAATTTTGTGGTTTCGAAATTTTTTTGAGAACTACCGATTTCCCTATGGAACTTTTCTTACTCATGGGGAGAATTATGTCGATAATCCTGAAATAGGGAAACAATGTCATCGAAAAAGAATCGATTTCGAACTTTCTCTACCAAGAGAATTATGAAGAAATCTCTATAATAAATTAGCAGAACTAGATTTGGGGCGACAATGTATAATATATGCAAGGAATAAAATATGAATATACTCATAACAAGTGCATCCAGGAAGGTTAGTTTAGTAAAAGCTTTTAAAAAAGCTCTTAAAAAAGAAGGGGGCGGGAAAGTAATCGCTGTAGATATTAATCCTCTTTCATCTGCCTTCCATTTTAGTGATTTATCTTTTTTAGTTCCTCCTGATTCATCGCCCAATCTTTTACCAAAACTATTTAAAATTTGTAGAGAATATAATATAAGATTGTTAATTCCTACCAGAAACGAAGAATTAAACATATTTGCAAAAAATAAAGAAAAATTTAGTAAAATAGGAACTGTAATTGTGGTTCCAGATATTAAAGTAATAGAAATTTGTTCTGATAAGCTTAAATTCGTAAAATTTTGTAAAGAAAATAATTTACCAGTTCCTAAAACTTATACCCGAGGACAAATAAAAAAAGGATTGGTAAAATTTCCTTTATTTATAAATGATAGATTTAGTAAAGGGAGCAAGAGTGCCTTTAAAGTCAATAGTAAAGACGAACTTAATTTATATCTCAAAACTCTTAAAAACCCAATTGTGCAAGAATATATTAATGCGAAAGAATATACCATTGATTTGTTTACTGATTTTAAAGGAAATGTAATATCAGTGGTGCCGAGAGAGAGAATTTTTACTTTTGGAGGAGAATCCTTTATAGGAAAGACATATAAAAATAAAAAATTGATAGAATCTGCTATTGATTTAGCTCAAAAGTTAGGACTTACTGGTCATAATACTATTCAATGTTTTTTTGATGGCAAGACAGTTAAATTTATTGAAGTAAATCCTAGATATGGGGGAGGAGCTTATTTAGGTTTTGCTGCTGGGGCTAATACACCGTTATATCTAATACAGTTGATTAAAGGTAAAAAAGTGAAAAGTAAAGTTGGAAAATTTAAAGATGGTTTAATTATGCTCCGCTACACCGATGATATTTTTATTAAAGAAAAGAATCTAAAATGCAAAAAGATATAAAACTTCTTATTTTCGATTTAGATGATACGCTTTATTTGGAAAAAAGTTTTGTCAAGAGTGGATTTTTGTCAGTAGCGAAATATCTTGAGAAGAACTTTCGAATTGAAAAAAAAGAACTTTTTAAAGTTTTCCTAAAACTATTAGAAAAACAAGGAAGAGGTAAAATTTTTGATAATGCTTTGAAGAAATACAATTTATATGATAAGAAATTAGTTCAAGAATTAATTCAGGTTTATCGAACACATAAACCAAACATTAAACTTTATTCCGGCGTAACTAATTTATTAAAGTCGTTAAAAAAGAAATATAAATTAGCCCTGCTAACAGATGGGTTAGGATATGTTCAACGAAATAAAGTTAAGGCGTTAAAGATAGAGAAATTCTTTGACCTGATTATTTATACTGATGATTACGGGAGAAATAATTTCAAACCAAGTATCTACCCATTTAAAAAAGTATTAAAATATTTTAACATAACCCCAGGAAGTTCTATTTATGTAGGAGATGATCCCTATAAAGATTTCGTAGGGGCAAAAAAACTTGGCATTAAAACAATTCGAGTTTTAAAAGGTAGATATGAGAAGATTAGAGCAAGGAGAAATTTCGGAGCAGATTATAATGTCCGTGAAATTGCCGAAATAAAGAAATTATTAAAGAAATATTAAGTTTTTTTTAAACCTCTTAAAAATCTATTTCCTTTTTTTCAGCCCTTTCAATAAGAAGTAAGTTTGTTAGGAATACCTATATCTTAGAAATAATAGCAAATCGTTATTACCATGCTAGGCTATTATGGAAATTATGAATCAAACTAAAATTGTGCATTATGAGGTTTACTATAAAACAGTATCATAATTTTGGAGATTTGTCGGAAAGGTTAAAAGGAAACTTGATTTCTTCTGTGGGGTGGGATATTTTACTAACAGCAAACGAAGATAAGGATTCTCGACTTTTTATACCTGTAGATAGAAAAGAGTGGATTTCAAAAATCTATAAAATACCCGAGATTCTTGCCAGAGGGAAAAGAATAGCCAAGTTTTTAGCCGATAATGGTTTTCAAAAAATCACCTCTGTGGGTGTTGGGGGAGGATATTTAGAATATGTTATAAAGTCTTTACTTCCACAGATTTACATAAAATGCTCTGATTTTGCACCCCAATCTGTTAAGAGACTAAGAAAAGTTTTTATTGAATGTGAGGAGATTGATGTTTTCGATATCTTGAATGATGAATGGCCAAAACAGTTGGAAAATGAAATCTTGATGTTCTATAGGGTCGATACTGAATTTTCTGATCTTCAATGGAAAAAAATCTTTAAGAAGATGTATGACTCAAATGTTTTAAATATATTGTTTGCTCCAAATGGATTCCTTACCTTCAAAAAAATATTGGTCCAGAAATTAAATCAACTAAAGGCTCTAATTGATCGCAAGCAAACTCTTACTTTTGCAGGATATTTGAGAACTGAAGACACTCTCAGGAGCCTCTGGGAATTTTGGTATGACGTTAAAGCGGAATTTGTAACTGAAAATATGAAGTGCTTCTGGTTGAAAAGGAAGATAGCAAACTAATAATATCCATGAAATTTGAAATGTTAAAAAAAGAAAATCTAATAGAGGGATT
>Ga0172364_10004414_pt1 | contig 11187 bp, 10 predicted proteins | sample LakKivSesite10cm_FD_114545 | JGI IMG/M metagenome (GOLD analysis project Ga0172364, IMG submission 114545) | Sediment microbial communities from Lake Kivu, Rwanda - Sediment site 10cm | ecosystem: Environmental > Aquatic > Freshwater > Lake > Sediment | place: Rwanda: Western Province, Lake... | reverse complement strand
GTCTGTCCGGTTTGTCATAGAAAACTCACAAAAGGCGTTGAACAACGTGTTGAAGAATTGGCTGATCGCCCCGTGGGCTTTAGACCCGACAATGTCATAGGATTCATGCGTCTGCTCCCACTTTCCGAGATAATTGCTACAGTACTCAATGTTGATTCTCCATCAACCCACAAAGTATGGAACGTTTATAATCTGCTGATCGACAAGTTCGGCACCGAATACACGGTGCTCATCGACGCCTCCAAGGACGCGTTAACCAAGATTGTTGACGAGAAAATCGCTGACGCCATCGTCAGAGTCAGAATGGGCTCAGCTAAAGTCGTTCCTGGATACGATGGCGTCTATGGAAAGCTCATTCTAAATTCTGAAAATGTCCCGGAAAAGCCTTCCCGTGGAAGAGTTCAACAACTCAACCTTGCAGACTTCTGGTAATGATGGAGCTTTCCATTCTCTGGTGTGTTCCTGTGTTTAACGGTTTTGCGAAAATACTTATTAAGTCCCAAGACAAGCGATAAGACGTGTTGGGGAAAATAATGGGATCCCTCAGGTTCGAAAAAGGCAGAAGAGCGGAAGACAAAATCTTCAAAATCGTAGATTGCGTTCTCAGGCAGGTCTTCGAAGAAGAAGCTACAGAATTCATATACAAATACTTAGAAAAGAACTACTCTTTAAGACGGTGCGAGATCCCAGAGAAAATTGACGTCTTCGCAAAAGGACTTGAAGAATTCTTGAGCTCAGGAGCATACCTTGTCGAGAGAAAGATTCTGAATGATATATACTCCAGCTATGGTCTTCTTCGCAGAGTAGAACTAGAAAGAAGCTGCGAAGAATACAGTTTTGCCAATCAAATGAAAGTCGTTATGCGAATGGGATAGCTAATTTCCCTCTTCTCAATTCTGTTCCAAATTTGACAGATTCCACATTCGGTCTTTCGCGTTAAAGAAAAACACAACGGTTTTATCCTTTTTCCAACTTACTCTTCCTAAAACGTGTCGCCAGAAGGTAAGCAATGTTTGAAAGACACTCTAATCAAGGTCATTGACATGGCCGTTCAAAAGTTCGGTGCAAAATACGCAGAGGCCCGGGCGCAAAAGCTTTTCAAAACGATGCTTACCCTCAAAGAAGGACGAGTTGAGGCGGCAAGGCAAGGAATTGAAAGCGGCGTAGCATTACGAGTGCTTGTTAACGGTGCCTGGGGTTTCGCATCTGTTGCAGCTTCAAATCCTGAAACTTTGGTCGAGGCTGTTTCAGACGCGTGCAAGATGGCGAAGACTGCAAGTTTAAGACTTAAAACACCCATAAAACTCGTTGAAATCGAATCATCTGAAGACAAGATCCTGAGCAGACCGCGAAAAAACCCTTCAGAAATCTCCATAGAAGACAAGATAAAAACAACATCATCAATCAACGAGACAATTTTGGGCTACAACAACACTATCAAAAGTTGCACAACAGACTATCTGGATTTAACTGGAACAAACTATTTCATTAACAACGAAGGCACGTACATCGAGGAGGATAAACTCTATGTTTGGTCAAGGATAACCGCGACCGCTGCTGAAGAGAGCCTCTTCACTTTCAGTCGAGAAGAAATAGGCTCAACGGCAGGCTACGAAGTCTTTGAATTGGGAGCCCCAGAAGTTGTAGGCGAAAGAGTGGCAAAACGTGCCATTGAACAATTGAAGGCAAAACCTGCCAAAGGCGGAACGTTCCCGGCGGTTCTTGGACCAAACGTTGTAGGCGTTTTCGCCCACGAAGCCTTTGGGCACCTAGCCGAGGCTGACTTGACCCTGTCTGGCAGCGTACTGCTAAACAATATTGGAAAGAAAATCGCTTCTAACGTTGTCACTCTGTACGATGATGGAACGGTGAACGGCGCGTTCGGTTCCTTCAAATATGACGACGAGGGCGTTCCAACTCGGAAAACTCCTCTTGTGAGAGACGGCGTTATCGCCGGATTGATGCATAATCGTGAAACCGCCCAAAAATTCAACGCTAAACCCACGGGTAACGCGAGGGCTGAAGATTTCAGAGTTGAACCCCTTATTCGAATGCGCAACACATACATGGAGGCGAAAGACCATTCCTTCGAGGAGCTTATTGAAGATGTAAAATTTGGATATTACCTCAAGAGCGTTCGAGGCGGACAAGCCAATTTGGACGGCACTTTTCAAGTAGGCATACAGGAAGCCTACGAAATAGCAAAAGGCGAACTGAGTGAACCAGTTCGGAACGCTTCAATAAGCGGCAACACTCTGGAAACTCTGTTCAAAGTTGATGCGGTTGGAAAAGATTTTGAACTGTGGGCAGGTAGATGTGAAAAAGGCCAAACTGCCTTTATAGCTAAAGGTGGACCGCACATAAAAGTGAAAGAGGTCATTGTGGGTGGCAGCAGTTAGACGAGAAGAAATGCTGAGCTTGGCACAAAACGCAGTAGATTCTGCCCAGAAAAAAGGTGCCGCTGAGGCCGAAGCTTTCATTTACGAAGGGCAAACCACTAACGTCGGAATTGAACGAGGGCAAATCACTAAAAGCGCCAGAGTGATTGACAAAGGCTTAGGCGTTAGAGTCTCAATTAACAAGGCAGTAGGCTTCTCCTACACAAACATCATAGAAAACGGGACGGCAATTGAAGACGCCGTTCTCAAAGCACTAAGTGCCGCTAAAGCAAGCAAACCTGATGAAGATTGGCATGGCCTACCAGATAAGAAGCCTCTTGCTTCAGTCCAAAAAACCTACGACAACAAAATTGCTGAACTTAGCCCAGAAGATTTGGTTAAAGTTGCGTCTCTGATGTTAGATGCCGCACAGAACACTGACAAACGAGTTTTCCCGATAGAAGGAGGCGCTGGTGCCGCATGCATATCTAGCGCTGTAGCCAATTCTAACGGAATTGCCTATTTTGACAAAGGAACAATAGTTGAATGCAGCTTAGCAGCAATAGGCAAGGAAGGAAATAAGGTGACGCCAGTATGCTTCGAATTCAATGCAGAAAGAAACTATAATATCAACCCAGAATGGGTGGGCGAAGAAACCGCTCGTCTCGCTGTTTCGGCGCTGAAAACCAAGAGGATCGAAACAAAGAGCACCAAACTCGTTCTAACTCAATTCGCCCTGCAAGAGCTCCTCTATTTCACACTAACCAACGCCATTAAAGCAGACTACGTGCAGAGAAATCAGTCAGCATTCAAGGGCAAAATAAATGAAAAAGTGGCAGCTGAAACCGTGACAATCTATGATGACGGCCTGTTGGAAGATGGTCTGCGCACATGGACATTTGACGCAGAAGGAATCCCCCACCAAAAAACCCCCGTTATCGAAAGGGGGATATTGCGCAACTTTCTGTATGACGATTACACCGCTAAAAAAGAAGACAAAGAAAGCACAGGAAACGCTTCAAGAGCAGGGTATCTGTCGACGCCGTCAATAGACGCAACGAACCTCCACATAGTGCGTGGAAACAGGTTGCCTGACGACATCACAAGCGAAGTTGACGACGGATTAATTATATACTATTTGCAAGGTGCCCACAGTAGCAACCCTATCAGCGGTGAATTCTCTGTTGTCGCGACTCCAGCATGGAAAATCAGAAATGGCGAAATCACCCATGCCACTCGAGGAGTGATGCTCGCTGGCAACATCTTTGAGATGTTAAAAAACATCTCCGCAGTTGCAAACAATGAAAGGAAGCTTGGACAATTGGTTGCTCCATGGATTCTTGTGGAAAACGCTAAAGTAATCGGAAAATAAATAATGTAGACTTTCAGTATGGGCAAGCAGAGGCGAGACATTGCAGAAGGGCAGATTGAGGAAGACTTTGTTTAAATTCAATACCCCGCGCAGAATTGTTCAATTCTTATCTTTCATATTCTTCAGCGCAGTAATCTTTAATTTCGGTGCTTTGCCGCTTTTATTGCCGGTTCTCTGGACTTGGGGGTTGCAGCAGAACGTTGTGGGCGACGCCTTAACCGCTATGCAACTCATGTTTTATGACACGGTTTTTCCGTGGTTCGCATTGGCGTCGTTCCTTCTGGTAGGTGTGCTGCTTGGCAAATCGCTATGCGGTTGGGTTTGCCCGTTCGGCTTCATTCAAGACATAATCGTCTTCATCAAGCGAAAGAAAACAGAGTTTTCGCCGCGAACCCACGAAACTATGTTACTCATCAAATATTTCGTTCTAGGCATTACTTTGTTCATAAGCGCAACTTTTTCTGCTGCAAAACTTGCGGGGATAAGCGCAAATTACGAGAGGGCCCTAGGAGTTTTTGTGAAAGCTCCTTTCACAGCCCTTAGCCCGTCAGAAACCTTGTTCGCAACTCTGCCGCGAATGGTTCAAAATTTCAGTGCGGCCATGGTTGAAAAGCAAGTCTTCGACGTATTATCGGGTGTTTCAAGTTTGCCTGCCCTCTTCTGGGCTCAACTCGTGATAATGATCGCAGTTCTTGTCTTCACGGCTTACGTTCCTAAAGGCTGGTGTAGATATTTCTGTCCTCATGGAGCTTTTATGGCCATTTTGAACAGGTTTAGTTTCTTGGGTTTGCGCAGAGACCCTGTAAAATGTGCCAAGGGTGGATGCCGTGTCTGCGTAGAAGTGTGTCCCATGCGGGTTCCGATCTTGAATTTGCCATGGGAGAAATTTAGCGACCCAGAATGCATCTACTGCATGAAATGCGCGGATGCTTGCGAAAACAAGGCGATAAGATTAACATACCCATAGACTAGGCCCAAAAACTTCTTGAATACTCATTCAGCACGTTTTCATACACGGCTTTTGTCTGCTTGGCTATTTTGTCCCAATTGTACTTCTCCTGAACCTTTCTGTAAGCGTTGTTTTTGATCCAGTTCGCGTAGTTTTCATCGAGCAACACCTTTGTTATTCCCCAAGCAAGTGAATCAGGATTATTGGGATAAACTTTAACTCCGGTTATGTCGTGGTCGACTATCTCCGATAAACCGCCAGCGTCTGACACTACGACCGGTCTTTTTGCGGCCATTGCCTCAAGGGCAACGATTCCAAAGGGTTCAAAGAGGGAGGGCACAACAGAAACGTCTGCGCACTTTTGCAATTTGACCAGAGTCTCATCATCCACGAATCCGGTGAAGAGCACCTTATGGCCTAAGCCTATACCGTTTACCAGATTCGACAGTTGTTCCTGCATGTAACCGTTGCCCACAATTACAAACTTGGCATTCACTTTCTCCAAAACTTTTGGAACTGCATTGACAAGTACGTGAGCCCCCTTTTCGTACACAAGCCTTCCAACGAAAAGCACGATTTTCTCTTCTGGTAGCGCAAATCGTCTTCGGAACATACTCAAATTCTGTTTTTCAGCGTTTTCGTACGGCTCAGTATCTACGCCGTTAGGAACCATGACGAGCTTGTCTTGGGGGAGTCCAAAAGCCCACTGAACATGAGAAACCATGTAACCGCTGCAGCATATTACTCTCCAAGCCTCATACGTAAGCCACGCCTCTGTCTCGTGAATCATTCTTTCATAATCAGAATGGATGCCGTCCCTTCGTCCAACCTCAGTGGAATGCATTGTGGCCAAAAGCGGCCTTCTGAAAACATGTTTCAGACCTATATCCGCAGTGGCAACCAGCCAGTCATGGGCGTGAAAAACGTCAATTTCGCCTAGATTGTTTACGATCGCGGCTGCTTCCCTTTGCATGTTCATATTCATCAAGTAAACCCAAGTGGCAAAATCAGGCGCAGGATTCTTATACGAATCCACTCGGTAAACTTCCACTCCATCAATGACCTCATGGGCCGGAGCTCCTGGAAAGTCACATGTAATCACATAAGCCTTTGCACCATTCTTCACTAAGCTCCTAGACAGTGAATAAACGTGTGGAGATATTCCCCCTATGACTCGAGGGGGAAACTCCCAAGTAAGCATCATGACACTCAATTCACGGCTCACTTGCAATTTGCGCCCCCTGCAACGGCCTTGTACAAGTTTAAGAGATCATTAATTGACCTATTCGTGTTTAATGCTACAACCTCTATTTTGTTTGAAGGGACTTTGTATATCCTTACAATCTCGTCTCTCATCCACTCAGACGTTGTGCACACTTTTTTAGCTTCATAGAAGCCCATCCACTCTATGCTTTTGATAGCCATGTTGAACGCCGAATCCATTCTAGGGGAGCGATGTTCCTCTAGGCTTTCAACTGAATAAACAAAGGGTATATCAAGTGCCTTCTTCAAAGTCACCGCCGCCGGTATGAAATGCCAGTCACAGGCATCTATCAAATCAACCTTTTTATCTACTTGGTAATAGATGTTTGCCGTTGCCCTCTCCACTTCTTGGTTTAGAGTCAAAACCCATGTTAAAACGCCTATATGCGTGCGGACAGGATTTGTGACCCTGAAAATTTTGACCCCATTGGCTTCTTCGGAGAAACCGGTCAAGAAATCGTGATATGTTACGACATAAGTCATTACTTTGTTTTTAACAAGCTGAGTTGCCAACTCTCTGACGTGTTCAGCTAGTCGGCCAACTACCCTCGGAGGGTACTCCCATGAAAGAATTATAACGTGCATTGTCTTCACTACGTAAAGAGCGAAGAGACTTTTATTATTCCTCTGCCATTAAGATAATATCGCTTTTTTCCTTCGTTGTCTGTGAAGCTTTCCACAAAACCTTCCGATTTGTATCTGTCCAGAATGTTCTCAATCTCTCTTATGTCAACTTGGAAAACTTGTGCAAGCTCTTCGCTTTTTCTGGATAGTTCGGGTGCTGTGGCACATAAGTTGTGCAATGTTTGCAAAACTTTCTCTGAAAAAGGAAGTTCTTCTCTCACTCTTTGTCCACCCTTCACTAAGAATCAGGTATAAGTAAAGCTCTTCTTATAAAAGCATGCGCGTAGGGCTACATTCAGAAATACTGCGTCGTTGCCTGTGCTTGTTTTTTTAGCATGCCGAATCTTTCTTGTGCAACTTTAATTATTGCGTTTCTGAGTGGATCCCCGTTCATTTTTGCTTTCTCTATCTTTGTTAGTTGTCGCGACAAAGTCTTGTCGCGCAATGAGTGTTCTGCCCATTTTTCGAAGTCCCCGCGGCTATTGTGAAATTCTATGGATTTTATGCTGATTTCCTGAAGAGCTCTTGTGAATCCTTTCAAGCTCCAAGTCATTATTCCAGTGAAGTTTTTTTCTCCAATATCCGTGTGGAACAAGAAAGGTTCGTTGGCGGTTATCGTTGCGATTTTTGCTCTGTTCTCAAAGTCAAGTATTGATGCTTGGGAGGCTACGAATGCGTCCATAGGAGATTCGAAAGGGCTGAAATAAGAGTGAACTTCTCCGGGTGCTCCTCCCGCCGTAAACATGTAGTAGAGATGATCGCTGGTTTGAAAGTATCTCCATACCCTCAACAACTCCTCATCTTCGGCTTCTTTAATTATCGGCTCAAGTCTTCTCAGGCTCGTGTAGTAAGCCCACTGCATGGCATTTCCAAGCCAACCGCTTGCGTCCCTTTCTAAATCAGCCCAAGAGACGGTTCCGCCGAGTTCAGGAACATCGATTTCATCTACAGGTTCATGTTCTTCTATCACTTCAGAAGGTGTGGCCATGCGCAGATGCTCCCACTTGAGAATCTCTTCAGGCAAGTGCTTCAAGAATTCGTGGATGCCAGTTTCTGGCCAATGATGTTCACCAAATGTTTCGTAATCTGGGAAAATGTTTATGCAATCTCCTTGCGTTGCTGCCAACCAGCTTGCGTATTTGTCTGCAGTCAGTGGCCATTCGCTCCACCATCTCGCTGAAAACCTAAAACCTATGTCATCTGTTAACTTATAGTTACGCAGTAACACTCTGATTCCTTTACAGCTTTTAGGCGTGTAAAGATAATTTGGCGATTTTCCATGCAGAATTCTTTCGACGCCCTCTGTGAAAATTCCTTTAAAGCCCATCTTCTCAGCTGTTCTCGCTATAGCATTATTATAGAGTAACTCAGTATTTTCAAAAACTTCAGGAAGGGAACCCAGCAGATCTTTCACTATCTGTTGGTGCATTCTCACTTGCTCGACAAATTCTCCTTTTTCAGGGTAGAGACTCGAAAGCGAATGGTAATACGTTTGATTCAAGAATTCCACACAGCCAGTCTCTGCAAGCTGCTTGAAGGATTCTAAAAGGTCCTTGTTGAACATTTCACACTGTTCTAGGAAAACCCCAGATATACTAAATGAAACTTTCACCTGTTTTTTGTCTTTCCTATGTTCCTCAATTAAACCAAGCAGCGTCTGGTTTGAGGGAAAATAGCATTTTCTAGCGGCTCTGTTGAAGATTTCTCTGTCTATTTCATGATCAAAATAATAATCGAACAGTTCTTCCTTTTTCAAACGCTTAAAAATCCTGTTTTCCCAAAAAAAATCTCGCCTTAGCCTATGGGGCTGATGAACTTCGAAGATAAATACTATGTCCGTCAAAGACAGTGACCTCTACTAACCCATATCAATCAACGCGTTTATTTCTAGTTTCCTATGTAGAAATCGTTCGGAATCAAAATTTAGGTCCGATTCTGATTCTTGATTCATAATCTATTTATTTAATGTTCCCGGTTTCTGTGTATAACGGCAAAGGTGAATCTATTGGCAATTGAGAAGATCAAACTCGAAAGTCACCAGGAACTGGAGGAAATGTTGGCAAAGGAAATAGGTCAAGTCGACAAAGATCTGACAGTAATTTGCAGTGATGTTCCAGTAAACGATAAGGCAACCTTAGACGTTCTATGCCATGATAGCAACGGCCAACTCGTTATTCTACAACTAAGCGTCAATGAAGACGACACTATGCTGTTGCACGGAATACAAAGCCTTGACTACGTTGACAAGTTCAAGTCTTTCCTGAAAGCCACTTACAACAAACATAATATTGACGATAAAGAGAAACCGCGATTGATTCTGATCGCACCGAGTTTTTCAGGTGCTGTTCGACACGCAGTTGAAAGCATGAAAGGACTACGTATCGACTTGTACGAGTGGGAGTACCTAAAGCTTGGAGACAATAAAGGCCTCCGCCTCCAACCCATTTTTGGTCTGGCACCAGAGCAAAAGCCAAAAGACAAAGAAGAGAAGCTTGTGGAGAAAAAGCAGGAGCCAAAGCCCGTAAAGAAGAAAGAACCAGAACCTGTGGCTCCTGAGAAAAAGGAAGAACCTAAGTCCGAACCGCCAAAAGAAGAATCTCCGCCACCACCAGAACAATCAAAGGAATCAAGGGAATTCTTCAGGCCCGAAAAGGAAGAACCGCCTAAAAGAAAACTGAAGCTATTCTAAATTAATCCCTTTCCTCTTTAAACAGAAATCAAAGATAAAAACAAAAAAATGGGACAGCTAAGTTTTTCTTGCAGATGCCTTCTCTAAAGCTACGACGCCCGGCAATTTCTTGCCCATCAGGAACTCTGTTAAAGCTCCACCAGCGGTGCTAACGTAAGAAATCCTATTGAGTAGCCCAAACTCGTCCAAAGCGGCTATTGTGTGCCCTCCTCCGGCGAGAGAGAAGGCTTTAGAATCTGCGATTTCTTCGAAGATTTTCTTGGTTCCGAAGGCGAATTCCCTGTTCTCGTAGACTCCCATCGGCCCGCTAACAACGATTGACTTTGCTTCCCTTATGAGCTTTGCGTAGTCCTCAACTGTTTTTGTTCCGATATCAAATATGGGATATTCTGTTGGAAGAGTGTCAACAGACATCTCTTTTCTCTTTCCATTCAAGTCAACAGCAATATCCTTGGGGGTCTCAATCTTGCCTGGATATTTCTGCATAAGTTCCTTGACGCCTGGAACCAATCCCATGAATTCTTTCTTCTCCAAGAAAGCCATACCTTGTTTGCCAAGGCTGATGCCTTTTGCAGCTAAGAAAACCTGAGAGACAACTCCACCAGTAAGCACATGATCCGATATGTCATTATTTAGAACATATCTCGAAATCTCAAGGGAGTCGTCTGCCTTGGCACCTCCGAGAATAAACAGATTTGGTTTTTCAGGTTTTTCGAAGATTTTGCTCAGCGATTTTAGTTCTCCTTCCATTATACGTCCTGCAACGCTTGGCAGCACCGCTGTGAATCCTATGATGGATGCATGTGCCCTGTGGGCCGCTGCGAAGGCGTCGTTGACAAACAAGTCTGCCAAGGGAGCGAGGTTCTTGACAAGTTCAGTTTTCGCGTGTTCTTCTGGTGTTCCTTCTTTGGTTTCTCCGGCGAATGTTCTAACATTATCCAAAACGAGAATTTCGCCATTCTTTAAACCTTTTATTGCGTTTTTAGCTTTCTCGCCGAAAACGTCGTCGACATATTTGACTGGCTTGCCGAGAATTTTGCTGAGAATTTCAGCGTGCTGTTTTAGCGGTATAAAATCTGGGTCACCCTTCCGTCCTTGATGCGCCAAGATCACAACTTTTGCACCTTTTTCTGCGAGCTCCTTTATTGTTGTTTCCCCGTGCGCGCGAATTCTAACGTCGTCTAGGACTTTCTTGCTCTCTGGGTCCACTGGGGAGTTAAAGTCAACTCTAACAAGCACCACTTTATCTTTGACTCTTGCGTCATCTAGAGTTAGATACTTCGCCATTTTTCCACCTCTCTTAGAAACAAAAATAAATGGAAGGTTTGTTTTGAATTCAAACGTTCAAAGATCCACTAGAAACCCGCTTTTTTCCCTATCAGCTCTATCAGTTCAACCATGCGGCAAGAGAAGCCCCACTCGTTGTCATACCAAGCAAGCACTTTGACGAGGTTTCCTGCGACAACCATTGTTGAAAGGGCGTCAAAAACACCAGAGTGCGTGTTATGATTTACGTCTGTTGAAACTATTGGGTCTTCAGTATATTCAAGTATGTTCTTTAAGGGACCGTCAGCAGCCTTCTTGAAAACCGCATTCACCTCTTCCTTGGTTACATCTTTCTCTAATACTGCTGTCAAATCCACTATTGAGACGTTTGGGACAGGGACGCGTAAGGATATTCCGTCAATTCTTCCCTTAAGTTCAGGAAAAACTAAAGCAGATGCCCTCGCAGCTCCTGTTGTGGTAGGTATTATGTTTATGGCCCCAGCTCTTGCCCGGCGAAGGTCTTTATGGACAAGATCTTGTATTCTTTGGTCGTTGGTATATGCGTGGTCAGTTGTCATAAGCGCTGCCTTTACTCCGAAGTTTTCATACAAAACTTTTACCACAGGCACTACGCAGTTTGTCGTGC
>Ga0172364_10004411_pt1 | contig 11190 bp, 13 predicted proteins | sample LakKivSesite10cm_FD_114545 | JGI IMG/M metagenome (GOLD analysis project Ga0172364, IMG submission 114545) | Sediment microbial communities from Lake Kivu, Rwanda - Sediment site 10cm | ecosystem: Environmental > Aquatic > Freshwater > Lake > Sediment | place: Rwanda: Western Province, Lake... | reverse complement strand
TTAGAGGTGCAGAAAATGGGTCATCCACGCTTCTATCAATTGCTTGAAGAAATGAAGAAGATACATGACAAGAAAAATTCTGATGACACCAAGGCTTCAGACCCTCTGAGCAACTTCGAGCTTGTTGAAGATTTTGGAATACCCGCTTGGGTGGGAGTGCTAGTTAGGATGAGTGACAAGTACAGCCGCATAGTCCAGCTTACGAACAAGCGCTCAACGGTGAAGAGGCTGAAGTGAAAGAGGAATCAATCAGAGACACGCTTGTGGACTTGGCTAATTACAGCGTGATTGTTGCTATACTGTTCGAAGAATGGCTGAAACAAAAGGAACGGGCCAAGTGATACTCAATCAATCTTGGTACTTATTGAAATGCAGATTATTTAATTAGTGATGAAACGGGCGTTGTAGCTACTACTTTATTAATCTTAATTATTCTGGCCTCAGCCTACTTAGGTTACAAGTTATTCGTGTTTTAGTTTTTTGTAGGCTATTGGAACTGGAACTACAATGCCTCAGACATCTACGAGGAAGGAAACAAAAAGCTAAATTATGTTTAATTAATTGTTCATTGATGGCTATTAATAGGAAAGTGGTTGAACGAAATTGATGAGATTAAGTATTAAAGATCCAAAAAATGTTAGCTTTATTCTTTGCGAAACGATACATTATCCTCGGCTACCGAGCCTTAGATTAGATGCCTGCTACAATATAGTCACACTAGATATAGATTCAAAGTCCGAATCATACGATGGGGGTTTCTATGTCCTATATTCTCGTGGATATATATCCTTCAAGAAACCTAGTGGTGAAAATGTTGACATTGCTGCTAGTATTACCGACTGTTGGAATGTCGGTGGAAGACCCTTAACTTTAAGAATAGATTCAGAACCATTGTCTCGAAGTATGATACATGAAATTGATGAAAAGTTACGTCCAGACGATTTGGAGGTTCGTTGGAGTATTGACGTTTATGGATTTTTGGAAGAGGATTCTGCTAAAAGATACAATGCAGGCTTAATTCCAATTTTTGTAGGAACAGATTCTCCTCATAAGATTTCTCGTATCGAGTTTGTCAGAAATGTGCTAGAGAAAGCTGACATGTTAAGAAGAGAATTTATTGAAGTTGTGATTGAACCTATAGATTTGAGTTACGTGATAGATAGCAGAGCAAAAAGTGCTTTACAACTTTTATTTGAGAAGCAAAAGTTGTTATTAGGAGCTAAAAACAAATTGGCTGAAGCAAAAACATCTACCGATTTCAGAGGAATAATTGACGAAGTGAGAAGAGTGGTTGAGGGGCTTTATCAGTTAGAAGAAATTTGTGGAGAAATGTATAAAAAACTCGGTTATATAGAGTCCAGTGATGTCGAGGCAATAGATGAAACCTCAAAAGAAATGGCTGATGCTGTTGTAAGTAAAAATAGTCTAACTGCAGCGACCTTTTATTTTGCATCTAGATTTGGGATTCATGCAGAGACTCGAACAAAGAGATTATACACACCAACCCCAACTAGGATGGAAGCTGAATTTGCTGTGCAACAAGCGCTTATCGAGCTTAATTATTTGGTAAAATTGCTTTCTACATTCTCGATGCGTACGTAAAAATGTAATGCAACACGCATGTCTAAGCAAGAGTCTAATAAATTGAAGTATCAGAAGCAACGATGATGCGCACGCGTGCAAGTTGGTTAGGTTCTAGTACGAAGGCTGCAATTCTCTTTTTGGCATAAGACACTACTTCAACCATGCAGGAAAATTATAAGTTTAATGATTATTTAATTATACTTTTTTCTTAGTACATACTGTTAACTTAGGAAAGGTTAAATATTTACTCGGATTAGGCTAGAACGTTTGCAGGGAATTGAGAGAATGACAGTTAGGAATTTGCTTTCCGAAAAAGGAAATGATTACTTCTATATCATGCATTTAAGCTACGAGAGACGTGAAAGAGAAAGGCTTTGGAACTATGCTGAGAGAAGGAAAATTATCGGCCTTGAGCATCATGACGTAAATGACGACTGGAATAATGTTCGGGAATCCGTTGAAATTTCTGGAATCTGGCGTAAACAATTTGAAATGTTCTGTAATGAAATGAAAGTGGACAATCTGGTGTTAGTGCTAAATGGTTGGGACTCACTTCTTGGGATTGCAGAGGTCATTGAGCGTCACCATCAATATGATGAAAATCTTTCGTCAGGTTCTGTTGAACGCTTCTTCGACCATATTAGAAAAGTTCGTTGGATTAGAGACTACGAATATGCCAATCGTCGTAGACTGCCTCAACCCATAGAGGGGTTCAATAACACCTTGTCCAAAGTCAAACCCAATACTCATCGTTGGTCAATCCTAACTAACCTGAACATCTAAGTGCCTATATCTCATTTCATAGATTACCTAAAAAGTTTAGAATTATAAGTAAAAAGAACAAGTTCTCGTTTAGCTGGAATCACTCAGCTAGAGTCATCGACATACTGACTTGCCGAGCAAAGCGAGCTTGCCCTATCTCAGCCTTATCCCCAGTGGCTGCCTATTCTAGCGTCTCCGTTTTCTCAAGCCACTTATAGTAGGTGGGTGATAGCAAGTCTTTTCCTTTCAAATAGTGCGACAAGTACTCTTTGGTCGGCTTCAATCCATCTTCGACCATGCTCGACTGTGCTATGTAGATCCATGCCTTCACTTTGGTTCCATCATCCAGATACACGTCCATCTCCTTTCTGTTATAATGCTTCGGATAGCCCTCGCAGCGATCAAGTTTGTCTAATCCGCCCTTCTTGATGGTGTACAAAGCCCCTTCAGTATTCGCAGCTCCTGTCGGGTCGCATTCGATGTTTCCCTTTCCTTCACCTTTCTTTGCGTCCGTTGCCGTTGCCTTCTTGTTGAACTTTAGAATATAGCCCTTGAGAGTGGCGTGCTCTCTTTCAGTGAATGGAGCTCCCCGTTCTTTCATCTGTTCTGGGTCCATGTTGGAACCGTAGGCAAAATACTTCATGGTGATCCAGCCCATTAATATGTTAAATGATGCCTAAGTATATGACTCCTGGCACCCTGTTCCTGAAATTGAATTCCTTATGGTCGATATTGCTCAGGTGGCTAGAAATTCTCTGTAATTGCCTTTGCCACTTCTTGTTAGTATGTTCGGCTGGAAAGGCAACGAATAGGACAGCTTTGCTTTTGTAATTTGTCTTTTTCAGCTTCTCTACGTCGTCGATGACTCCTTGGGTGTTCCTTGTTATCGGGCGCTTCTTCTTCTCTACGCCAGCATAACGCAGGTTGGTGTTCACGGTCTTGAGTTCGATTGCCCAATCGTCAAAGGTCACGTCAATTCTGTCTCTTTCAGGTTTCGCATCGTCATAATATTTCGAGAGGATTTCGACTAATTCAACCTTCAGCTAGCCTTCGAATTTCGCTCTGTTTTGGGCGAATATTGCAATCCCTTCATGCCTCTCAAGCTTGTTCTTCAGTTCCTCAAAAATTAGTGATCCAACTTGTTGGTGTTCCATTGCAGTCACTTCGCACAAGCCTGCATTTGGTTTTACAAGTAGAAAAAACATTCTCATCGAGTAAAGCACTTAGCTAGAGTCATCGAATCAAATTAAACCATGTGCTGGGCATCCCAGTCCAGCTTCTTCGTCATTGGCTATAGAATATTTCTTGCAAATCATCAGAACATGTCCCGCGAATCCATTTGTTATTGCAGTAGTTGTCTGCTTGCATGAGGGTTTTTGTCTGTTTCAATCTTATTTTCGGGTGGCAGGTTTTTGTATCTGTAAACTCAGGTAAGCGCGCGCTAAGAGCAAATGGCCAAGTTAGTTGGAGAAATCATCAAGTGGATTCTTGCTTAGGGTGCGCGTTTCTGGTACGATGTGCGAGCTATATGTCTCTTATGAGTTGCTGAATACTTCTCACAGATTTGAACACAAGGTCCTCTACCTCTGAATCACTCAGATGCCTGTCTGAGTTATGGAATAGGTCATTTCGCAAGTCTTTGACTCTGTCGAGATCAACTTTAATCGTTGGGTCACTGGTCAGAGGCTTAGCGCCTCCACATATGCGTTTTATTCTTCTATTGAAGAAATCGTCGCTCTTCTTATTTTTCATATTAAGAAAGAACACGGTAAACGTATCGACACTTCTGCCAATCAACAGTCCCCAGATAAGGTGTTTACTGATCTTGTCCATTGATCCATAGTTAATCAGTTTGTCGAAGTCTTTCCTGACGTTATCAGCAAGAGGTTCATGTAGACTCGCGACACTAGTATCAAATGCCAGAAGAAGCGCATTCAGCTCAGATTCGAGAGTCTTTGTCGACATCAAATCAGCTCTCCCAGTTTCTTTAGATTGATGTCCGCCGGATAGACGTCCCATCCTGCCGACGTCAGCATTCTCAAGTATCTGAATTTGTCATAATTCGGACCCATGATGTCGCCATTTACAAGGAGGATCATTCCTCGAAGTTCTGGATGAATACGTTCTACCGTACCATCTCTTTTTTCATATCTGATTAGTCTTGATTTTACCAACAAGTCCTGTAAGGTGATATTCTTTAAAGCTCTGAAGGATTTGACCTCAATGATTTTCCCATTAACGTAAAAATCGAAATAGAACCTCAGGTCAATATCTCTTTTCAGATAATAGTTCTTGAGGTTGCGTACTGAGTGTTGTCGCCTAACATGAAGTCCAAGACGAAGTAATTTCTGAAAAACCTCATTTTCCAACTCTTTTCCATTGATGCATCTGTATTGGAATTTGCCGAGAAATCTCTCGTCGTCGAAAAATGGTCGAGATCTCTGAAAGTCCCTTTCTAGATTCCACAGTCTGAAGTTTACTTCCTTTGGCACAGCGTAAAGATCCCTGAACCGTTCAACTTCAAATCCATAGGTTATCCTGTCAAAGAAGCTTTCTAAAAGTTCCAGACAATATGGCTTCCATTCTCGGCGATTTAAAAGCAAAACATGAAAGCTTGACTTATTACCGAAGAACAGTTTTGTCTCGAAAAGATGCTCTATGAGTCGGAGGGTTTTCCAATCAGAATCCTCTTTTGCCTTGATTGAAGCAATCTCGAAAAATGTCAAGTGATTTTCCATGTTCGCCATGAAATCAGGCCGAAATGACAATTCAGGTACTGCAGGTTCCATGAGAAAATGTGTGTTCTTCAGAATGTTCATAATTCTGTTAGTCACATCTTGCTTATACTCAGCCATATTTTCAGTCACCACCTGATGGTAGAATGTGGGTGCCTATCAGACTAATGAGTCCACAACCTGACTTTAGCCTTTTGTAAGGTTCTTCGGTAGCCTTCACTAACGATCACTTCCAAGACTAGTAATAATCTGTTCTCTTTCAGCACGTATAAATCAGGTTCTTTCCAGTGATTGCCTTCCAGGAACATCTTTCCTTCCCGTATAGTTGTGAAGCCTTTCTCATTAAATTCTCCTTCCAAAATATTCAGCCATTTGCTGTGTTCTAGCGTTTCTTTCTTAATCACTGTCTGCGCTTCCACCATAAACCCTAGCCTTTGCTTTGAGAGATTTGTGCAGGAAAATTATAAAAAAACAAATTCTCGTTTAGTTGCATCATTTAGCTAAAGTCATCGATTGAAAGTCAGCCGTGATTGTTGAACTTGTCGATTGTCTTTACTTGCTTCAGTATTTTCTTGAAATTGAGGAGCATCGTGAGCTTGTTATTCAGTTTTTTCTTGAGCTCAAGTTTCTTCTGCTCCAAGTCTCTGATTTGCAGCTGGATGTCTATGACTTCTTCCTAAAGCTCTTGGAGTTTGTGGGAGGGAGTCATTTCATCCCCCTCCTTTTAGAATTCCTATCACTTGGCTTGCTTGTCTTCTTGTAACGCCATTACCTAGAAGGAATCTGATATAGTTGATTTGCTTGTCAGTCGCTGAAAGCTCTTCTGGAACTTGCTCGTCGTAAGTTTCTGCGTTTTCTTCGTAGTCTGCATCCATATTTTTTCACCTCCTAATTTTTTCACTTGAAAGGCATATTGCTTTCCTTCCAACCTATGCTTGCTTTCATCGGGCTCTGCTCGAATTAAATCGAAACAGAGTTTACCTGTACAATCCCGACGCTCCTTACGAGCGGAGTTCATTTCTGAAGCGAAGTTTAGCGCAGGCGAGCCATCTTCGTTTTGAGTCTGACGAATTATAGGAGTGACAAAAATGAAACTGATAGTAGCGCCTGCATTGAACCAGTCAGATGTGTCGAAGACCGAAAAGAAGAATGAACGAGCCGAGCAAAGCGGAGAGAATGAACGGAGCAAGAGGGAGCAAGGGTTGCGAGAGCTTATAAGGGCGCACAGTAATGAAGTCAAATAGTGGCGGTCTAATTATGGATTTTCCTAAGAGACGGTGGCATAGTTGGGCTAGGACTAGATTGAGAGTGCTTCCGCTTTCCTATTCCGGTCCCAGCTTCTTTGAGAAGGGCATTATTTTTCTCCATATTACAAGCACAATAGAACCCATTTTGCATGAACTAGCTTTACTAGCTTGGATTGGAGAGCTGGAACTCGCAGAGAAACTTTTGGAAGAAGAGAAGAACAGGATTTATTTTTGGGATTTTTGGGGCATAAAGGACTTTGAGGATTTCCTTTTCAGAGTCATAATATGTGAGAAGGATATTGGCTCAGGGTATGACCATCCAGAGCTCGGCTTTGTCGGGTATAATGTTTTGCGGGAAGAGGATGCTTTCAAACTGAGCACCGTACCTCTGTCTGAACTTCTAAAAATGGATGAGCCACGTTTCACATCGGTTGATGGTCTGATAACAGCCGATTTTGACAAAAAAGAGCTTGAAAGAATCGAAAAGATTGTTCCAGAAAAATATCAGAAAGAGTTGCGATTGCCACTAATTCTCTTTAAAAAGTTGAAGGAATTTGAGACATACAAACTTTTTGGGACTAAACTAGAGAATATACTTCTTCAAAAATTATTGAAAATCACTGCTGTTCCATTCGAGAAGTACCTGGATGTCGGACAAAAAACAGAGGTAACTCGCATTTCCATGCTTGGACGGCGAAAATTCAAGACTATTTACAAAATATTGCCAGAATCCTCAACGATATGGCTAAGAACGGCAAATCAACGGCCCGAGGAGAAGCAGCAGTCCTAAACTCCACTTTAAAATACGTTATCCCAAGAAAGCGGACTGTATCCTCAATGAAAAAGATTTATGTAATTGGCTGCGACCGTAGATTTTTTCAGGGATAAAACCATGCCAACTAATGATAGATGGCCTTTTCTTTTACTGATAGCACTTTTCCAGAATAGACTCTAGAACGGAATATAACAATTTTGCAGAATTAATGCAGATTTAGGATTTCTGTCTTGGCTCAAAAGACTTGAAAAGAAAGGCGAAGGCTTTTGGTTTTTGGTGGTCGAATCGTTGGCACTATTGCAACTATCTGAGGATCATTAAAAAGACTAAGCATTTAAAAACGAAAAAACATTGAACTAGACGTGTGGTGACGATGTGGAAAAGCTAACATCAGAACTCGAAGAAGAACTTGTCAAGATCTATATTGGACAAAACATAAGAAAAGAAGGAATTCTACAATCTCAAGTTAAGAAAGAAAGAGCAGATGTGCTTTTCTCTGAAAGTCTGATTAAAGAGAACCACTGGTATTCTTTTGGTTTATACGTCACGACAACTGAGGGCGACAGATACTCCAAAAGTATATTGGGAAAGAAGATAACAGAAGCAGATACAATCATTGAAAACAGGGTAACAGAGATTCCCCGAAGGATCATAGCACTATTAATCCGAAAATATGTCACGCAAGACTTAACTTTTCTTGCCCAAAGACCAGAATTCTACGAATTTTACGATTCTTGGCCGAAAAAACTAGTGGCAGACAGTCAGGTATGGCCATTTTGCGACAGGTTTTTTGATACCTTACGGGTAATGGGTCTTTGCGCAAAAACGTACAACTACGTCTCAACGAGGGGAGGAGAGCTTAGAGAACTCAGATATGTGATAAGCCCAGAAGTTCAAGAATTCCTTGAAAGGAAATTTCCCGGTGTTGATTTTTCACCTGAAGAGGAAGGAAATCTGAGAGTTTTCAATGTCTTGGTGCAAATGAAAAACTTGGTGAGAGGTGACAATCTAGAATTTATCCGTGAGAGATTCTATGAATTATTAAAACAATACGCCGTCTCAGAGGATGAGGCTGCCTGCATCATTGATGAGATGAGCGAACTGCGTATTACAAGCAAGTACAAAGGGCTTCTATCAAACGAAAAACCATTCGAAGTGCATGACCCTGGACGTTTTAGCATTTATCTGGATGATAGATTGGTGAAACCTGCAATCGAGCTTCTGCTTGGGAAAAGGAGAGCAATGAAGAGTCTTCCAGTTACTCGAAGTCTTCCTAATTTGGAACAGGTCCAGGAAAAATTAGGCATGTTGAGTTCGGAAGAAAGAATGGACTTCTTTCTTAAAGTCACCGAATTTGAAGTCCAACTCAGGCAATTCACAAAAATCAAACTAGGGAATGGGTGGGAAAATAGAATTGAAAATGACTTGCCAAAGATTATCAAAAATTGGGAAGATAAGAAAAAGAAAGATGAACGATGGGGCATAGATCCTGAGTGCGACTTACTGAATTACGCAGACTTGTTCGACTATATTCAGATCTTTGAGAAGTATGGGAGAGTTTTTTTCAGCAATGATGAGGAGCGAGGGGATGTAGAAAGCCATTTGAAAGATTGGTACAATTTTGGAAGAAACCCTCTGATGCATGCAAGGACTGTCAACGAAGAGAAATACCATACTACGTTGTCTGCGATAAAATTCCTGGGAAGCTGGATTCAAAGGAGAAGCGGAAATTGACCCCCATGATATCCGACATTCAGATCCCCAACTGAATATGATTGATAAATAACAGGAAATGAAGTGGGTGAGACACAGTACAATTACAAGTCCACTTCAAACAAACAATATATCTATTCCCGCAAAATTATCAATAATGAAGATTGAGCTTTATGAGTGCCAAGAGCGGCCTTCCAAATGCAACTTGGAAAGAAGAAGAAATAGTTTCACTGCTGAAGACTGTCATTAGTAACTCAGCAGTTGATGCAAGCCACAAAAGAGTAAAATGTTTAGATGAACTTAGCAGACGAACCATTAAAGACATAGAAAACATAAAAGATGTCTTAATTGAAGCGACAAAAGCGCATGGATGGTCAGACCCAGAATCTTCGATGCTAATTGAAATTCTGTCAAAACTTGCTGAGACTCATGATGTTTTCTTCCAAAAACTGATGGATGAATTCGTGAAAAAAGAACAGACACAACCCTTCTTGGTTTGCATTTCAAGGTTAATCGGGAAGTTAGATCAGAAAAAGAAGCGCAAATCCGCTAGGTTTCTTGTCGGGGCTCTGATGAACAAGGATTCTTTTACCTCAGCCACGGATGCGCTGTACAAAACCCTAATCAGCATAGATGATACAAAAACCAGAAAGGAAACCGTAGAGTCAATATTGCCTTACTTGGATTCTGCTGACGTACTTCAAGTTTTCTATGCGGTTAGAATTGCTTCAGAGCTAGGCAATAGAGATCTTGTCCCCAGACTATGTGTTGTACTGGACAGGTCAATTGCTGGTTGGTATAATGGGCATAGAGACGATATCGAGAAAAATATATGCCATTTTCTTACGAGAGTCAAAGATATTAGGAGCTTATCATGCGTCCTAAAGCTAATCGAGAGTAATCCAAGCAAGGAGACGTATATAGCATTAGCTAGCTTGGCTGATAAATATCCTCAGGCAACACACGAAGTCGAAAGATTTCTTCTTGATAGAAAAAGATACCTTGTTGCGTTACACATATTGAACCAAATGAGCAAACCTAGAATAGACTTCGATCAACTTTTCGCCATTGCATCTAGGGACATAGGCATTGCTTCCGTTAGAGAGACTTTGAAAGGTATAATCCTTAAAATCGGCAAACCTGCCAAACAAAAACTGCTTGAAATGGCCAAGAGTGACGAAGAGAAGGAATACGCATTTGCTATGGAGTGCCTTACCGAAATTGGAGTTTCAGTAGATGAAATCTCAAGTATTCTGGGAAAGAATCCAGTTCTGCAACTTCATGATTTCTTCTATGAGAAGATTGAATTGGAGCAATTGTGGCAGGATAGAAGAGAGCTTGGCGAGACTATCAAGAAAAGCACCATCCAGAAGTTTGATCACTTCGTTCTAAACTTGTTCAATTGTTTTGGTTTGATTGCACTATTTGTGGACCCCGCTGGAAAAGAAGGCGTTGATGTCATTGCTTTTTCACCTTCCACTCCACATCTAATCATCGCTGGAGTAACAACAGGAGTATTGCATGACGACTTGCCAAAACTGAATCAAACTCTGATCGAAATGCGTCGGGAATTACCACAACTGGCTAAGAGATATGATGTTATTCCCATCATATTCACATCAAAAGATACACAGCCACATGAGAGCGATATCGAATTCGCAAAGAAGAACGGAATTATAATTCTAACAGCAAATGAAATTAGAAAGTTGTTAGAAATGATGAAAACCGGTCGGAGGGCTTCAGACTTAATTCATTTTCTATTGGAAAGAAGAAGAGCATATCCGAACGAAGCAGGTGTCGTCATAAGGCTATGAGTTCATGCAATAAGTTTGTTCACGAGCGAAAAAGAGGGCGCTTTCAGACACCCAAGAACCTCGCTGAATCTATTTGTATAGAAGCCGCAGAGTTGCTTGAATTGTTTTAATGGGCCTTGGATGAAAACGCAGAGGCTAAAAAGCGAGTTTGTATTCTCAATTTTTCCTCGGTCATATAGGCATGGTTAATACACTTGAACCCTTTCAGATTCAAATCCAACCCCTCGCACTACCCTCTTCTAAAGCCTTCTTCACGTTCTTTTCGTAGCGCGCGCTAATCTAAAGTTGATGAGAATGCTTGGCAATTACGTTAAAAAGCTAATAGAGTTAGGATGTCTCAAAACCAAAGGGTTAGAATAAGAGGAAATGCAATGTGCTTCTCAGTGAATTATCTATCATTGCCTACCGCGAGAGTAAATGTAGAAAAGTTGCTTCAGAACTAAATATAAATCGTGGAGATTAGATGAAAGAATATCAACGTTTTTTGACTCCCGGCTTTAAACCTTTTGATCCCTTGGAGTTAGCGAGGAAAACAGAGAAGATAGTTACTAAACAAGGAC